>Ga0307514_10001688_pt1 | contig 25551 bp, 29 predicted proteins | sample 16_EM_MG_FD_203088 | JGI IMG/M metagenome (GOLD analysis project Ga0307514, IMG submission 203088) | Populus trichocarpa ectomycorrhiza microbial communities from riparian zone in the Pacific Northwest, United States - 16_EM | ecosystem: Host-associated > Plants > Roots > Unclassified | place... | reverse complement strand
ATGCCCGCGAGGGGCATACCAGGTACCTATGCCCCCCGTGGGCATTTCGTATGTGCCCGCGAGGGGCATAGCAAGTATGCCGCCCGCGGGCGGCCGGTGTCCGCGAACGGCCCAGAACATATACTTGTAATATGTAGACTGAGGGCCCTACAACTTTTCGAATGTATGGCTGTGTAGGCGGGTCAACAGTGACAACCCTGAATACGAGTAATGAGTTCCAAAAAAAAACACTAACACCCTACACAGCCTGTTAATAATGCCCAAAAGAAAAAACTTTAGGCCTCACGTCACGTTTTAGTCAGGTTACTCCCATGGTTCTGTGTAGGATGTATCGACCACAAGTTGGCTGATATCTGAGGCTTGGTGTAGAATATGGATACTTTGGAGGCGAATTCGAAGTATCGGGATAAAGTAGTCTGTGACACTAAATACCAGTATTGGTACTATGTGTTAAAGTTTAGCTATGTACATGTATGTGTATGGAAAGCACAAGGAGCAGGTTCCTTAGTATATCCTACTGGCGTTGGAAAAGTACTAAGTACCCAGTTACTTACTATCTGCAGTACCTTGCGCACGCGAGGACAGATGGTGGTTATGCATCCGCCGCTGGCACTCGGTACGATCTACGCACCCTCAATTCACGTCAATTGTCTTCACCTAGTCTGGTGGGAACCAGCCTCTCGTAGAGACTCTTCACCTCATTTGTCTCCTAAAGTGGCCATAATCTCGGTTTAGTAGGCGGCACCTATATCCTAAATACTAAGCGATGAGTAGCCAGAGTGTTGAATGCCATGCGGATTGAGATTGGTCAAACGACCCCGAACACCAACAGATTGGAATTTCTTGCCCTGTTGGGTCATGTGTGATGACCGACCCCCATGCTACTTTGCTTGCGTCTGATATCCTACGATCCTTCCCCCTCAACTTCCCATCAATCCTTCCAAACCTTTCGCTCGCTGCCTCCAGGAAGTAGCTGGAGGCCTCTTCACCAACTACGCTCTCGCCAACTCGGCCCTCTCTGAGAGAGCACACTGGGTAAGTAAACGCTTCCGTTCCCATGCAATTGAGGCCCAGGGAGTAGCTGGGTCCCCGTTACGCTAACTTATCCCGGTGTGTTAGCCATATTCAGCTAGTGGTGGAACACTCATAGAACGGTACGGGCAGTTCAATAAGTTCTACCGCCATAGTCTAGATAGGCTGAATATGATTAATGATTCCTTAAAAAAAAAATAAGTTGGTCTCCCGGCAAGTAATAGAGGCAGCAGCTTAAAAATACCCAAACAAGCTGTTACCTGATCGTTTTGTATTTTTATTTTTATTTACGCTATAATCGCGTGCTGATTTTCTTGTTGCAATACGTTTTACCATATGCGCAGGGGGCCCGGAACAAATATGTACTTATACCGAGAGGGGGTTACATACATGGGAAATAAGAGACTGTGTGGGGCAGCTGGTATCCTGGTAGCGGAGATGAGGGTAACGGGATGGGTTATGGTGGTCGTTTCTTCATTTTGATCTTACAATCAATTGTTTACGCACGCTCTTACGAAAAATTGTGTTTTTTATTGTGTTTTTTATTGTGTTTTTTAATCTGGGCGCAGATACGTAGCAGGTTATTGGAACCTCTTGAACGCCCTTCGCAGCTGCATCGCATACGAGAAAACCTATTGGCTGGTATTTCGTACCTTCGCTTACGCTGTGATTAAACCTCTGGTGAAATTAGGACTTTTCGGATGTCAAATAGTTGCATTAGTCTCCTAGGGCTTTTTGCATAACGGTGGGGAAAAAATGGTACTACGTCACCACGGGCCAGCAGTAAGTCCGAAAGGGTCAAACCCGACGGGCGCGGCCTCCATCCACAGACTAGCTAGCCTGAATACGAGTAATGGTTTACGGGGGAAAAAAAACTGTATTCCCGGCCGAAATTATGTCAAATGATCCACAAACCTACTCTAAAATAAGTATACTATAGAGGATAGAATGCTCTCAGATATATACCTAATTATTGCCAGGCCTAGAGGAGCGGGACAGAGTTCTTCCACTACCTCTACCAGGAACTAGCATAGTGGCGCACAGAGTGCACATAACAATTCTCTTTTATGCGAAGGGACCAAACCGGGGAAGTCGGAGCCATGTATACGTTAGGGTTGGCAGATTTAATGTTCCGAATTTCATTTGTTCCCATGTACAAAGGCTGAAGACTGGAGGGCGTGGCGGCGGAAGATATTCTCGTGTTCCTTTATTTTCATAGGCTCAGGAGGCAGGGCTTTAGGCAGCTCGCTGTTCCGTGAGTGTATGTACCGTCTAAGATTATGAGGTAATATGGAGGAATTTTAGTGAAGTAAAAACAGAATATATTCAATCAGCGGAACTATCGTAGAGTTCGCTATAGACTTGTATGCTATGGATCTAGTGCTCTGTCTAATGATTCCAGCTCTTTTATCCTTCCTGACTTACCCCAGTTACCCATATTAGGAACCCCAGTTTTCGATACTTTTGTTCCAATTATATACCCATTTGTGGATTCTTGCAGCTCCCGTGACATCCAGCACGTGAGAATATTCCAACATTTTCAGGGGTCGTCTGATAGTCCTAGGCTCCATAGACGTATAGACTTCACAAAAAATATCTCAATTATTAGGAAATCGTAAAGATACTCCATAAATTGGACCTGTATGGTTACAGACCATTTCCTAAAAATTTCCTGATTTCAGGAGCACCTCCAAGCTTAGTCTGGTTGGCACTCCAAGCTCTTTTCCTTGACATGCTTAGTCAGGTGTCTAGGCTACAACCTCCTACAGTCTGACGTCCAGTCTGTATTCAATAAGCCTCTGCTGGGCCTCCATCTTAAGGATTTTTGGTAAAAAGGGAGTATCAGAATATATTTTGGCGTAGTCAGGGCTATCTTAGAATTTCTATAGACTTGTATGCTATGACTCTACCTAGTTTCTTCAAAAACTTCGCAAGCGGCCTTTTACCCTTTGCATCTTTAACGGCACCAGCCACTTTGGGCATCCCTTCATAACGACATCAGCCACCCCGTGATCCAGCACGTGAGAATAGCCCCAACAGAAACAGTTGAGAACCATTGTAGGTACATACCGATACCTCTGCATTTGCAGGAATGATCACCTATTTCATTAATTGCTGGAAATATGGATACGCCATGAGGGGTGGCAAACTTCGACAAAGTAGGGTGACTCATAGAGATTCCAGGCTCATAACCTGCAAGAGGGAAATTTTATTGTGTGTTCATTGTTCTGTCGTGAGGATCAAGCCCTAAGAGGTCTATAGTACAAGCCACAACCTCCATCTACATTCCTACCTATCCATAGTCTCGTGCGTATTTTCTTGTGCCTATTTGGTTTTACCCTACCAATCTCGGCCTTTTTTTTTTTTTCTAGTTTTATTCCCACCAGGGGTTGTTAACTGGTTAGGAAGGTTTTGTTTGTATTATTGTGGGGTACCGTTACGACTCTGAATCCACCTGGGTTTCCGGGTGGCCCCTGCAGGGTCGAATACGATATTTTTTGGGGAGGGGAGGTGAGTGGAGGGGGCATAAAAATCAATGACTCCCAGTTCATTGCATTCTGGAATCGTACTGTTTCTGATACATAATTAAGCTTCTACCATGAACTCAAAGCTCATGCTCTTTTCCTCTACATGCACCGTAAGTGGAAAGTGACCTCGGTGCAGTTCAAGTATCTTATTTGTATGTATGACCGCACCTCCAATTAGTTGCTGGGGGGCGAGGTCTAAAAAAGCTTAGCGCAAGGTCTGGCTAAGTTGTATCTACATAGTTATCTAGAGTAGATTTATTTTTCGGGGGGTATGTAAATCTCCACCACACTCCTTAAGCTTATGGTTGATTCCCAATCTCTTAGTGCCGATCAGATTACTGCTTTCACCAAATTATACCCACAACAGCCTAAACATGACACATTTCCGCTGGCTCTTGCTCTCTTCTGTACAGCCTCCCCGCCTCCTTCTCCCCATCTCCATATCTAAATTCTATCTCCATGTCCAGAAAGCCAATTGTATTTCGCAGCTCTACCTCACCTGCTTCTTCGGGATCACCCGCTTCTCAGAAACCGTCCACAACGAAATCATTCCCATCCTCCCATTCTGGGCGCTTTTACTTTCGGCGTATATCCTCTTTTCAGCCTGGGACTGGGGATAGTGACACCCAAGGATAGTATAGGAATTACTCTCGCATCATACCTTGACCATGTAATAAATCCCGTGATATGAACAAGGGATATGAAAGTGGCAGTTCTAGTAGATACAGGGTCTCCCAAAGTGGCTGTTTGGTTAACAGGCGAAGGATATAAGCAGCTGGATTCTGCGAATGTAATTAGATTTCTGTCGGTATCATACCAGAGCAGTTCTCCCTAGCAATAGATCTCGAAGCGTCAGAATTGAAGTCTATCTCTGTTTCGCACACTATTCAGGACTCCTACCACAATACCGCCCCTCATAGCCTTGTTTACAACAGATAGGCATATGAGGAGTTGATGAAGGTGAGTGCTGGATTGAGGGCTGACTTGGATGTGCTGTAGGAGATTGACCAGGCGGGGAAAGGGTTGAGGGCAAAGGGGGGTATCGGCAGATCAAGCTCGCGTGAGTAGTTAAGGAGGAGAGAGATGCGGTTTTTTATACTTTTTATCGAGATCTGGGCGTCAGATCAATCAATATCCTGTAAACCTTATCTACTCCGGGACACAGCCATAGCATAAAAACGAGGCTTCAATATTCTGGGGCTTTCAGTCGATGAAATACCAATTCAGATTTACCTTTTCTACCTTGGTATATAGTTTTTCGTACTTATCAAATATCAGCAGAATTTATAGCACTGTTGCTCCTTGACACTCCACCGGAAAGTGGCACTTTTTGTGTAAAAACACGCAAGGGCGGGGGTTAATATCCTAGAACCAAATAAAAACCAAATGTTTGGACATTGATAACCAGCAATCTGTCGCTAGAATAAATACAACCAATCCACTATTCTCCTCTAGATAATATATAGTAACCAGTCCTACCCAACGCCGAGTTCCGTCCTATCCAAAACGATTTTGTCCTCCAGTCCCAAGTTTCAAAGTACAAAATGCAAGCCTCAGACCCTATGCCACCACGGGCTCTCATCCGCATCCCATTCCCAATCCCTCCTCCCGCCTTCCGAAATCGCTGTTATATGCCCCAACAGTGTCTCATGTCCCTGAATCCCCCCATCCTTCAACGCCTTCCTCAATTCCGCGACCTTCAAGTGTATCTTTGGGTAGAGCGACTCGTGGCAATACGCAAAGGCACAATATCCAATCTCAATGAACACTACCATTCTTCTCCACGCCGGGCCGCCGCGTGCTTGAGGGCTCAGCCCAATAGCAGTGACACCTTCCAGGTACTGTGAGAACTTTTTGAGGCCTTCCCTCGGAACCATTTCCGTGATCCCGGCTAAGAAGGTTTTTGCGCATGCTCGAAGCCATAGTGAGTGGCGGGCCATCGCCACCCCCACTTGCATTCCAACCACAATCTCGGTAAACATTTCCTCCATTATTTCCATCTGGCGTTTTTGAATAGAGTCGATCAGGCGATTTTCGAAATTACTCCTGCATATACGCAAGTGGCCCTCGCAGCCGTTGTCGATCAGGTTCATGATTAGTGATCCTCCCACCCTAATCGTGCGCTCAGCGTACTGTCTCATCACAGGGGTTGTCGTGTTTCTTTCCATGTAGATTACGGCAGCGGCTAAATGATGATAGCCACAGTCGATGAAGGATCCCAATGCTTCGAGTCCTATGAACTCTTGTACCAGGCTGGGCATCTCAGCTTCTAATGCCTCCAAGAAGTTGAAATCGAGATTGGTGAATTTAGCCTTGAGGAGTCGCTGCACACGGAGGAAGTAGGTCCCGATCGTATCCTTGCTTGGGCTCCCCACCTTTGCCATGCGAACTCCTTGTCGGGTTCCCATGCGGACAGTCTTGCGTTGGAGACTGACACTGAGAGTGCCTTTAGCACTGGGGTTGTGTTCCAGAGGCGTGCAAGACTCGTGATTGAGTGGAAAATCGGAATCACCGCTGGGGGTGGCATGTGAAGGGGCATATTGCAAAAGAATGCCAATTACCTCGTGTTCCCCCATCATGGCTGCCACTTCCATCAACTCATCTTCACCCGTCGAAACAAGATCTGCACCAGCTTCTAGTAGCAGTTTTACCATTCCATGGTGACCCGAGAAAACTGCTGACCGTAGGGGAAGACCGAAAGGTTGGTGAGTTTTTGCGTTGACATCTGCATGGCACTCGTTGAGATAGTACGTGGCAAGGCTTAGTGAGCCTACCATGGCAGCGGCCTCGAGGGGGGAGAGGATTGGTGGTTCCGGCTCCACGATCGCCCCTGCCTCAACAAGTCGTCTCACCATTGGGAGATTGCTGTCGCCTTTCAACGTTGCATAGAGCAAAACACCTTTCCCATCGCGAATATGGGAATTTGGGTTGGCACCAGCTGCCAGTAGGTTTTCGGCGAGCTCCGGTTGATCACCCTCGATGGCTGCCAGCAAAGCCTCTCCCATCATCTGCTGTTGTTCTGGGCTATCAATTCCATCATTCCGGGTTATCTTAATGCCAAATCGTTCGAGTGAATCAACGTCACCATGGAATGCAGCCCAATATACTGGGGTCCGTTGGTAATTATCAATACCAAAGTACTCTTCACCTTGTCCAGGGTGTCTAGCCAGCAACGTTGATATCATATCCGAAAGGCCAAAATAAGAGGCAATATGCAGCGGAGTTGATCCCCGTGGAAACCGTTCGATAAACTCCTGAAACCAGAAGAGTTGGAATGATAACTCCAGGTTTTGTTTGCGTTTGAAAAGCTGTAAAAGGCTTCTTTTGAGCTCTATGTCGTCGTCTCCTGCAGCTTCGCGATAGTGTTGGACCCAAGCGTGTGAGGCATACAATGTGAATGGTTGTTCTGCAGTGAGAGCGTCAAACTCCTGTCGACACTTGTAAATATCATCTCCCGGAAGCAATGACCGTTTCAGAGCCCTTTGGCAAAGATAGTCCATACATGCATCTGCCATCTGCCTCTGTACTTGCCATGTATCGATCTCCAGACCCATAACAGGACTTGCCAGCGCGCCTATTTTTGGGCTTGTTAGCCCGCCTATTTTTGGGCTTGTTAGCCCGCCTATTTTTGGGCTTGTTGGCCCGCCTATTTTTGGGCTTTTTGGTCCGCCTATTTTTGGGCTTGTTGGCCCGCCTATCCTTGGGCTTGTTGGCGGGGTAGGCATACAGATGTTGAGCCCCAACCCAACCCCCGTGCCGAATAGTGGACCCAGAGCTTGGGGACCGTTAAGGAGCCCCCGCAAGAATTGGCATGCGGAGAAGTGAACAAACCGGAAGTACACCCCATCACCATGCTTCTCCATATCGATTAACCCATGACATGAGTAAACTATGTCCCTCACCAATGCCTCCCTACTCTTACTTGAAAAGTTCAGAAAGCTGAGGGCATCAGTCAGTTCCGCTACTGACAATGGCCGTACAGCGCACAGCACCCAACCGAGTACGGTCTCTGCTAGCTTGCGATTTCCAGGGCTTTCACTTGCGATCTGCGCCACAATGCGTCTATATGATTCCTCCATATCGGAAGAATTGGGCAGCTGCTTGAGGTATTCTGTGATTGCTTGAGCATCCCTCTCCCGGGAAATTGTCTCCGACTGTAGGTTAATCCAGAGAAACCTAATACTAGGTGATAAGTAGAGCTTCCTCCAGATTAAGCATCATAGAAACTTACATCCCATTAGAATTGTTGACAAGATCTGTAATCATCTGAGTATGGAGCCCTTGTTGATTCTGGAGGACACCTTGCAATGCCCTGCTTGAAGCAATTCTGGAACTCATAAATGTGTACATGTCATCCACATTGTCCGTTTTCTGAATTGGAATTTCGTAGAAATCGCAAAGGCTTTCACGAATATCATCATATGACCGGCTGAATATTGCAAGCTTCACTCCCCCTGTTCCTGGGTTCTTCCGTTCTACCAGAAGTAGAAGGATATCAAGCAGCGCGGACCTCTCTACGAGCTCACATTCATTCAAGCCATCAATGGTAATAAAGACCGGAGCATTCAAAGGCACGAAGTTCAAGCTGTCAAGGAGCAACTCCTTGATTTCTGGTAATGAATGGCGACTCGATGGCTGGCCAAGGTGTTTTTGCTGGTCAAATTTCTCAAAAATTTTCCCTGGTATCTCTGGAATGCTGCTCACAATCTGCTTGAGGATGCTTGCCAGAATAATTGATGTGTCGAGGGTTTCCGGCTTGTCGTGATTGCAGTAGAAGTATGCGACATGTCGATACCGGTAATCCCCTCGAGGTAGGATCTCCCTCAGAGAATCAACGACGCTTGACCTGAGACGTGCACGGATTAGCTGAGTCCGCAAACTAAAATATTCATGTCCTACTTACATGAGAATTGTTTTCCCAAATCCCGCTATATGAAAATGATGTTAGTATAACGAAGTGGGATATGATGGATGGCCTACCAAGTACCTTTCCCATGTACCCAAAGCACGGCCGAACCGGAGGACCCTGCCCAGCGCAAATAGGCTTCTTTCTTGCGTAGCCAATTGCAGGTATCCCGCACACGTTTCGTTGATGCATTTATGTGCGCATCTTGATAATGAACTTTTGATATCCAGTCCAATATCTCCCGCCGCTTTTCCTCTGCACCTTTCTTCAGACAACTGATGAAAACAAAATGGAAGCCTGTTTTGAACTTACCTTCTTTTTGTGCTACATCCACAGCCGTTTTCAAGTGACTGGTTCGTTCCTTTATACCATCCACTATTGGCTGGAACTCCACAGAGAAGGGTGCAGCTGCAGATTTTATAGCCCTGACAGCTACGCAGTGTGAGAACGAAAGAGCATTAGTAATGTACAGGCAATGACGTACCTGCGTTTTTCGTGATGTAATATTGCTTTGCCTTCTCCGTAAACTTCCCAATATCGCCTTCAAGCGCATCAAGAATGTCCCGAACCTTTTGCGCGCTTTTTGCTTGACTGTACTGATACAATTGCCGATACCCGGAGTATATCTCTGAGGAATCCAGATAGCTGTCAATGAAGTTGGCCAGTTGGCTAGCCATGTCTGCGTCGTCTGTAGCCAGCTACCGCAAAAGGTAAGCTAGTGAACGGCCGAATAGCTCTAGCTGGAGTTAAGCATAATCCTCCTCACCTTCAATAACATGTTGAACGCCCCCCAAACAACAGGTGCGCCAAAAGGTGTAGCTTCTACGATTGGAGCAATAATCTGCGTAAATTGGCCGATACGGCCGGCAATCTCCGCAAACGGTTTTCCCCCATTGACCCGCCACTGCTTTTGCTTAAAATCATCGACGCTACGCTGTGTTTCTGCCAAAGTCTCTTTAAGCGAACGATTGAACCCTAGGTCTGCATATATACGGTCACTAGACGCGGCAGTGTCAGTTCTCACAGTAATCACAATGCATTTGGAGTATATTGGGACTACATACTATCGATTGTGCCGAATCGCCTCCAACTTTCCAATCTGGCCGCCTACAATCTCACTAAGTTGCAAGTATGCTGTTGGAGGGATCCACGGTACTATTCCCACCACCGCCGGCAACCCCACCAAAATTGATGTTTCCTCGGAAGGCACCCATGGCCGCGATTTGATACCCAAAAACTTGCGCACACTGCTACGTCTCGACATTGAGGAGCAGAAGAATGTGCGATTCAAAGTAAGAAGCAATGAAGCCCTTATATGAACATGGCTACCCCGAAGATCTAGTCGAGTTTCGTATCTGTATACCCGTCGATCTCAGCCTGGCAATTGCCAACACAGCTGTCAGATACCTGACATGCTTAGCCAATTGGTGGGGGCGGGGTTTGTGGAATTTCTGGACATATGCAACGCAAAAAGTAATTCATTCGTGCATTCAAATACGAAGCACTGCAGGAAGCCTATCACCAGGCCGCTCCGTTTCAGGGTTTGTGCGATTGACCAATATCTGACTGCGAAGTTGAAGAGTACCAGTACATGCATGCTGTACATGTTACTCCGCAGTTACCAGAGCTGGGCTTGCATCTGCGCCAGATCGAGAATTAACAAAGCGATATAACCTAGTAGTGAGGTAAGAGCCTCAGATAGCGCATATAACCGTATCTACCGTACAACCAGATTAACGCGTAAGACATGCTGTACATGCGTATAGAGTACAGCCCATAATTGGTCTGCTGCGAGATTCCTAACCGTCCATGGAGTGCAAGTAGAGTACCGTACTCTGCTGTAAACACAGATTAAAATCGGAACAACGCTGTTCAACAGGGTGACATAGTTGAGCTACAGAATGCTCTATGGCTGATTGTAAATCGTATGGAATCACATGTGTCAGGGAGCAGATGAGCCGTGCAACAACAGATGAACTAAGTGATAAGTAACAAACAAGCTACGGTAACTATGCCAACTCAGACCACCGGAAAATAAATTGTTTATTTTGCTTGCATAACTGGGTATGAGTAAACACCAATTGGAGGACAGCTCCAAAAAGAAGGCTCTACATATGAGGGGCTAGTGCAACCAGATTAGGCAGGCGGGGAGTTAATGATGTAAGAGGATGCAGGGGGGAGAGTGAGGTCACAAATCATAAGTACTGCTACACTCACTCTTCTTTTGCTGTTTCTATCATGCTCATCTCGACCAATGATATATTCTTTTTTTGGAGTCTATACATCTTTCCACGAGGGGAGCCATAGGTTATGAGACGGCCCCGTTCCCGCCCCTTTGAAGGGTTTGTACGGGACAACACGCTCTGTGTGTATATACGCATACTGCGCCTGCCTAACTACAAGAGCTGTGTACTCTACATGCACCAACTGCGCCCATAGATGTGGTATTGCGGCCACCTGACTCATCTCCGACCCCTTCACCTTCCTGTTCTCTTCTTCCATTCCTGCCTCAACCCCCCTCCGTAATCACTTTTCCCATCCCCTCATCTTCACAACTCTTGGCCATCTGGCCTGCCATTTCATTGCTATGGGTTCCGACATGTGCCTTTACCCACGCCAATCGGACGGCATTTGGTCTCAGATTTTTCTGTCTCCTCCGCACCTCATCCACATCTTCCTTCAACTCCTCAGTCCTTGCTCTCCCTGTCCGTCCTGCCTTTCTTACCGCTGCGATCGCGGCCTGTGAGCCTGAAAGGACTCGGACTTTCCGATCTTCTGGCACCATCTGCAACCCCCCATTCCCACTATCTTCCCATCCCACACTGTCACTATCCTCCCTATTCCCTCTTTCCATCCTCCCAGACTCTACCCTTCTCGCTCATACTCCCATCGGTGGAAGCTCCAACTGATACGATCTATCAACTGTTTTTAGACCCTTTCCAGCTGCTCTGCTCACTCTCGCTGACTTTTCACGCCCCAAAGAATGATCTAGTGACGCGCTGCCTGACACCCAAGGTTCTCGGGGCCTCGCCGAGTGCTCCAACATCATTGCCGATCTGTTTTGAGTACAGAGTGCCCCAATGCCAGCGGACTCGCAGCTTCAACTCAAAGAAACCCCAGCAGGCCGGGACATCCGCTCCGCATGGCGTGGACACCCAGGACGAACCCTCTTGTTCCCCCTACCCTTTCGGACCGCACAAAAAAATACATTGTTTTCTGTTTGACCTTTCGGACCTACTGGTGCCCCCCCTCATATTCACTGGACAGCATCCCTCCCCCACCACTTCTGGGATCCGCTGTCATGTGCCCGAGAGGTGACCTGTCGCCCTAGATAGCACTTGCACAATTGGGCCAGTACGTAGTCACTGGTAGTTAGGTCGTCGGTTAGTTTTTGGAGGTAGAACCGGTAGCTTTATCCTCTCTTCCGACTACGAATTACTCCGCAGCCGGCTTGCTACCAGGGTGGGCGGCTTCCCCGAGGGGATCGCACCACCCAACCTCTCATACAGAAGAAAACAGCTTGCGTCGGCGTATTATGTCGAGTGGCTCCACTATCTACTGCATTGCCTGATGGATTCACAATCACTAATAGTATGGATGCACAGACCAAACATTTTGTCGTATGTAGTCCCCTTTCATATTGCCGAGCTAGGACACCAAACTGCAACTTTCATGTAAAGGAAATCAACATTATGAACGAAGAAATAAAAAATAATTGGGATAATCATGATAATAATCCTCCATCGGCGGCTGGGCAACACCAAACTTCATCAATTTTTTGCCTTCTTCTTTTTCTTTTTCTTCTTCTTTTTCCCCTTCGGTGCCTTATCTTCGTCGTGCTTCCCTGCCTTTGGCTCATTGACTGCCTCAACCCTAGACTCTGCCTCCTCAACTATATCAGCCAATAACACCCGAAGGCCTTGATAAAGTGTAGCCTGGCGCTCAAGGACCAAATAGCCATGTACCTGGGTCACCAGCTTTTTCTCCCGAACCCATTTATCCAATTGCTTCTTCACCTCGCTCGGTGACTCTTCCGTAAGTTCAAACGAATACCCATAGTCCACTTCATTACCGAAACGAAAATAGCCATCTTTGTTTGCGCCTGAATGTGAAATCCCATGCCGAGCAATAGAGGTATGGATAAGCTCTGCATCCTCAGAAAAATTTTCAACGGGGGAGGTAGTGGATCGCTTGTCTAGCAACTCCAGCAGGTACTCTCCATTGTCTCCATCGGCGCCGCAGATATCTCGAACATTCATCTCAGGTACAATGTAACATACATACCTAGCCTCTAAACCCGGAGCTCCCAACCTAATTATTAGCATGAGCTTCTCATTACTTCATTTTACACATTACTTACCGTGTCATCACGACTCATCAGCACACCTGCAATACCCCCGTTAACCCCTCGGAGAAAGCATGCACGGCGCCTCTCTTGGGATAGACTCTTCCATGTACTGATTATTGTCTCTTTGTTTCCTACATAAGCTTGTGCCAACTCTCGCTGTGCTTTAAGGACTGCGCGAGCACGATCTATAGATCACTACGTTAGTCTCATCAAATTCAAGATGAATAACACATGGAAACCTCACCAGAACCCACCCATAGTTATGAAGGTGTGTGCAAGCAGCGATGAGTATCAACATTTGAGTAGTCTGGTTGTACCCCTCGTCGTAGAGTAGACTACTAGCCTCATATGCCAGCATTGACCTAGTAGTGCCAAGATTTAGCCAGGAAATGGTGTATCCATATATACGGAGTACTCCATGATTGAAATATACATCCAACTCTCCCTTAACTAGGTAATCCGTTGGGTTGATTCTATCCTAGTTACAATCACCACCGCTTGCAGCAATCTCCTTATGCCTCCATTCTTCATGTAATAGCTACGTATTCACTGTGCAGACCATGTATTTGCCAGATAGAATAATTCAATCAACTGTCTCACTTTTGTATTTGCATCCCATAACCGAATATATACCTATGCAAACCTCCTCAAATTCACCTCTATCCAACTCCCCCCTCATCTTTCTACTCAAAAAAAAAATTTGAATGGAGAACCTTGGCATGAAGGTAGAGAATGAATATTTCGCTGGTTTCTATTAGTCTGGTTGGCACAACACGCTCACAGAGGGTTTCCATTGAGTGGAGGATGTAGATGAGGGTGAATTTGTGAATTTAGTGGAAATACTCGGGATACTCATTTTGCGGAGGTTAGTGCCCCCCATAGTTGGCATGCCACCTTGCACCCCCGTCCTTCAATATTCATTTAACATGGATATATATACTGTAGATGCACATGCGGTTGAGGTCTCAAGCAGCCGTCCGTGGGCTCATTGGTGGGATATCCAACCTGGTAGAAAGAGGGGGGAGGGTTATCGGGGGGTTCATTTTTGTGAGATATGAGGGTTACCAGCGTCGATATATATCACGTGTGGTTGCTGTGCCAACAGGGCCAGTTCTTTGCTGACTAATCAACTTGCTCAGGCAGGGTCTTGGCATGAGACTATGCTCAAGCCTCCTAACTACATGCGCAGCAGACTACAGCTCCACTACCGTGGCAAGAAGCTCTAAACTTTCGTTTGCATCTCTCCCCGCGGTTCCTCGTTCCAGATTGCTCCATCGCAGCTCGAGCTTCAGTTGCCTACCCAGCAGGTTGGTGAACAATCAACTCCTTCCCAGGGACGGCCATTTGAACATGCCTACAGTGCGGGATCTACGATGCACAATCAACACTCGCGCTGGTGCCATGATAGAATATATTCCACCCCCGGAAGGCCTATCGGATTCTACCACCCCCTGCCTCCCCGACACTCCGAATACTCACACTCGCTATGTGAACATCACCGGCTGTGAAAACGAACGGCTCCACATCAAGCTCAATGGCACCGATGAGTTCCGGTGGTCTGAGGCTCTGTGTATGAAGCTTACAGCGGACTTCTACATCGACGGGGTACTGGTGGGGAACAGGCCATACTATGAGCACTATGAAGATGGGCGTTCGTACTTTTAATTGTGATATTGTTGGTGTAGCTTGCTAATGTTATTGAGAATTACAGGCCCACCATCCATTGTCTTTGGAGCTGTAAAAAAAATTGAGGTTGAGATTGCTGGAGGTGATTATAGAGAGGTTGAGAAAAAAGCTAGTTTGACTTTCAAAGAAGTGGCGTTCGGTATACATTTTCACATCCAACAGGATGACACTGGCTGACAGCCCGAAGCTGAACAACGTCTGCCGAACGATGCAATCCCACTCCCGGCCACGACAGACCCTCTTGGGGAGATTATGGTCAAGGTCTACCGCTCTTGTGGTGGTTCCTTGGTACAACAATACCAACATGGGTTCCAACACAGGAATACTGGCTGGGTGGTACCAGCAATGGCATCGGAGAGGATGCTCATGGAAAGGGATGTGAAGGGGAGAGGCATTCAATATCTGATTGGGTAGGACTCTCAATCTTGGGCTACTATTGTTAGGAATCAACGTACCCAGTGCTGATATTCAAGGTAAAGCACAAATCAATTTCAAGAAGCACCACAAAGGCCACCCTCAAGACAGCCAATGTATCAGGGCGGCCACTCCCGTGAACAACTGGTCACAAGGAGAATTGATATGCAAGTAGTAGATCCGTATAACAGACCATATGTGTGTTTCAGGTTCTTATATAGGACCCGGGGTGGGTTAACCCCTCAAAAGCATGCGTATCAAAATGGGAAAGGCACTATGGGTGAGAAACTGATGTGCTAATATTAAAACTCAATAGCGCATCTTGAGGGATTGGGGCTTATCCCTTCTGCGGACAAAGAATCCATCCACCGCGGGTTTCCGTATAAAATTTTGCCGGCTGGAGGTGTTAAGAGAAAAAGAGAAGATGAATCACCATTAGGCCCTAGCACAATTCAGCTCGAAAGAGGAGGTGAACATATTCCGATCAGTGACAGTGATGACGATGACCTTGTTGTACTCGAGGAGACGCCTCGGGTCTTCAAGCGCAAGAAAATTTCAAGTTTGTTCAAGTTGACATCATGGCAGGAAAAGGGCAGAAAAAAGGAAGATCCCGAAAAGGAATCCCTTTTCCTCCCATTTGAGTCTCGGACACCCTCACCAGCTCCGCCCACCCCACTTCCCACTCTCAATACACAGATAGAACAACCCGACTTCCGCATTGTTTACAAGGAAGACTCCGATGGGCTTTTTGTGGCGATTCGGGAACCCGTAACGCCAAAAAAACGGCTCATTTATACGGAGGGTGAGGCCGGAAATTTTGAGGAAACCAACCTCGGAGCGGATCTAAAACCAGTGCCTATGGGCATTGGCCAAGAGGTCAAGGCTGTGATTCATCCGCCTGTGCCTGACTCTGTGAGCGGGATCAAAAATGCGCCGGTCAACTCCCCAATGGTCAGCGCGGGTTCCACCTCAGAGCCAAAGTCTCAGAGCACGGTATTCCAGAATCACGAACAGGATTTCATTGCATTTGATGAAGAAGACGATCTCACTCTGTTCTTTTAAAAAATGGAAAGCCTACATTTTCACTTGTTACGGCTACGATTTCGCTGGAATGATGGTTTTTTTGCGATGGATAACAGTAGATACAAGGTGTGAATAGCAAGCTCCTTTCTTTGCAGATAGATACTCTATGCCATGCTGCTTTCTTATAGCGACATATCCTCTCTGTAGGCAAATGAGGTGACCTACATAGGTTCGGGAGATTCAGTTGCAGCGACGAGCCGCGCTCTCAAGACGAGGCAATAAAAATACAGCATCTCAGATCCACTCACAAAAAAACTAGGTCCACAACTACGGGTCGCAACCGCCCCCTCTCGTTTTATGCCAAAACTCTCTTTGAGGGGGTCAACTAAGCCCCCGCGTGCAAGTTTTTTTTGAACTCATTACTTGTATTCACCCATCTATGCTATGACCAGAGACCGCACCTACTAGTAGGTTGTCCAACCCCGGGGCCGGTCTCTGCCCCCCTCCCCTTTTAGCTACGTAGACAAAGATCAAGCAACCCTCCTCGGGAGTCGGCACCGACCCTCGAGCTTGGCACACCACCGAAGACGCCTCCTCTGCGTCCATTACCGTGGCGTACCTAGCGGCCTAGGTACAACCACTCCCACCTGGTTGCTGCCGCCGTCACCATCTCCAGACTCCTGCCGTGTGGGCCCTCTGCCCTGCTCCCGTCCGAGTATTCCCCGACTTTGGACTCGCCGAAATCTACCGCCAATACCTCCGCATGTGAGACCACGCCCCGCATCCACCTCAGCTCTACTTCAGAGTCCAGATATTCCCTCAATACTTTCTCTGCTATTCCCCGGAGTGCCGGTAGGGCCCTGCCATATACCGACGCCGCCCACCGCACTCTCTTATTCTGAATGGCGCGGTCCAGGTCGCACACCTCACCGAGCTCCTCCACCCTGTCCGCTCGTGAGCCCCGCCATGCTCCTACTCGTGTTACTGTAGTCTGGTTGGCAAAGAACAACGAGGCCTAAGTCCCACGTGTACAGGGTAGGCGGCGGCAAGGGAAGAAGGGTAGAAGAGATATGGGAGGACCCGGGGTTTTTTTGTCAAAATCATTACCCACATTCAGACTGTACAGGCTATGGCGAGAGACCGCACCTACATAGGCTGAATGCGATTCATGAATCCTTAAAAAAAAAAAAAAGACCGCACCTACGTGTAGTCCTACCCCGGAGCCCGTCCCCTCGTCCCCGGTTTTTACGTACAAATGTGCAAAACAAATACGCCTGGGCACGAGCTGGCTCAAGCGTGGAAGTGGTTGTAGCCGCCAAATACCAAAGGTAGCTATGTCGTGCAATTCTTCAAAATGTGGGCAATCCCCACATTTTCTGGCGAATTTGATTTCTGAAATGTCGTCCTCGAGCCGCCAAGAAAGCTTGAGACCTGACTCGAGCCCAGGCCTAAAAACAAAGGAAAAATCGCCTCTCCGTCCCCTGATCTCAGCAGCATCTCTTGAGGAAATCACCACCACCTTGGGGGCGGCCCGGGTTGTCTCTACGAGAGGCCAGTGCCTGCAAGACTACCCCAGGTTACCCTTTACTGTGAGAAGCAGCTTTTTTTTGGGGGGGGAGTCATTAATCGTATTGAGCCTATCTAGACTATGACGAGTGAGAAGCAGCTCAGGCTCTCTACACAGCTGAAGCAGCCTGGGGCGGCCCCTAGACTATGCAGGCCGGTCTAGGCGGTCCATACCAGCCCAAGCGGTTCAGGCAATACCGCAATGGCTTAGGCTGAGCCATACCCCGCCCAGGCCCGGCCGTTTACGCCTGAGCACGAGACAGTTCAGCAAAAGCCTCGAGGCTTTTTGCGAAAATTTCTCATTGGCTGTGTCATGCAGGGACAGTCCGATAGCTACTGAGACTGTGTGGCAGCCTTCACGTGTTAGTGTTGGTATTTACATGCTTAGAGTCTCCGCATATTAGTTTTATGCTCAAGGTCTAGAGACCATCGGGATGTATCAAGGCCAAGGCCCTCGACTCTCGAGATGTCTCGTGCCCAGGCGTACGCTCGTTGCGTAGGCTGGCCGGTGCCCAGGCTATTCAGGCCATTCAGGCAGCCTGAATCGAGTAACGATTTTCAAAAAAAAAAAAAAAGGCCCAGCCCGGCCCTACCTACCTTCGAGTGGCCTACCCTGGTCCCTGGCCTGTTGAGAACACTACCCGGGCCGGGGCCTGATGCTGAGGTTGGGGTGGATATCCACCTGCTCAAATAGAGCTTTAGATATTGTCCATTGACTCGGTCAAGTCCATAGTCCGTGGACGGATTTTTTTTTTTTTTGGGGGGGGGGAGTCATTAGTCGTATTGAGCCTATCTAGACTATGACGATGGACTGTGGCGCACTGTTACCAGCTGCCTTTTCTACCTCCGGGCCAGTCCCTGCCTATTTCTATCTACATGCACTTCACATTATGAACCTCGCCACCTCTTCGCACCACTTCTCATCCTTCAGTATCATCTCCCTCGTCCTCCCTCTCCCATCCCCTACTCACGTACATTCGTACAGATGTGTTGCGTTTTGGGGTGTCCACCCATCACAGACGCAGCTAGCGTCTTCCACCTTGCCTATCGTCTTCAACCATTGCGCCTGTGGGCCCTTGTCCGTCACCATATATGTCAGTCCCCGTAACGCCCATCGTGACCAGCTGAGGTGTGCCGGCGTTCCTCCGTGTAATCTGTAGGCCTGTCGGATGCCCGCCGGTGTTACTATGTCAGGCTTGTGCATCCTCCTGCCCCTTCTCACCTCTCTCTTCGCTCTTGCATCCACCAACTCATTCCCCTCTACCCCGTCGTGTCCTTTGACCCACATCAACGCCCGCGGTCGCTCTATCATCTGCGCAACCAGCCTTTCTTCTATCCACGAGCGTGGCTGCTTGTGTGTCAGCCCCTGTATCCGCTGTACCACTCCTTTGCTATCTAACGCCACCACATCACATCCTTCCCATGCCAGCGAGACTCCTAGCTCTTCCGTGTCTGCGACCGTTGCCATCGTGCCCAGATATTCAGCCTTCGTTCTCGTTGCTGCCGCTGCTCTGCCATCTATCCTGCTCCCATCCGTCCACTCTTCTACCTGCTCCTCTTCCAGTGCCGCCACTTGTACTATCCTCTCCCCCTTAATTCCCAATACTACGATGCACCACCCCGCCGTAGACTGATTGCCTATATATGAAGCTTCAACCCCCGAAGATACAGTAATAATAGAAGTATATTATTGCTCCAAGTCAGAATTTCGCAAATATTGTTAAGTTACCATGGCAACCCGACAACTTCCGATATTGCCATAGCAACCATGTGTTTATAAACAAATCTTAAACCAAATAACCCCACCTCTCGCACTCACTACCACTCCCTCAATTCTTATCAGAGCAGTCTCAAACTCACGATATGCCTTCTCATAATCAACGTTTAACAAACGCCAAAGAGTCCGTTTTACTTCGTGCGCTAGAACGAGCACGATCTCATGTTAAAGTACGACCATGAGCTGGTCACCAGAGTGGTCGCTGGCAGGCTGGACTAGGCGCGCATAGATAGCGTGATTTTAACCCTTACAACCGTGTTGCGAAATTCCTTTTGTTGTGCTTACTAACGCTAAACCTAACATTAACAAGAAAATCCCCCTATTATTTATATGCACTAACAAATCCAACGCATCTATGTACGCCCCTCCCTCAATTTTGGGTGAAATGCCTGAACTAACCAGCAGAAATTCTGAACGTCGAATTACAGAATTTTAAGGTTGATAGATCTAAATGGTTTCCAGCCTGTGTTACCCGTGACTACTGATCTGGAAAATGCCGTCAGCATCGATGAATATGATATATGCTGAACTGTAAATTAACCACGGGATAGTTATTGATGAGGTCTGAAGTGTTAACAGAAGCTCACGAGGCCCCATGAAGTGAAGTAATTATTCCAGAACCGAACGACTTGATATTTCTTTTTACACTCGCTCCACCCCATAGCCTCGTTGTTTACATTTAATTGTGTACTTACAGATCTGTACAAATAGTTCTGCACTTAGATGGAATAATGGAGACGCTTGCCAGGTTATTTATTTAGCCGATGACCCCCCACTCCTCAGATATTCCTGTAGCGTAGCAAAGTCCAAAGAAGTGTTACCGCACCTCCTCGAATGGATATCCAACTGGCTGGTGTTACCCTGAACTCATATTCCATGCCAACATCTGGTTGGCAGCCTTGAAACTTTTCACCATAGTCTCTCGTGTCAGGAAAATTAGCGGTTACTTTGTCACATTGCCTGCGCCGCCAGGGCGGTAACTTATCTATGGAAGTTTTAAGACCATGCCCCCCCATACAGTTATGCCAAGACTAGGAAATTTCCTGTCCAGAATGTCATGTGACCTCGGAACAATCTGCAATATTTAATGTAGAAACTCCAAAGAAAGAAGGTAAATACAAAAATGCACTCTGTATGCGAAATGGGCTTTGCCCAAAGGCAACTAGAGATTTTGTAGATACAAGAGTGCTCGAGCAAGCACTTTTCGACACACCGGCATCCGAATAGCAAGGTATAACACAGATGGAATTACAGAATATCCAAGCTTAATTCCAACTTATCCATCCCTAGGAAGACAAGCGACGCAAGTTTTTTTTTGTTTTTTTTTTGAGTCTATACGCCTTTTCCCCGAAGGGAGCCTTAGGCTATGAGGCGGAAGCAACGCAAGTAATTCATGATCATGGTGGTCCTATGTAGTAGTAGAAATATACACGAAGCTTGTTTAGTATGGCTGTTTCACAGCTCAACTGGCCAATTTTGAAAAGGCGTCGGGGTTCGCGTTCTGCAATAAATGCCCTAGGGATGAATATATGTGTTACTGGTAGGTACAAGGGGGGGGACGCGGATACTGGATTAACTTTTGTTTTTCTGCTTCCTGGTTGCTAATGCATGAAATAGCAAACGCACTGCCAATAGGACCAAAAGTGCCGGCTGGCGGTGCACGCATGATGTGTGGAATATTTGTGGTACGCCACTCAAACCCAAAATGTACATCTTAGATCCAGGCCTATAGGCTCGCTGCAGCTCTTCAGTTTGGTTGGTAGCCCAGTTTACGTGAGAAATAGCCAACATGCACCAAATTTGATGCTATTTTGGGGACGCGTTTTTGGACAATGAGCACTGTACAAAATAGCTGTTCAAGACCTCCTATATAAGTCCACTCTAGGTTTTTTTATGTCGCTACCATGTATACTCACGAGGTTATTTCGCTTCGGGGATTCTAATTACGTAATGGGGTCGATATCAGGGTAACCAATGCACCATTTATTACTGAACGTATGTCACTGATAACTGGTGTATGCGGCAATTATGCTTACCTGCCTAAGCTGCCTATAAATCTTCCTTTGTTGGTGCACAGACTACAATACAAGTCCTATGATGGATTCCGCGAGTGGTTACAGCTGTGTATCATGGTTGCACACCTTCTCCAGTGCATTGCACTGGCCAGGAGGAAATTTCCCTGAAATCTATCGCACAATACCAGTAAACAAAAATGCAAATTTCTAAACGTAGGTTATAACAATCGAGAGCAAAAGCAAAGTGATAAAAACGCAGCAAACCCGAAGCAAAGAGCGAAACAAAAAAACAATTGTGTTGGATATAAAAGTCCAGAATTCAAGACGCGAAAGCCATATCATCAGTAATAAAGCTCCACACACCTACAGACCCACCCAGAGTGTAATGGTACCCTCCCTCCCCTCCTAGATAGCTTTCTACTGCCAATAACCATCCTTAATTCTACCCCCAAGACCAAAGCCACTCTAATATCCCTGAAACCCAAGTCCTCCATATCCACCAGCACCACCATAGGCAGTCTGGTTTGCCATGGGCTGCAGGCTTGCATAAATATACTCATTCACCGGAAGTGCTGAATTATCCCATTTCTCCTCCGACCCCTCCTCCTCCTCCTCCGACCCCCCCTGCTCCTCCTCCTCCGACCCCACCTCCTCCTGATATGCATGACCACCAGAGCGCATCCCTGCTGCAATTAGATTGTAATCGTGGGTTGTGGTTGGGTCCTGAGCAAAGTAAGTGGAGTGGGCCTGAGTGCCATATGCAACACCTTGGGACTGTGAGAGGGGGTAGTTTTGGGGATAGTTGACGGCAGTTGTGGTGGGGCAGTCTCGCGTGAGAGGCTCATTAGTTACCGGAATGAGGGTTGCCTCGGGGTTGGTCATCAACCCCGCTGCATGTGAATGATCTAGCCCGGAACCGAAACTGAACGGGGCATTCATGTCGGATGGTCCTGCAAGTGGAGTGGAAAGCTTCTCCTGTACTCCCTCCTGAATAGTCCGTTCATTATATATACCATAGTTATTGCCAAACTGTGGGTCATTCGGGGGTAGCTCGGCCGGATCGAAACCGGGATACATGGCAAGGGATGTTATCATGTCTAGGTACACTTGGGACACAGGACTTGCGTAAATCCTATAATCCGGTATATCCCTCTGCTGCTCCAAGCCAAACTCGCCACCCTCCATAGTGCCCAAGCTTTGTGATTCTGATAGACTACCAGTCACGCCATCGTTGACATACGATGTATGTAGAGATCGTGGGGCAGCTAGGAGTGGGTCGGACGGTCCGAGTGCATTCAGGTCATGGGGAGCTTGCACCCGCGGAGCTCGCTTGTCCTTAAAAGTATTGGACCTGGTCCAATCTATAATGTAGAGGCATTGTCAGTTCCGTGTTCTTTCGGAGCTATAGGCCTACGTAATCTGGGAGTAGCTGGGGGGAACTATAAATACTAACCAAGAAATGGCTTGCATTCCTCCATAACTTCCATAATTTGGTCGCGCCCCTGTGCTTTCTCAAGCTTTGACAACAACTCCGTAAGTTTGGGATGAACCAGGGTAAAACTCTGGGCTTTGCACGTTTGGGGGGGTATTTGAATGTGTCTCTTCAAGCCGTACTTCTTGCCGAAACGTTTGCCACACGTCTGGCATTGGAAGCCATTGATATGTCTCTGGGAATCCTCCCTAGACAACAACATTAATAATAGTAATTTTGGACCTAGTTAATGGGGCAACGGAATGTAATAACTCACTTGAGTTTAGCACAGTTGTCGAAGCCAGACTCTGGCATGTATTTGCACTGTGCACCAAGCAATGCACATTGCTGCCACTCTTTTGGCCGCACTCTGATCACTTTTCTTTGCCGCCCAAGCACAAGCGCCATGTCCTTTGGAGAATGCGTATCTTCCAGGGGTGAATATGTATCATCTCGAGGGGTATCTTTCATACCTTTCCCGCTTCCAGAGTCACTTGTAGAGCTCATAGTACGCTGAGAGCCAAAAATCTGTAGAAAAGACCAGAGCAGTGAGTCGCAGGGAATTGAGAATGCTGATTTCCATGTAAGGGGAGAACCATAGAGACCCGGGGACCTTTATTACTTCATATCAAAAGAAGCCCTCCCTCGATTGCTAGCAATATCAGTTTCGTATTGTCGAATGCGCGCTACAATTTGATCTCCCCACTAAAATCTCCCACTAAATCAAGAGCTCCAGCGCACCTCGCAATGCATCTCACTGTGACCTGTGGAGATGATTAATGTATCACCCTCGGGCGTGAGCTCAAGCTTAAGCACCGTGTTGTATACTGCCACCGCGGTGAAGGGAAACCGTAGTGGGAATCACGGTTGGGCCACTGCAGTAAAGGTATCACGCGCAAAATGTTTCGTCCACTATTAGACTAACTAGTAAGCTACTCCACAATCGGAGGTATGTCCTGTAGTCAGTCGCTGTCAACGCAGAGTAATGCCACCATCGATATTCGTTGAAAGTCAAGGAATAAACTGTTCCAGTGTTACGTTGTGTATAGGTAGAAACAGAAAATACTGTAGTCGGAGCTCAGATTTGCCTGGGGGTGAAGGGCTGTGCCCAAGTGAAGGGGCCGCCTGGTCAGCGTTCATATGGTGGATAATATGCACGCCGTGTGAGACTGGGATGAGCGAGCGCTCGGCCTTTCTTATGGTAGCCACAGAGTCATATATATAAGTGAAGGTTGATCGTCAACTGTGCCGGCCGCCGCCGACTAACGCTCCCGCTCATCAGGAATATTCGATTCGAATCCCTGGAGTTGAACAAATGCAATTAGAGTGTAGATTTTCATTATTATGCTTAGTTAATGTACTAGAAGGAACAAAGGGGGGCTTTTCGTATACCTACACCGGGAGCCATGGGATTCATATCCGATGCCACTCTGTCGACTCTTTATACATAAGTACGATGTGGGCTCATGCTTACTGAAGAGGCATTATAATTAGAAGAGAGACCTCACCTTGCCAGCCTTTCGCCTATACACATCGGCCTCGAGGACCCAGTAGCTGTTTTGTTCCAAACCCTTTTATGGCTTCTGCACCTCAATCGATCATGCCCATGCATCAACACCGGCTGCGAGATAGCTTCTCTAGGATAGAGTTAATGCAAAACGAACGGAGCCTGACACCGTCAGAGCAAAGAAGCTAACCAGTCGCCGGGTTAGGCAAGCATGTTGGAGCGAGGCCCGAGAGAATGAGTTTTTCAGTCAACCTTGGGTACACCAGCTTTGACCCAACTTGAGCCGGGTGAACTTGTACTTTCGCTACAAGGAGTAGCAAGGCTGCAGTTGCCATAGAGCTTGCAGCATGCATCGTTGGGGAGAAAGGCGAGTTGAGCATAGCAATAGCTATAACTATGGTATACCGACTTCGGATGCTGCCAGAACCGAGATTGAATGGGTATCGAGGGGTCAGGGGTTTGAGTGATGGATGTATGAGTGATGGATGTAAGTTCACGACTGTGGTTCGAGGCTCACTATCGATTTTGCTTTTCGAAATCCAGAGGTGAGGAGTACGCCTAGAGCTAGATTCACATATGCAGATGCAGCCTTGCCCGCTGGGGACAGCTGAGAAAGGTGCTCCCAAAGCAAAAAAATGTGATCACGTGATAGCTGCAGATGTAGGACTATCTTTGGCTTACTGATCTTGCAGCGGAGTAATCATCGGTATCAATGCACCCCATCAGGTTAGGTCTTTCATGGTTGCCTCCGGTAGAGTAAGGGTGTTGTGCCAACCAGACTAACCTGTGTAGCTACAAGCCTATTTAGAATTCAGACTGGAAAAAAGAAAGACACACAGATCGAGCGAGACTAGCTGAATTTGGGTGGACACGGGACTGGTCTCTGACTAGATCCATAATAAGCATGGTGTATACATAACTGTATATATAGGCACAATTCCAAGGTCTGCAGTACCAGACACGTACATGTAGGTATGTATTATCCAATGTGCAAGGAACAGGGCTGCATAAGGACTGGTATGGTGCCGGCAGTCTAGAGACTACAATTTTAGGGGTGTGTGCCAAGAACGTATCAACATCACCACAATAACAGATCTCGAATATTTTTAACCTAAAATCGATAGATTTGGCTATGGAGAACAATAATTAGGTTGCCAAAAAAAAATACGAAAAATACTGAGTGAGTAGATAGGTAAAAAGAAAAGACCATTTTGTATGTGAGAGCCAATAAATGTCCCATGCCAAGAGTGACTAAAATTACCAAAATAGGCATGGTGT
>Ga0307514_10001687_pt1 | contig 25556 bp, 23 predicted proteins | sample 16_EM_MG_FD_203088 | JGI IMG/M metagenome (GOLD analysis project Ga0307514, IMG submission 203088) | Populus trichocarpa ectomycorrhiza microbial communities from riparian zone in the Pacific Northwest, United States - 16_EM | ecosystem: Host-associated > Plants > Roots > Unclassified | place... | reverse complement strand
TCCCCTTCACTGGCTTCTCATCCACCTCCATATCCTCATCATTCTCATCCTCATCGTCATTGCCCCCCCTCTTAAACTTGATTCTATTCCTCTGCCCCCTCTGCACCGCATGCTTACTCGTAATCGCCTGAACATAGGCACTCACCGCCGCTCCAATATTCTCATTCCCACTTTCGCCCATGTCAATATCCTCACCCTCACCACCAGAATCTCCCTCGCGGATGATAAGTTTCCCAGAATCGTTTGTTTTTGGTTGGGACTTGAGTCTATTGGCGAGGGCGGTCCGGGGTTTGAGTGGTTTAGTGGAGCTAATGTGCGCGAGGGAGCGTTTATCGAGGAGGTCGAGTGGCTCGTCGGAGTCTTCCATGATGTATTGCTTCCCTGCCTTTGCTGCTCCTTTTCCACCACGCCGGGCCGTTCCTTCATCATCAGGGCTGGCATCTGAATCTTCGCTCTCACTTCCATATACCGCCTCCTCGAATTCAGATGCGAACTGGCTTTGCCGTTTTCTGCTAGTAGTTTCCTTCTCGCCCTCGTCGCCCGCTTCCGCAATGGATTTCCGCTTCTTCCTATCCCGAGTCTTCCGGATGTTGATGACAAGTTTCTTATCCTCCTCTGGAACATACTTCTCCACTTGGTCATATCCAAACCTCCTAATCGCCCGCTCAATCATATGTTTAACCTTCGCTCTAAAGTGTGCCTTGTGCTCATGACTCCACACCATCAGGTTGGGGATCAGCGTAGGGAGCTTCTTCGCCATCATCTCCCTATCCAAGCCAATAATGCAGACCTTCACAAACCCCAGCACACTCCTCACAATCTCTCTATTCTTGCTTGTCAGGAATAGATCCATAGTCGTGACCATCTCCTCGACTAATTCCGAGTTAAGCTCGTCTTTATACTGGAACAAGATACGGGTAAGGGCGGTGATAGACGCGGAGACCATATGCGGCGTTGATCCCGCAAGGCCGGCGGAGACCATGGTGAAGTACTCCTCCAATGTCGCATTCACATTCGGTGCGTCTGCTGGCATCCTGGGGATCCGAGAGTTGACGACGGTCCCACCTGCCTTCATCTTGTCGCCCATTGAGACTAGAAGATCAAACGCCGCGGCCCTCGCACGCTCGTTGACCTCCTTTGCACCCATGACTACCTCGCTCAACACGGACGGAATAAAACTCAGATCGCTTCCATCCAGAAACTCCACCAAGCATGCCACAGCCTCCAACCTATCCCTCCTTGTGGGGGCCGTAGCAGTCTCTGCACTCTCAAGCAACACCTTCTGTAAATCCGTAACTCTAGCCTTCAACACCCCCTTCCCTTTCTCACTCTCCGCCATTCGGGAAATGACTTTATATGCCTTCTTCTGCAGCTGCGGGTCATCCTTCTTGTTGATGACAACCGTAAAGATAGATAACAGCTGAGTATAGCTCTGGGTTGGCAAATACGGAGAGATGGTAATGACCAAATCCATCAGTGTATGCGCAACAGGAGGCATACTCCCCCCTCCCACCGCCTTCTTCTCTCTCTCTGCCTGGGTAGGCGCCATGGACTCCGCCAAACTCCCCTCCAACATCGTAGTAACCTTCGCAAACATGCCCACTAACTCCTCTAGCGGGGCAATACTCAGATATGCATTAATACATTTGAGTATATACCCCCTATACTGCGGCAATGTCTGGCTATAAACATTAAACAGCACGGCTAGCAAATTCGGTGTAAACGAGGCCAACAATACAATGTTCTTCCTAGCCTGATCCTTCGTAATCCTCTGCTGCACGAGCAAATCCTCCTCTCCACTCTCCTTATCAACCTCCACTGCGATAATTGCCTGGTTAGACTCAACAAGCATCTGCAGCGCTTTACATATATCCACCCTCAGCTCACTCTGTTTATACAGAACATTCGCTAATAGCTCCGCAAAAGGCTGGTCAAATCGCTCAGTGAGGTCGAGTGGGGCAGTACAGTATCCCGGCAAAATACTCCACACCTGCTGGATTATCGTCTCGTAGATTTTCGTCTCCATCGTTTTCTCCCCATCGCCATTGTCAAGGATCCGTTGGAACATAAACTCACTGAGTGGAACCATTTCTGATAGGAAATGAGCAAGATGCGTGTTTGCCGTGTAGTCTCTGAGAATAGGAAGCATCCATGCACGGCCCGTTTGTCCTTGTTTCTGGTGAACCATGTTGAGAGGGAGAATAGATAGGACTGCTGCGGGGCCCATAGCAGCAACTGCATGTCCAAGAACGACGTCTGCTTCTTTCTTCCCTTGGAATCCCTCATTGGCACGGAGATCTCCTACAATACGGACAATATCATTCATTACTGGATGTGCTTTCCACCGCAGCTTATCAAACAGAGCAATGATTGTTTCGAAAACCTCAGGCCAGGCGGACTGATATCTGACAGAAAGGAGATTTGTTGTTGCCTGAGCAATTTTGCGGAGCTCCAGTGAGGGTTTTTTTGAGAGGTCTAGCTCGTCTGGGATACAGTTTGCAATAAAGGAGATTAGACATTGAGACGAAGAGGTGCGGATATTGTGGGCCGGGGATTCAAGGAGGGTACTAATTTGAGCGTAGAGGTCAGGGAGGAGGGGGAATGCGGAGGAGGGGGAGACGGCAGCATAGACACCGTAGCCGCGGGAGATGGCTGCGAGCCATGGAGGGAGGAGCTGGGAATCGGTTTGAGCGGGGCGGAGTTCTATTATCGCCTATTGCACCCATGAATTAGTATAAAAATATATAGTAAAAGTGGACAAGTCGAGCCTTAACCAACCTCAATTATCCTCGGCAACTTTGCACTCGTAACCTCATCCACTACACTCTCAAAAACAGCCTCAAAGACATTAAATGCCGCCATGGTTAAAAACTCATTACTACTCCGACTAATATTCAACAGTACCTCCACCAACCCCTCAATTTTTGCATTCGGCCATTCCCCAGCGGTAGCAACAGCATGCATCAGCTGGATAGCATGTATCAGCCTCGAATCATGTACCCCCGTAGCCTTCCTCGTCAAATCCACCACAGACCCCAATACCGCAACTGCGCACATCTCCGCCGCGGGGTGGCCCAGGGATGGACTTGGTGGTGGGGTCTTCAACACCTTCGTCACCGCCTCCTGCGCCCGCTTGCGCACTTTTGGTCTATCATCCAACCCTAGATTCAGCAGTCCCGCCAGTGCCTTCCTTGGTCCAATATCCTTTTGTGGGATTGCCCATGCGGGGCCATCTTGTGCAAGTAGTAATGATTCAAGACACCCAATTGCCGCTCGTAGCAGTGGGGCTTCAGCTTCAGGATTAGTGAGCGCAGGCGCAAGGTGTACTAAGATTTGTGTGAATTTTGATCGGAGTAATGGGGCTGGGCAGAATGGGGTGACAAGATCGAGGAGGTAGACAACGGAGTGCGCAAGGTCGGCATCGACTATATCAGTTTGGGAGATTGATTGGGGGAGGAGGGAGAGGAGGGCGGCGGAGTAGGCAGTGGGGGTGAATTCGGTAGTGCCTTGTTCACGAAGGATATCTTCGACGGCAGAGAGAACGACGGTGACCTAGAAGATTGTTAATATCTGCTTTGAGAAGCGAGGGGGGCGGGCAAGCCGAAGCGCACCTGCTTCTGGTTTTGTTGGTTCAGATTCCGAACTTTGGAGAGTTTTGCCTTGAGAGTCGACATCTTGGTTAGAATGTGAGGGAGCTCAGGCTCACTCAGTCGGAAAATATATTATTAGGAAGCACAGTGCGAACGAGTCCTGGTATGTCCTAGACCCAGCGTGCGCTAATTGCACAGAGCCCGAGATGGCAATGAATTGAGATACTCCACAGCTACCAGTGGGGAATATATTTTGGAGTTGATAGTTTGCAGGTTGCAAATCTTGGCAGCGACGCTAGGCAAGCTGCAGCTCAGGGTAAGTAAGCATTTGGGGAAGATTTTACTCTATAATCAGGTGACCATTATAAACCGAAGAACTGTATCCGCCATAAATATGAAAACCTGCATGAAGAAAAAAGTAACCAGATAAAGCGCCTCATTTTTTCCCAAACCAATTTATCCACTTCCCTTCTCGATGTCCCCCCAGCTAATATACCCTCACTTCCTCTCTCTATGCCCACCATGTCTATGCCCCCAACGGCACCGCCTCCCTCGGCCACACTCTCTTGTACAAACTCATCGCCACTGCGTCCATCGCCCCAATGTTCCCATCAAACGTTGCCTTAAACCACCCATGCGTTCCCAAACTCTCTTTAATATAGCCCGATCTCCCCCGCTTCGTATACAACTGCACAGGCTTAAAGTAATTGACATCCTCCTTATTGAAGAACATAAACCTAACCGTGACAAGCCTCTTGTGAATCTTGTACGGGTGACCAGTGAGTACAATTCTTTTCGCAATAATCCTCGGTGTTGCTGGCAGAGATGTACCAGTTGCAACCAAGTGCATGGTACAGTTTGTTGATCCCTCTGCCGGGGGGCGGAAGTATAATACTGGGACACTACCAAAAGTGAGTGGGGCGATGGTAGTAGCAACGCTTGTTCGCGCGGGGTGGAGGTATTTCTCAAACTTGTATAAATCGTTCTTTGTTGGGGCAGAGGAAGAAGAGAAGAGTGGGTTGATGAGCATACGTCGTGGACCGCATTGGATAATAAGAGGGTCTTTTGACTTGACAGGGCTAGTAGTAAGTGAATTGGGGTCTTCTTCCTCGCCGTCCCCTCCATTGGCGCTGATGATACCAGAGATGGTTGGCATGACTGAAAAGTGAACTACCGCCTTCTTGTGCTCATGACGGAGGAGCGAATAGACAGCTACTATGTTTGGCTTCTGCTCTGCTAGCTTCCGGGGGCCATTACGGATGTAGATCAAAACTCTAGTACCCGCAGCAACACCACCAACCAAGGTTTCATTGAGCACCCTGGCGCGAGTAGCCGCAAAATTTTTAATCTGCGCAAGGCGACCCCAAATAGCGGGCTGATGAGGAAGATCAGGTGCTGTCTCCCACTTTGATGACCGCAGAGACTTAAGCCCACGGTATCGCGCAAGACGTTCCCTTGCAAGCACATTAGGGTGAAGCTCAATTTCATCCGGGAATTCAAAGTCCTCCATGGCGTCCTTTTGGCGGTTTCGGAAAGCGTGAATCTGCTCGGCCTCCTGTTCTGGCGGAAGATCAAAAAAAATCTCACTCTTTGTATCATCACCAAACTCCATTGGTGCATACATACTCTGGCTCTCTCCCACCAGGCTCTCTTCCCCGTCATCTGGCCTGGCCTCCTCCTCGCCATCGCTGCGTTCACCCCTCATATCTACATCTCCGTCTTCACCCTCCTCCATGTCCTCCATATCCGACTCTTCAAAATCACTGTCCAATATCCATGCTGCTTGGTAGTTTGAGGTTCCCTTCGGCAACCGCCGTGGATGAGTATATCTCTCATCTTCCTTCTCCTCGAAATAGTAGTGGTCATCCAGGAGAACGCTTTGTGGATTTGTAGTGTGTACACTTGTGGTAGTAGACATACCGTCATTCATTTCCGCATCCTGCGAAGCCTCTTCCTCCTCGGGAGCAAGCTCAGCAAGGTCGTCTTGTGCTGCCGTAGGTAACTCAAGTACCTCTGGTTCAGTCGGGGGCGAATCGGTATCCATCGACATATCATCCGCTGGCTTTACTAGCTTCTCCTCTTGTGCCCAGCCGCAAATCTTCTCAATCTGATAATCCCCATACCCTGGAATATGCACTAGTCTATCCGCCTTCAACCCCTTTCCTCTCACCGTCCCCGCCACGACCAACCCCTCTCTCTCATTCCACCTGACCTCCTCCGCCAATATATAACTTCTCGCATCCCTCCACCGTATCCCCTTTGGATTCTGCGTGCACAAACTCCTAACCACATTCTGTGCCTCCTGTGTAGCATCCAAGCTATGCACCTTCTCCGTTGTCGGGAAGAAATGAGTGATAAAACTCAACAAACTCTTCCTAACATCAGGCCTCCTCTTTGCTGGTTCCACAGTATCTAAATGCTGCACTACGGTAACCACGTTCGAGACTCCCTGAGACTCAATTGCCCTCAGTAGCGACTCTCCATGGGTATCCACCTCTTCTTTTGCAGACAATATGAATATCACAAAGTCTGCTAGTTTGCATGCATCGAGGACTGCAAGGAAGTCCTGTTGTGGTGGAATGGCATACTGTACCTTCTGCTTGAATCTTTCAATCCCTATGGTGATCACCCCGCTGGCTGGAACATCAACATTGATATCTAGCGACCCGTTGAGCCTTTGTACTACCTCTGCAGCGCTGACATCAGAGCAAAGTGGGACAATAGAAATAATCCTAGCTGCACCGCGGCGGCCATCAAAGAGCTTCCCGGCACGGAGTACGTCTTGGTGTTTATTGGCAGCAATTTGGCGAGCTTTGTTGCGGCGCTCGAGCCTGGACAAGGCTTGCTGGTGAGGAGTCTTGCAGGTGGGTGATTCCTCGGTTTTACCTGTAGTATCTCAGTACAGTCGATTTTCACAATAGTCTGTCAGTCATCACCAGCGCCTATGTCCCATACCTTTGGCCTTAGCTTTTAATGATCCCTTGGTCGCATATCTCGATTTGAAAGGCTTGTGGCTGGACTTTGTCGTCGACCTGTGGTGGTGCCCTGCAGCCACCATCTTGGAATGCCTCTGGCTTGTGACTGTCGACGTTTGCGACTATGTTGTGAGCACTCTTGCGGAATGGTCCAAATTCCTTGTGGGGGGCAAGGGCGGCGATTCTTGAGTCCAACCAAATATATAGCGGGGCGTTCAATTCGATATTTTGTGGGGTGTGGGATGCCAAAAAAAGTTAAGATCTTGGCGTGCAATATAAGACTGCGAATTCAGGGTAATGAAGAAATAACGACAGCTGTTGACAATTCAAATTTGGCTCCAGAGCAGAATAATTGTAAGGCATTTCTCTCCTATGGTGCTTCTTTAGTTTGGTTGTACATAGTATAAGTAAGTATAGTACACCATATCAAGGGATGAACACTGGACATGCAGTTCTATCAAAAAATATCCCTCAATCCTATCGTATCATAATCACATGCATTCTCCTTGCCCAATCCACGATCAAGACTCCGAGTTGTAAATGGAAAGCGTGAAGAGAAGGCCATAAAATTCGAAATGGAAAAGGAAACGGTAGAGGTCGAGGAGCGTTCATGACGAAGGGCGCTGCCCCTTGAAAATGCCAAGTTGATTGATGTCAATTGAAGGATATATTTCTTCTTTGGACCAGTAAAAACAAAAATGAACCATAGACAGAATTGGACTTTTCCCCTGCAAGATAATTGGATCACCCACCCAAAAGCATCAATACTGAAAATACTGAAACATAAGAATTATAATGACGAATGAATAACAGGCTGTCATAAAATGGTCAACGCTAACCGCCAAATATGCAATGAAACAGGAATGGCTATAATAACAAAAAAAAAAAACGTCATTAAAACATGAAGTAAAAAAAATAACTAAACCGATTCTCAACTTCAGACTCAAGCACCAACCTTCGCCTCCCTTCCGACCAACGGCCTCAATCCTCCCTCACCTTCCCTACCTGGTAAGGTACCCCACTTTCTAATGTGTTCTCGTTCATTCAGTCTCCGCTTCCTCATACTCTTCCCTCTACCCTCTGCCTCACCAGGTTCCGCAGTCTTAACTTCACTAACCATGTAACTCATGCCGTCATGTTGTTTGGTCCAGGAGCGAGACTTAATTGCATTGCGGACAGTGCTAGAATATTTCTCGAGAGGGGGTAGGATGAGGATATCAACAATAATATCTTTGTTGATATTTAGGTAGCCACTAGATGTGGAATTGGCACCGACAGGGGGGACACCATTAATCTTATCCATCGAGGTCGTAGCTAGGACACCAGTACCTGATGACCCATTCACCATGCTCTTGCCCTTTCCAGCTGCCTTGTTTCCCCTTCTTCCAACCTCTTTGTCCCTGTCCTCCATCACCCCTGGCTGAGCTGCCAAAACCAACTCTGGCTCAACCCCATCGGGCAGAACTGGTGGTATTTTCCCCAGATGTACCAGTACGGCAAGTATATCACTATCATCCGTATACACATCCGATCCCCAGAGCCACCTCCTCTTACAAACCTCCGCTCTCTGCCTCTCATACAAATATCTCCTGGGGATCCTAATTTGAAAGATACAATTCCCTCTCCCTTCAAAGCGGGGCAGCATGCTATGCGTCGTCGAATACCCCTTACTCGAAGCATTACTATTACCAGAAGGGTTGTAGACCATCGAACCGAGGTGGTACTGGGGCAGACTGGCAACAGAGTCAACCACTGGCATGGAGTTGATGATGAGTTTTGGGCGCTTGGCGGGAGGCTGGGGAGCCGGAGAGTGGTGCCGAGGTGGGTGGTGATGGTGGGGTACAGGGGTCATGGCGCGCTTATTGCTGGTTTGGGCAATCGATTGGGCTTGTGGATGGAGTGGACCACCGTCAAGGGAGAAGCGCTCATCATTATCATGTGCGTGGTGGAGGTGAATATGATGACTAAACATTCTGTATAGTTAGTAAGATGGACAACTAAGTATAAGCTAATGAGCTGCGGCAGGAGATACGCACTGATGCGGGTGGTGGTGGTGGACATGATGAACATGTCTCCGCTTCTTCCCTGTAGTCATACCAACCGTCGAAGGGGGCCCTTCCTCCTCAGTCTCCCTCTCTTTCTCAATCTTCTCTTTGGCCCTTCCCCGACCCCCTACAATGCCCTCTTCCTTCTCTTCCTTCTCCATCATTCCCCTCTTGAGCGCAGGCTGCCCACTCATGCCCTCTTCCATTCGGCTGATATCGTAGCCACTCATTGTCAGCAAGGGATTCTTCCTGTCAATCTGGGCCTGGGCCACGCTTTGCGCTGCCGCTTTCCTCTCACTCATCTGCTTACTGAATAATAGCTCTTCCGCCCTGCCATGTTGATTATCTGCGTACCCTTGCCTCCTGCGATCATGACCCTCTCCAGGAGGTGGAGGGGGTAGCGACAATGCAGGCTGGAGGGCAAAGGGAGATGGTGGCATTGCGGTTGTGTATCCAAAAGATTGGTGTGATGATGAGGTTTGCAGAGGAGGGGGAGGATTCAGCGACTGCTGCGGAGGGAGAGTGGTGCCAGAGGCCATTGGAGTATGTGGTGGGCCGTGGGGTGGAGGAGCTGCAGCAGAAGACATCGGCGGATGAGAATTAGAGGTAGTTGTCAGTAGATTGGAGTGGTATGCTGCAGGGATATGTTGATGCGGGTGGTGGTTGGCGTGAGGGGATGATGGGCCCATATGGGCATTTGCGATCCTCTCCCTTTCTCGCTCCCGTCTCGTCCCCGCTTCCCTTCCCCTCTCCATTTCCAACCTCTCCCTCTGCTCCCGAAGTTCCCTCTCTCTCATCTCCCTGTCGCGTCTCTCCCTCTCTTGCATCTCTCTCATCTCCCTCTCTCTTATTTCCTGTATCCGCGTTTGCTCCCTTTCCCTCATTTCACGCTCCCTTTTCTCCCTTTCCCGCATTTCCCTTTCTCGCATTTCCCTTTCCCTCTGCATGTTTCTCTCCTTTTCCCTCTCCCTTTCTAGTATCATTTCCCGCTCGTACCTTTCCCTCTCCCGCATCTCTCGGTCTCGTATCTCCCTTTCCCTAAGCTCTCGATCTCTCATCTCCCGCTCCCGCTCCCGCTCCCGCTCCCTCATATCCCTCTCATACTTCTCCTTTTCTCGCATTTCATGTTCATACCTCTCCCTCTCTCTTTCCCGCTGTACCACCTCCTGCCTCTCCCGTTCACGCTCTCTTTCCCGATTGGTCTCGCGGTCATGATACGAGGCCGAGCGTGCATGACCACGATGGGGGCCCTCGTCCTGGTGTTGGTGGAGTACAGAAGAAAGGGAATGTGGTGTTGTTGGGGCTAATGGCTGGGACACAGGACGGGCTGGGACCCCATGAGGGTGGTTTGTCAGAATCCCAGGAGGGCCATGTGGTATGTGAGGACGGTAACCATGGTCAGGGGTAGCTCGCCCCTTCCCTCCTGCAGGACCATATCCTTGATGTTGGTTGCTCATTATGCCTGGGCTACTAGCTATACTGGCATTGCGGCTCCTGTCGACGCTTTGGTGGGGGTAATCAGGTGTGTATGACCTCTTGCTTGAGTTGTAATCGGAAGCGGGTTGGGATGGAGGAGGTTTAGGTGGAGCGGGCTGAGTTGGGTGAGCTGGGCCATCAAGCATTGCGGATATGCTCATGCCACTAGTTTGGCGTGGTGGTGGGGGTGGTGGTGGTTGTGGTGGAGCATTGTTGAGAGACGGGAGATCCCGGCCACCTGGGTAAGGTGCAGACTGACTCGGATGGCTAGGTGGAGGCGGTGGCTGTCGCCCTTGCTGTGGGTGTTGCGGTTGACTCTGATGTTGTGGTGGAGGTGGTTGCTGTATTGGAGTATGGGGAGAGCTAGGGGGAGGCATGCCGCGATGATGAGGTGGAGGGTTCATCATTGACTCGGGGCCCATTTGGTGATGTGGTGGGTGTGGGTGGTGAGGCGTATGAGAAGGTGGCGGTAGTGGTGGTGGGTGATGAGGGCCTAGAAAAACCCTGATTAGCCGTCACAGGCGCAGAGTCAATTGGCACTGAAAACAAGATCACACTCACCACGATAGACAACAGGAGACCCTGTTAGTGATGGCGCTCTCGAGGGTGTATGCTGTTGATCCGGGGTGCTGGCGCGTTGCATTGGGTACATTGGGCCAGCCGGCGAACGACTTGTGAGGTTCAGCGGAGTTAAAGAATCTGTCAAACACAAGGTTGAGAGTTAGCGGCTCGGTTAACCAAGGGCCGCTTTAGAGCTCTTCCCTGAGTGAAAATATCATAGCCTAGTCTGGGGTAGCCACTTGTAAACGCCCCCAACCCGCAAGCTAAGAAATGTTTCGAGGAAAAACACAATTAAAGGCAATGAAAATATATCCCTAATTCCCGGAGGAGGAAAGTAGATAAAACAACGTGGCTGACTTACCATTTCTCTGCTGCGATTGTGGTGCTCTGTAGGATCGTTCAGCCTCTGGTGACCTAGAGTGTTCTTTGTACTGTCGCGTTGGCTGCTGTATTCCATGTGGTGGGTGAGGAGCATGATGTGGAGGCGGCTGGTGAGAATTCTGGGCGTGGTGGAGAGACTGAGGATGTTGTTGGTGATGCTGTATTTGCTGTTGATGGTGGTGAGGATGGTGAGGTGGTGGTTGCTGGTGATGATGGCCATAGTATGGATCACCTGAAGGTGGTGACGGCCTGTGCATCCGCCCAACAGGACCAGACGGCACCGGCATGCGGTCTCGTTCCCTGTCATCATAATGTGACCCAGATGGCGGGGGAGGGCCATGATGATGCGGAGGTGGATGTGATAAATGATGGTGAGGAGGAGGAGGAGGGCCGTTTCCTGGGCCCCCGGGTGGCATCCCCATTCCCGGCATCCCGGGCATGCCTCCCGGCCCTCCCCCACCCCGTGAAGAATGCATATGTCGCGAATCCATTCACTGCAGAAACAGCCGCAGCAAGAACACGTTGGGAAACAGTTGATTTTGCAAGTCGTTAGCGTCTCAGAATCCCCAAGCCTGTGCCCTAGAAGCAGCGGGTCCTAGCTGCTCCTGGAATAGTGATAACGAGGCGGACAGCTTCGAGGTCAGACTGGGTGGTGGTGGTGAGTGGGAGTGCAGGTGGTATTTTTTGGGGGGGCGAGGGGTTGAGCGGTGCGGAGAAGAAGAGGAAACGGGAGCAGCCACCGCTGAGGTTGGAGTGGAGAGAGTTGTTCTGCCTGGGAGGGCGGATGATAATTGCGGTGGTGGTGGTGCGGTGTCGGCCACCATGCGTGGGACTGGGGTTGGACAGGAGGGAGGGCTGCCTAGGAATCGGAATGGGGCAAAAAATAAGTTGGGGGGAGGGGAGCTGCCTGCACCCAGAAGCCGACGACGATTAGAGTACAGGACGATCCTTGCTCCCTGTCTCTTGTCCCCAGCACAGCAGCTGTGTGGTGTGTGCTGCGCATGCTGCCTGCACCTGGGTACAGCTTACTCTGCCAGTAGTAGGTATGTGCACCTCTTGTCCTGTCTCCCTACATTCACCGCTGCGCTGCGAGATAGACCTGGATTGGGACTGAGGGCAGGCGACAGGCTCGCAGGACGCTTGGCTCGCTCTCGCTCGCATCACCAGTCTGAATTGCACGCACATCATGCCCGGCAGATAGAGTGGGCAGCCACAGGTCGGCCGGTAACTAGAGTTTTCGTGCGACGCCACGCTGCGAAGGCCCTCCCCCTACTCACCCTCGGGTATTTTAAACTCACGCTCAGGTCACTCAGCTAGTGTGGCTGGCCCACCCACCCGGATAGGCACAGGTGGCAGTGAAATGGGTTCACGGCATAAAGTACCCAACGTTAACGGCCGCGAGCTTTGCGTACGGTGCCGATCAGTGCAATGCTGCGTGGTGTTGGACAGTGTGGTGTGAATGGAGCGGGAGGAGGGTGCTCCAAGTGTCTCGGGAGGTTTTTCCCTTAGACTAGGCCTTCCTTATTAATTGGAAGTGTATATATACAAAGTATATTGGGTGCTGGATCACCACCAATATCTGTGTGCCATGCTCCAGTCCAGTCAGTCTGTCAGTACTTGGGCCCCTAGCTCAGGGTGACTACCAGCTCAGCCCAATATACAGAGAGTTACCAGTACGTCTCACAAACCAATACTACCAGTGCGCTGCCCTATCCCACCACGCCACTCCGTTCGGATGATTTGCTGGCTATATAGAGTCTGCGTCGCGTCGTGCTAATTTTATGTGAGCCTGCCAGGTCGGCCGATTCACGCGCTCATCTTGCATACTACACAGTACATGAGTAGAGTTTATATATATCAGTTTCCAGTTTCCCCGCCCGGCCCACCCCACCACTGTCATATTGGTGCAACGTAATAGCAGTCAGTAAATGACGGTGGTACCTAATAAAAACAATTAATGTCCCCCTCGGCTTGGGATATCAAAGACGGTTACCAAGCCTTTGCACCACACCATCACCATACCATGGACGCATGCACAACCATGCTGCGGTAGAACAGGCATACCCCTGTGGCCACTGACACACCTCCCGAGTTTTTTGAAGCACCCCTGTCCCATGCACGCCGGCCCCCCCCCTGGCAGCTTCCACCGCAACGTTAAGAAGATTCAGAAAAAGAAATGTGCACCGACAAAACAAACGACGTAACTTGTGGGAGGATGGGAAAAGTGAGGGTCATGCCTGCTGCAGATGCCCAGCAAGCCTGAATTGGCTGCGCATGCTTCAGTTCTTTTTTTTCCCTCCCCGCAGCAATTACCTACCTATTTCTCTCCGCCAGTGCCCATGTCACATTTCGCAACATGAGCCCGCACCCCCAGATTCTATCAATCATATCGCTTTCATTTTCCCTTTTTCTCTCTTCCACATAAAAGCACCAACTCCCCTCCTACCAAATTCCAATATCGCATTAGGCTAATTGTGTCTCATCCATGAAGAAATCCATGAAATGAGGTAAGTTTTTTTTTCTTTTGGAAGCCTGTACGTCTTTTCCCCGAAGAGAGCCTTAGCGGAAATGAGGCAAGTAGCCATCCGGAGCTCTCGTTTGATGCAAACTTAGCTCGCTCTAGGAAAGGCATGTACGCACAGGCCAGGCGGCCTACCCTGTAAACTGAGAGCCTACACAGAACAGAAGGTAAGTCAGAGCAGAAATCCTTCCCAAAGTTAAGATGATAACGCAGAATCTGTTGAATATGATAAGGCAGTGGTCTTAATACAACCCCTCAATATATTTGATTGTTGCAGGTGAGAATTGAGTAGCTTGCTAGTGCGGTAGTAAAAAGACTCCCATTAAGTACATCTAATATTATTACATGCGCACAGATATTGAAATGTTGAGACTTGATGTTCTATGCCTTGGGACATGCAGGTGTTTTAACCAAATCAATAATATTTACTCCCAGTCCAGATCTTAAATACTCCCCCAGGAATTGTTTGCTCACATGACTCCTTATCTAAACTATGCAGGTGAATGAAGTATCAATGATATGGCATACATCTGCAGAAGATCGGCGCACTGCCCACGATGACATGTGAGATTTTGTAGCCGAGTCAGTTCCGTATTCTAGATTCGAGCCCTCCCCAGAATAAATGACGTCGTATCCAACACAGACAGAGATGCATAAGGGACCAGATTTCAATGTAGTTGTATGTATCGTGCCGCCATAGAACCCATCAGGTACCTATGATAGTATAATACTTGTTTCAAAGCAGCGTAAAAACCATTCTGACACACTGTGCACTAGCCTCACGCCCAAGGATGTTGCTTGAAAATATCCACGCATCTGTCTTGTGGGGCATGTCCATTGACTCGCTTGCTTGGTGGGACCCAAAATATTGATCCAGCTGGCTGTACGCCGAAAATCTGGCCATGGTATAAGGTGAAATATCGTAGCTGAAAGTGGCACAAGTGGACGTTGAGAATTTGTGATGTTATGTTAGGTGTGCTAACAATGGTTGGAAGTACTAGAAAGATTGAGTATAGCCATGCCCCAACCAGTACCGTAGATACATACCAGTATCATCTCCTCAGAACGGATATGCTAGGTAGGCATGCAGGGCAAGAAAAACATGATGGCATGTGCTTACAGGTGAGACAATTGAAGGTAGGGGTTATCAAAAACTTATTCATTAGCTTATTGTACCTACTAAAACTCATTGTGTTACCCAACTTGACAATCTTGGTATGCTATAGGTAGAGACTGAGGTACCTAGAGGTACCTAACTGACAACCTTATTTTGGATTCCAGCCTATTTATTAGGTAACATAAACATCCATTATGAGGGATTTCACAACGCTTAAGATTCTTGTTAAGTTGCCATGGCAACCCGACCCCTTCCGATATTGCCATGGCAACCATGTGTTTATAAACAAATTTAAACCAAATAACCCCCCCTCTTGCACCGACAATCACTCCATCAATTCTTATCAGAACAGTCTAAAACCCACGATATGCCTCATCAAGATCAACTTTTAACAAACGGCAAAGAGTCCGTTTTACCTCGTGCGCTAGAACGAGCACGATCTGATGTTAAAGTATGACCATGAACTGGTCACCAGATTGGTAACTGGCAGGCTGGGCTAGGCCTATCTTGGTTATAGCCTAGGAAACATTTTGGTATTGCCAAGGCGCGCATAGATAGAATTTAAATGAGATAATCGTGTTGCGAGAAACCCTCGTTCTTTTTGTTTTTGGATTTATTGTGCTTACTAACACTTAACCTAAACATCAACAAGAAAGGTTGTGAAATCCCTCTAGTTTTAGTCCCGAGACCACTGTTATTTGGTATCAATTTGCAGGTCCGTGAGGCGGCTAGCGTCGGTATTGCCTTGCTTGGCATTATCACATGTAAAATCCCACATGGAGCTCTTCTCCATACCTCTGCCACACACTGAAATCAACTTGGAAAGTTACCAGTCTTATAATGGCCGTACCTAGGCTTCCCATGCACTCTGTGGCGTCCCTCATAAATACAACATACGTGTGCTGCTGCTACCTCCCAAGAATCGAGAATCTCGAGTCAGTCCCGGGGACTCGAGCATCCAGGTTTCAGCCCTTGTACTAACTGGGTTGTTTTGTTGATTGACCGTGATGATAGGTATACTTGCAACGACATACCTCCAATGTTATTCGGCAAACATCAACGCTAACTCTCTTCGCTCCCTAGACCACGTCCTGGGCCGACCTTCAAGTCGGTTCCGCAAAATACAAGTCCTCCTTGTCCTGTCCTTTTGGACCACCTACCTCTTTCGTGGTGACCATCATGGCCCACTACTCATCCGCAAGCTCTCGGCACGGCTGACTCCCAGACTGACCGTATGGCAAACCGTCACCCTGACAATGCTTTATCTCTACTTCGCACGTAACTTCGCCAAGATATTTGGTCTTGAGTGTCCCGAACCTCTTGCAAATCTGTACAGTCGAAGCTATTTCCGTGCAACGTGGGTCATGACCGCTCTGGACGCAGGGTTTTGGACTGCTATGCCAATTCGGAGAAAGTGGTTGCGGGATATTGCGAGTATTGTCTTTTCGGTATACTACTTGATTGCAGCAGAACAGGCCGATGAGAAGGTCAGAAAAGTGAGGGCAGCTGTGACAGTGGAGCATTTGAGGGTCAGCTGGGAGAAGAGCAACACGCCCTATATCAAATTTCTCACTACCCTCTTACATCCCTTCAGGACTAGGTATGCACCAAGACACTTGAAGGTCCAAAGGCCAAAGGAAAGTGGGCAGAAGGAGCCAGTCAGTGTTTGGATATATTTCGAAGGGTCTAGCGAAGAGCTCAAGACACAGAAGAAAATTGTGTTGGATATACCTGGGGGTGGTTTTGTGGCTATGGGGCCACGAAATCATGACGATAAGCTGATGGGCTGGAGCAAGAAGCTCAAGATCCCAATTGTGAGTGTAGAGTACAAGAAAGCCCCGGAATATCCGTATCCATATGGGCTTAACGAATGTTACGATGTGTATCACTCCATCGTCACAACCAAAGGCAGATGCATCGGGCTCTCGGGGGAGGTTGTCCCAAAGATTGCTATGTCTGGAGACTCGGCTGGAGGAAACTTGTGTGCTGGAGTTACACTTATGATTCTGAACGCGGCTCATGATGATTTAGATGACAGCCACGGGGTGGGCATGGGTCTGAGATCTTTGCCACCACCGGAGGGGCTCTTGCTGATATATCCCAGTTTAGATTTCAATATCAATTCTTGGATGACGGACGAGCAGGTGAGGCTTATTAGGGAAAGGAGTACTAGACAGACAAATAGAGGAGTTGTGAGGAAGAAGTCTGATTACTTCGCTCGGGCTAGTGGGCAGAAGGTGCCAGTGCAGAAGAGTAATCCCAAGGCTAAAGCGGAGGACTACGATAGTAGTGACAGTGAATATGAGGACGTTTTGAGTACAACCTCTGCTGCCCCACAAGATATACAGCACCTTCACGTCACTGCTCCACATCCAAACACACCCGATCTCCCACACCAGCCACCTCACACAAGAACTCTTAGCTCTGCCTATGCCGCTCTCGAAGCCACAAAACCACCCACTCTCTCTACCCGCCTGGCTATGACCTCACGCCTCACGTACTTCAACGATCGAATTCTAACCCCAGAAATGATGCGTGCTATGGTTATTCTCTATATCGGCCCTCACAACAGACCAGATTTCTCGACCGATTTTTTGTTGAGTCCGTTAGTGGCGCCCGAGGCACTGCTCAAGAGGTTCCCAAAAACGTATTTTTTGACGGGGGAGAGGGATCCACTGGTGGATGATACTGTGCTATTCGCAGGGAGGATCAGGCAAGCAAAGAGTAGATGGGCAAAGGAGCGGAGGGATATGGGGCTACAAAGTTTGAGTAATCGGAATGGGGCAGCAGGGATTATGGGTGCTGTCCCGGAAGTCAGGTTGATTCCGGGAAGTAGTCATGGGTTCTTGCTCATGGCTGGGGTACTACCCCAAGCAAAGAGGGAGATTGTAAGATGTGCGAGGTGGCTGGAGGAGATTCTTGCCGATAAGCCGGAGCCGGAAGATAACTCCGCTGTTGGGGAAAGAGAACAGAGGCCCAGGCACCACTATCGTACTGATACTGGCACCACTAGTGTCGGTATGGAGAGTACGGATGATGAGGGGGATATGCCTCTCGAGATGGCGATGTCAAGCTCTTCAGGTGCAATTGTGGTGCCGGGCAATGCCAGGGATGGAGCAGGGAGAGGAGGTGCTAGGGTTAGGGGCAGGGGCAGGAGGGGAAGCCATGTGCTTGGGAGCGAGGAAGATTTGGTGGGGAGGAGAATGCAGGGGCTGATGGGTGGGTTGACTGGGTTGGAGGATAGAGAGGGTGAAGGTGTGTAGGATACGTGACTGTATGGGAATATTGTATAATTATGGGTATGTTGCACGCCATTGCATGATTGTGGTGATTACATGCGATGAGAAGGTCATCGTATTGAGGTCTTAAAGCTTGAGCTGTACTATAAATGCAAAAGTAGAGATGGGAGATACCAAGTATACAGATTTTTCCGCTTTGCTGTGAGCTTCGATGTCTAATCTAACCGCCTTACTCTTTTTAGATACCTGTTTAGTCTGAGTTCAGGGTAACGGCACCAGCCGAAATCATATTCTTTGAAAGGTTGGGCTTAATTTGCAACAAATGAAATGAGGAGCCTTTCCTGTCAGGTACTTGCTAGTAGCATTATTTATGTCATGTCAAGACCAAGAATCTGTGAAACCCAAGCCAGTTCTTGTTGTCAGTTTGACTCTCCTTTACTTGTAAAATACTCTAGCCCCACCTCAGTTTTCATGGTACTAGTGCAACCAGACGCAGACGGCCACCAGAATGTGTACGCTGAATATCTATTATTTTGATAGATCTACCAGATAAAAGAATACTTAAGTTCATTCGTCGTATCAGAAGGCTGATTGTCTGGCTCCTCAAGCTATCTGTTGATCTACTACCTCTTGAATGATATATAACATTGAAACCACTAGCGTATTTGCCTTGCATCTGAACCCCACACAGCTGAGACCACTCTTGAGACATCCAAATGAGGATATGATATCTTGAATGGAGGTCAAGAGCTCTTTCTTTAGTGCCAGCATAGATACGTATCCAATCAATTCTGTCTAGTATAGCGTCTCCGCCCAGCCAATACGAGTGACGGTACCACCTCTCGCCTCTCGGGAAGAGCTCCCAACTGGGCATGCAACTTAGAACATGCAGGCAACTTTGAATAACGTCATTGGCATTGATTTAACGTAGGGACCTTGGCTTCAATTTGACGTGGGGAACTTAAGGAAGCATCGAGGTCTATGTAGGTAGTCTGCCCTAGCGAAAGATAATGACCAAAATATCGGGTAGGGGATCCGGATAATCTGCTAGGCTATCCCACGTGGGGTGACTACAGTTTGTTGATACCACCACAGTCTGCCGACCCTCTATTAAAGCTTAAGATTTCATCCTCATCTATCTTCACCGTCTGCAATCTACTCGGAGTATTTGTGCCGTTCTTATAGTCTGGTTCCGTTCTTATACAGCCACCCACTCACATTGCGCGCAGGTGCCTGGCATTGCAGCAATCCGCAGCTTCGAGGCGATACCATCCTATATCGATCGATTGGCTCAGTCACATCACACAAGCAAAGTGCAATTAAGACTGTCCAGTCCAGATGTCCACAGACATGACCAGGAGTGGGAGTGCGGTGTATAGCATGTCAAACGTGAGTTCGCAGCAAATTTTTTTTTTCCCCTTTGTATTGTTGAGCAAATCCCTCGTTTTGTTTGTCTTATGTTGAGTGTTTGCTTGCGGCTTTTTCCCGAGTGATGGACGGGGATATGGATGCTTCTCTGGTATTATCACCAGTAGCATGGTGAAATTTTTTGGTGGTCTGCAGTTGAAGTTCCTGCCCGTCAGATCTTGCTCGCCTGAACGCGCCACGCGTCGCATAGATTATCAACACCCCACATCGTTTCCCGCTCGATGTGCTCTTCGGGCGGGAATTTGGGTGATGAGATGGGATGGCCTTCAACCCTGCCTACCTTACCACCACCTCTTGGTAATAATCCCCATGCCCGCCTCCCCAAGATCCGCAACGCATGCACCACAAACGGGAGCCCCTCTCCCAGCCCTTTGTTAAAAAAATCGACATCCCTCGGGCGATTTCGGCAAAGCAAGGCTTGGATGGGCTGATGAGTTGCCCCACCAAGGCTAGCTAGCAGATGCACGAGAGGAAAAAGGCAAAAACTCAACCGAAATGTTAGCTGCTAGGGCCCAGGACTGATCCAAACTTGAATATCGGGATGGAGTTGAAATAACAATTGGGGCATGGTATTTGCCAGGAGTGTCCTGATGGGCATAACTGACAGAGGAACGTTACGTACCAAATTGCCATCATTGTCAAATCCTGAGACTGAGTTTGAGATGCTTCTGGCTGTGGTATTCATCGGTTGCCGTGTCCCCCATCCTTGCCCTGCCCACAAAGCCACTGGGGACCATTGAGGGTTACTAGAAAACTCCAAAGCTCTTCTTATTCGGCTGTGCCTACTTTATATCAGTCTCACCCCACAATCTCTTATTTATTAATGTTTCATCTAAGTATGTACTGCTTTGATGGCCTTTCTGAACGGGTAGTCTGGGCGGGGCATATCAACTGCACAACCCTGACACATACACTGGAGCGAGTCACGCGATATCGCACAAAGAACTCCTCCGCCTTGGAGAATTGCTCGAGACGAGGCTGTGACACCCTACTTTTTGTTTAGTCTGGTTGGACCAGACTACTTTTTGTTTCAATTGAGCGTCTCGGTACCACAAGGCTTCTAGTTTGTCAACTCCCCTGCTCTAGTCCGCAATGAGCCCCTTCGTCTATACATGAGAGAGCTCTATAAAACATCCGCCTCGTTTGTCACCTGAACACTTCCTCCAGCTCGAGCTCCCGTATCACATTCGGCGTTCATTTCTCAGAATAAGAAAAGAAATAAAGCAACAGCTCTCCCCCCATAAACGGCATACGGGTTCCCATGGTCAACCGTTGGGGCTCCTTCCTTCGAACATCAGACCCTGCGGAGCTTGCCTCGTTTGAGCATTGCTTGTTCTCAAGCCTCCGTTGATTCGCCCCGAACCATTCAATTGGAACTTGTTCCAACCCAGTTACGTCTTGGTCAGACTCTCGGCACATCCAAAGGTACCTTACCATACTCAGATCTCGAAGAGCCCTTTCGCATCTCGCATCTGAAATCAGAGGTCAAAGCTTTCGATTCCCCCACGTGTCAGCTTTCGACATTACTTATATCTTGGAACCCGTTTCTCTACTCAGTCGACAACGGAATTTGGGCGGCCTGCTTGCCTGCTCTCTTCTCTGCCCAGTATACATAGCACTTCCTGTTAACGCTTATTAGTGGTTTTTGCTTGCTTGTCTTTGGGTTCTGTGTTTTATTTGATTACTTGACGCAATGGCTGGGGCAATCACGGCAACTAACGGTGTTGGGGTAAAGGTGGAAGACACCAAGATTGTGGTGGTGATGGTGGGGCTACCGGCACGAGGGAAGTCACTGATTGCTCAAAAAAGTAAGTTGGATCTCAAGTCCATAGAGTGGGTTGCGTGGTTTATGCTCCATGGGACCAGGCGTGACTTCCTGAGAGCGAATAAAAAGGTTTGCCGGTAGCTAACCGTCATGAACCTAGTCGTGAGATACCTCCGGTGGTTGAGCATCAACGCGCATTGCTTCAATGTAGGAACATATCGCAGGGCTGACACACCACACCCACCTGCGGATTTCTTCGCTGTCAGCAACCCAGAGGGAGAGCGTCTCCGCCGCTGCGCAGCGGAAGCTGCCATGCGAGATCTCATTGACTGGTTTGACAGTGGCAAGGGTACCGTTGCAGTTCTCGATGCTACAAACTCAACGAAGGAACGCCGCCGCTGGATAGCTAAACGCTGTGCGGCCCATGGGTTCGAGGTTATGTTTGTGGAGTCGAAGTGTGATGACCAAGAGCTCATCATGGCAAACGTCCGCGAGGTGAAGGCCAACAGCCCAGACTACGAAGGTCTGGATCCTGAACTAGCAGCACAAGACTTCGTCAGGAGGATCAAGCACTACGAGTGTGTGTATGAGACAATCACGGAGCCGGACCTGACCTATGTCAAATTAATCAATGTCGGGGCCCAGGTTGTGATCAATTGCATTAGGGACTACTTGCAGAGCCGAATTGTCTACTATCTCATGAACCTGCATATCAAGCCTAGATCGGTCTGGCTGTCACGCGTGAGTACTACTTCTGTCGGTGTAGATACAATACCCTGAGAGCTAACGCCATTTTAGCACGGTGAATCAGAGTTCAACCTCTCGGGCAGGATCGGGGGAGATGCGAACCTTTCGTATCGAGGCAGAGCGTATTCTGAGAGGTTGCCAGAGTTGGTCATGCAATCTGTTGGGGGCATCGACCTCACGGTATGGACATCAACTATGAAGCGCACTATCCAAACTGCACAGCACTTGCCATATCGAAAACTACAGTGGAAAGCTCTGGATGAACTGGATGCCGGTGTGTGTGATGGGCTTACATACGAAGAAATTGAGGAGGCATATCCAGAAGACTTCAGGGCAAGAGATGATGATAAGTATGTTAATCTCGTGATGATGCACTATTTTCCCTACTAACGTGGTAATAGATACAACTACCGGTACCGTGGTGGCGAGTCATACAGAGACGTTGTCATTCGCCTGGAGCCTATAATTATGGAGATTGAACGAAGCGAAAACATCATGGTAGTTACGCACCAGGCCGTAATTAGGTGCCTCTATGCGTACTTTATGAATGTGCCACAGAACAGATCACCATGGATGGAGATCCCGTTGCATACTGTGATAAAGTTGACACCAAGGGCGTACTCTACACAGGAAGAGAGGTGAGTTCACTGTTCTCACGTAGGAGAATTCAAATATGCTAACCATCTATGTAGATTCAAGGCAGATATTCCTGCGGTCAGCACTTTTAGGGCGCAATATACCTCGGCCAAATTGGAGGGTGAAGCCTAGGTGTCTCATGACCTCGAGAGCCTAAACACGGTTCAAAGACAGCTGGGCTCATTAGTTTCCTAGAATCACCACTATTCGGATCGCATAGTGTATCTGAGGGATCAACATCACTGCTGTAACAATGGGTCTCCACTTATGTTTTTCTTTCTGATTTTATATGGGGTGGAGGAGGAAAGGGTTGGTTGCCATTGCCATTATGGGTTAGCATTATGCAGTTTAATTGTTGCTAGGGAGGTATTTCCGTGTGGACTGGATCTGATAGCAGAAACACAAGGAGGAGAAGATACAGAACGGCTATGCTATAGGGCTGGTGTTTTGGGCGTCACTATTACTGTTGGGTCATGTTTTTCTTTTCTTTTCTTCTTTTCTTTTCCGTTTTCTTTCTTATTTTCCCAACGACTTATCGGTTGGACATTGGTTGGGCAGTAGTCTCAAATTCTCTACTTATGCAGTGTGAAGCCGGGTTGTGTATGTACACCCGTAAGCAGTAATTCAGGGCTTGCCAGTTTAGGCACTGTGCTTTAAAGCAGCGCAGAAGTGTCTCATGTCGCCTAGCGTGAATCCGAACCAGAAGTGCTCGGGGGGTCGCTGCTCTTGTAGTCGACTCTGCAGGTCAGCTACCAGCATTGCGGCTCCCCTCTCTAGGTTTACAGAAACAAGTATCATCGACGCCATCGCAAAAGATTCTGTAAGTCACAGCTAGCTGCAGAATGTCTGGAGTCTGCAGTCTCGATCAACCTCTGCCTGCAAGCAATTACACCGATGGGCAGAGATTAGCAGCCATGGAGGACGTTCGGCGCATTATGAAGGAGGAAGTGAGGATGGACTGGATTGAGTTATGGGAGGAGAGGTGGAGGAAGAGGCTGGAGAAGTTACAATCGAAGGCTGCACGTCGGGGGAAGAGTAAAGATGGGGCTGCTGAGACTGGGATAGCTATACAGAGGTCGAGAGAGGATGGGGGAGAGGAGAATGTAGATGATGGTGGTGATGAGGGTGATGATGGCGGCGATGATGATGATGAAGGGGAATGGGATGGGGCAGGAGCAGGCTGGGATGCAGACCGGAAAGATGGAGAAGACGTTTGGGTTCATAGAAGTGATGATTCGGATTTTTTGAAAGCGGCAGATACATATCCTCCGCCTGGATCACTACCCAGGTCATTACCACTAGCTCAGAAGAATAATGTATTAGGAAGCCCCACGCGGGGAGGGGGAGGTGAAGGCTGGACTGCATCAGTGACCCGCCTTATGGGGGGTATGGGCTTCGGATCTTCTCCTCTGCAACCAGAACAAATTAATGCCACCTCTTCACCAACCACCCCCCTATCCACAGCTGGTGCAAGCTCAACAACAGGCTCGCCCCACCCACTAGCTGCAGCAGCGGTAGCGAATCCATATAGATTCGCGAGTCCGGATAGTATAACTCCTAGTTTGGCTGCGTTGAGGGAAAAGAGAAGGGAGGAATTGGAGAGGCAGATGGATTTGAGTGATCCGGAGGGGAATGTGGGGTTGAGATGCTGGATTGAGAGGAGGGATGCGTGGACGGGGGCGAATGAGGAGGGGTGCGTTAGAGTGGGAAGGAGTAAGTTTGCCGAGGTAGGTTATTATCCGCTGGGGGTGGAATGGGGAATGGAGCTTCCAAGTGAGTGGTGGTGGTGGCAATGTGGGGTATGGGAGCAATGGATCAATGGATTAGTGGGGCATGTAGTATATTGGCCTAGGGCTAACATATTTCTTTTTATACGTCTACAGAATCCACTTACAGCATCCGTCAATGAAGCAGCATATTCAGCCATATACAGCAAATGTATAAAAAAAGCCTTACCACCTGTGGTACCGATAAACCTGAGACATATTGTAATCTCCGCCCCCGACCCCGCCCCCCACCACCACCACCCAATGTATATATTAATTTGGTGATGTGTTAGACGAACGCCATGGTCGCCGGCTGGAAAAAAGACAACGAATGGCCTCCAGCACTTGCCCCTTCCGAGCCGAGTTTCTCGAAAAGAAGACCAGTCCGGGGCCCGGGGAGGGGCGGGCCTGGAGCTAGTTCCCCGGCTGTGGATGGTGGTGTGGGCGCGAGGAGAGTGTTGGGGATGCTTTAGCGAAGTATACCTATATATCTAATCTGGCTGCCAGCCTGCATGTATTGCTTGTGTCGAGGGTCTGTGGGATGCGGTGGTCTCATGGTGTATGAATTGGGCTTTCTCTTGCTGAAAAGTATAGCGCTACGTTTGTGGTTTTATCACCGGGATAGTGGTGGAGTTGCAGTATGAGCCTTGGGGGGTTACCCTGATTATGGTATGAAATACCTCAGTGTTGGCAAACAAAAACAATGGCGTAAAAACAAATACATACAGTAAAAAAGCAATAATGCCACCCAACCACACAACGTCCGTCGGTGCCGCAATCATAAACCATATGTGAGACTATATACCGTCCTTCCCCTCAGCCGTGCCCTGCAGCGCAGCCAGCCCCACTGCGCCTTCCTTCCATCACTGGTGTCAGTCAGTCTGGCGATGACGCCAATGATCGCCCCCCCTCTCCCCCCCTCAATAATTATAATAATAACAAAATACAATACAGTATGTGAGACTATCGTACATAATTGATTATTCCCCCCAGCCCGCTGCAGCGTACTTACCGTATATTATAAATAATACTGTACCTACCTACTCGGGTGTCCCGTGAATTGTCGCACGCTGCTGCTGCATGCATGCAAGCAAGCAAGCTGCAACACCAGATCTGTCTGTCTGTATTGGCCAGTTTGTGGAAAAGAAAATGAAGTAGCTGTAGCCAGTGTGCGACAATTCGTCGTTTGTGCCGAGTATGAGTACGAGTACGTGCCAGCTCGATCTGGATGCCTCCCCTTCCTCCCTGCCTCTCTCCCACCCTCTCCCGCTGTCTGTCTCCCCTCCGTCCCTCCCTCCCTCCCTCCCTC
>Ga0307514_10001686_pt1 | contig 25580 bp, 32 predicted proteins | sample 16_EM_MG_FD_203088 | JGI IMG/M metagenome (GOLD analysis project Ga0307514, IMG submission 203088) | Populus trichocarpa ectomycorrhiza microbial communities from riparian zone in the Pacific Northwest, United States - 16_EM | ecosystem: Host-associated > Plants > Roots > Unclassified | place... | reverse complement strand
CAAAAACAACGCATACGCCAATTCAAACTTCGCCTCCTCTAACGGTGTTTCCTCCAATGTCTTCACAACCTCATCGAATTTATCCAAATGCAACAGTGCAACGACCTTGGTATGTAGTGCTTCTGGGTGGGAAGGGTTCTTGGACAGGACATTTTGTGCATGCTTGAGGATCTCAGTGTGGTTGGGGGTGTTGCCCGCGAGGTTTAAGCTCTTTAGCAATGCTGACAGGGTGGCGGGGGTGTGGTCTGCCATTTTAGGTGGCAGTTGTGGATATTAATTGGGTGGAGGTGGGGTCCTGCGGGCGCAATTTGAGGGTTACCGTAATTCGGATTCTACTTTGGAGTTGAGGAGTCGGATTCAGAGTCACATATGCATGCACCACACCACCATGCCGACTGCATAGTATGCAATAGTGAGTGATGAAATTTCAAGGCTTCAAATTATAAATTTACAAAAGTTGGGAGATGACTACAGAGAATCAGTCTGTCATTTCCCATGAAACTCCAAAGTATTAGAAACCACATATACAATGTACACCGGCAGAAAGAACGCAAGGGGATAGAAACAAAAGTAGAAAACAGTAGAGCACAGCAAAAAAGACAACACGTCTTGGTATAATTCTAGCACACTTCGCCGCCATCACTAGTACCGCCATTTCGGCCGTTCTTCACCAACGGAACTTTGACACGATCACCGCAAGAATAAGCAGAACCAACACTGTAATGATTGCTATCGTAATGATTCGATTCGTCGCCATCCTAAAACCACCCATTAATTCCCACACCCCATCAGCCGGGAAGAGGTATAGAAGGAAACCCCAAACTTACCTCCTTGCCATGCCCCTCAACGTCTTAATACTCTTATCCACATAGCCCTCACTCTCCTGCAGCATACTATGCGTATTCATAATAACCTCCCTCTGGCCTCTCAAATCCCCCAAGATCCCAGCCCCAATTTGCTCCGTTTCATTCGCCAATCTATGACTATCCCTCAATCTCTGACTACTCCTTTCCAATCTCTCGGTCCCTCCGAGCAACTGCTGTCGCTGGTCCGTCACTGCATCACCACTACTCCCGACCCTTGCAGCTCTCGCACCAAAAAGTGCATCCCGGTCCGCATTGTCCTGGAGCTTCTTCAAGGAGCGCTTCGCGATGTCTAGATCGTGGGTATAGTTTCGTAGGCGGGGGTTGATACGTTGGCGGGTCGAGGTGGGGATGTTTTGGATCTCAAGTCGCATTTGACCAATCTATGGAAGGATTAGCTAGCTGCGGAGGGGCCGGAGAAGGTAGGCAAGTGTGGGAGAGGTACGATTTCATCCGCCTCATCAACAACCCGCTCAAGAGCTCGGATTGCTGCCTTCCGAGGCTCACCATGAAGCTCATTGATCTGATCGAGTTTCTGGGTGATGTCGGCTTGGACGAGCTTGAAATCTGCCTCGTGAGACGCAAAAAGCTCAGTGCCAGCCTCCGTATCTAACGGTCCAGACATTGTATAAAAGTGATATATGAGTGTCTATTTGGTATTGCTGGGTTGGATGTGATTCAGTACTTTAGGCGGAGGTGACGCAAGCGAGCTCAGGCTCAAGAGAAAGGGCACCTAAATAATCCCAACACTCGATTCCGTGGAAACAAACGCTGGCTTGTTCAGGATGTCTCGTGCGCTGCACTCCACAAAAGTTGTTACGGTACTGTTCAGCTGTGCCTGTTGTTGGGCCTTCTCCCAGCAGTCTGTTCTCGGGCTGAGCTAATATTAATATATACATACTTCCGAAAATTCACGTGGTAGGAATGACCAATGTTTGCTTGGCGGTTCTACTTACTGTGTCATCAAACATTAATCAGAGCTTTGCCCCTCCGCCCACGAACCCGAAATCCGTCGAAATGACTGTGAGTTCTGACATCCCCCGGAGGGAAAGTTGGGCACAGAGATGACCTGTGAGGTAAATTGGATGATCTGGACGGCTAATTGATATTGTGGCACCTCCAAGCAGCTCTCAAACACCATCTACAATACCTTCATCAAGAGGAACTATGTTTTCGTTGGAACAATCTTTGTCTCTGCATTTGCGTTTGAGATGTATGTCTGCCCTTCTGTCGGCGCACATTGCAACATTACCACCGACACGAAGCGCCCATAAGCCATAGAAAGAGCAAATAAACTAACTTACATGTGTGCAACAGGCTCTTCGACAAGACCACTGACAAGCTCTGGGACAACCTCAACAAGGGCGTATGTTACTCACGGCTCCCACATATACCCCAGCGAGTTACTAACAAAGGGTTATCTAATACAGAGGCAATGGAAGGACATCAGGCACCGATACGTCCAGGAGGAATAGATAATTTTGGGATGAGGTTGCTGTGTGTGCAATAGGGAGCGGAATGTTTTATTTTATACCGCTACAGTAAATAAATGCCTGTCCATTGGCGGCAATGTATAGTTTCGCTTTACCAGGACCACAACGGGGAGGAAAGGAATCCCAATTCAGATACCCAACATCCAAGTTTTCCCAAGCACTCCATCCTATGTCATGGCGAATGCCGAAATCCAAATGTTGTACAACCAATATCGAAGCACAGGGTACTTCAGAAACTCTTAACAGGATCAAATTATTGTAGAAGAAACTCCCGCTCGGGGTTTCATAATTTTGACAGAATCAGAAATGTAGAGCTCCATATCCTAATGGCGCTGATCGCCAATTTTGGGTTGAGACTACAACTCATCAGAAAGCCATAAAAAAAGTATCAGACACCCTCTTAGCCCCTAGATTCTCATCAGTGGCTCCCTGCCCTCAGTCAACGGCTGGAGCATCTTATAAAATCCCACCAACCCAGCCACATGCCCCGCCCACAGCACATAGTCCACCCACTTCCCCCACACTACTCCCTCATATTGATCATGGATCCTCCCGAAAGTCGGCAACCCAATATAATTGCAAAATGTATGTACCAGAATTACAGTCCATACACATCCTGTGCGGAGAAAGACAAATGTGGCAAACCACCCGAACATGCTTGTGTACACGAACTGGAAAATGGTCTGTATTATCCCTGAGGTGAGGCGTGTAGGGTTGCGGAGGTAGAACTCGTAGAGGTGGTGGAGGTGGCCTGCCATGTAAGTGAAAACATCAGCAAACAGCTTCCTTCGCATATGCTGTGATAGCATTCCGGAAGATACCTATGCCAAAAAACAACGGTGTGGTCAACACAATGCCCCCAAAGCTCCTGCCCGCCAGCATCTGCAATGGCACCATCCCCGCCCTAAACACCAACTCCTCCGTAACAGGCCCCACCACCATATTTTTCCACCCAACCCAGCTATACCTTACTCTCTCCCAATCAGCCCTCAACTCCCTCCACCTCCACCCCTCCCCCACGATAAACCTCTCCCATAAGCTGCCCATAAACAGCCACCCCACTAAACCCATCACCATACCCATTTCCCTTACCCAACCCCACAGCCCAACCTTTGGCCAAAGCCCCATCTCCTCCTGCGCTACGAACCAGCTGAGACCAGTGGCATTCTTAACAACGTATAGAGTGATTAAAAGGGAGACAATAGTTGCAAATGTAACTGCGCGGGATCGAAGGCGGATGTAGTTTGGGTCATTGGGGCGCTGGATGTCGCTAGGATTTATAGGTGCACGGGGACGAGTTGAGGGCAAGAGGTAGAGCACTCCGACATAAAGACCTGTATGGAAGATGCAGAGGGTGGTGGCGAGAGTAGGCGAGATGAGGGCGATGGGGTTGGCCATGATTTGAGGGTCCTGTTACTCTCAGGGTGTTGGGCGCAGCTACAAGGGTGCACGGGTAGGTAGGGTACACGCGCTTCAAAATTACTTCTCTAAAAAAAAATTAGGAAAGACACAAAATTTGTGTCAATTATTACCATCGATGACAAAAAGACACAGTAAACGACAACTCCAACAAGAAAATACACTCCATTCATATCCCTTTCTTGGCCGCCCCCACCGCAGCAGCATTCCGTCTATACTTTATCCACGCCCACAACGCCTTTCCTGCACCCATCATCAAGGGGACCCCCACCGGGCCCAACAATGGAAGATACACTGCAACCTTGTGTTCATCCGGGAAATAAACTAGAGCTACCATCGTTCTTTCAAAGAAAGCCTTCTCTGCCTCTTCCGCTGCTATTCTACCCTCCTTCAATGCACGATTAAACCTCCCCCTTTTCAACTCTGAACAACTCTGTTCCAGTGCTGTGATCGTCTTAGATACTGAGGTAGACACTGTAGGTGGAATAGCAATCGAGGGTAATGCGTGTACCAGACGGGCAAGAGAACCGAGAGTCGTAGATGCCGAGAGAAGTGTCTCTGCAGTTCGTTGCCTAGTGAGAGAATCGATCCTAATCGGGAGTGATGACGATACGGAAGAAGATGCTGAGGGTGTGCCCAGGAGAGCGAGGAGCTGAGTAGCGAAGATGTCCAAGCTAGGTTTTAAGTCGCTGAGTGTAAGGTGAGTTGGTGGATCTTGCACAATTGTTTTATTTCCCTCCACTTCAGTCTTTGGGTTCAGAATGGCAACACCGCCCCACTGTGGCAATAACCATGCGTTTCCTCCTCTGGTAGACTCAGGGATAATCAACGGACTGAACGAATTATCAGGGATATAAATAATAAAGTTAATAGTTGGGTCACTCTTGATGCTCGTAAGCGGCCACTCGGCAGAATTGATAAAGTTACTCAAATCATCCTTTGTCAAAGTCCACGCGCCCAACTCCTCGTTACGCAATGGCCTGATTGTTGGTGAAAAGGATGCATAGAACTGAACCTGGCTCTCGACAGTGAAATTCGAAATTGGTGACAGAGCAGTCAGCAATGGCGTAAGGTATGTTTCGATAGCGGGTATAATGTCCCACGAACTTGGTATGGCTGAGGCGGTAAACAATGAAAACGTAATATGGTATCTTGAAGAGTATCTGATCATCCGAGCAATCTTTCGAGACATGTCAACGTCCCCAGGCTGCTGTTGCATCCCTTCTCGGCTTCCATTTCCCTCTCCATTTGACGAAGCTGCCTTCTCTAGGAAATAGCTGACCATTTGCTCTTCTTCCTTAAACACCTCTTGTAGCATCTTCGCAGCATAGCTCGATAAACTTGCCAAACTTGCAGAACTTGCCGGATTGTATGTCGAAGCATAGAACAAATCTATAGTCCTTTGTGAAGATTGTAACGAATGGGTATGCTCTGTTGACCCTGGCTCGCCTGGCAGCAATCGCAACACCGCTGCTACACTCTCCCCCTCAACATCCTCTTCGGAGCCATCAGCATCTTCTCCCTCCCAATTACCCAGCTCCTCACTCCTATAAGGGCAAGCCTCTGAACTTGCCTCCTCCGCCAGCCTCAACCTCAAGTGCCCTCCCCCAGTCCTCCCTTCCCTAGCATCATCCAGATGCAATTGCACGTTCCGTATCAAATCCCCCACCTCCAAGCTAGGGCTATTTCCCTCCCTACTCCCCACAATCACATCCACCAAGAGCGGAAATTCTATTTTACACTCCTTCCCTTCTGACCATGCTGTCATTTGGTTCAGTGGGAGTGGCGCCCGGGATATCGAGGTTGTGATGTACCATAGTGGTAATCCGAGAAATAGAACAACAGTCCAAAAGGAGAAGATCACCTGCCCCCGCTGGCGCAGTTCTGGAAGGGTAGGTCTTGTGTCGTCCTTCTTTGGTGATGGTTCGGCGGCTTTTGTATCCCCGGCCGGCAGTGGCGGGTTTGGGTCCCCCATAATTGTTGAAAGTCGAAATGAGTGGTGCTATCGCAGTGCGCTGTGCATGTGTGATTGTACGGGCCGAGCGAGTTTCTGGGCTTTAAAATCCTCTTGTGGGCAATGGAGCAGAGTTTCGGTTCATAATCTGAAAGTCCGTATTAACAGATTCTTGGCAAAGGACACATTCCATCACAGTTTTCGCTCGAGGGATACCCCGGGATAAATTCATATCACCTAGCTTCCATCCGTCGATAAGACCCCCTACCTACAAACAGAATGGATGTGATTCAAAATATTATCGATGGCTTCATTGTGAGCCCCCACAGCATCAGCCAAAGCTAATGTCATGGACTGTTTTTAACATACCCTAGGATTTTGAAGGCCAACGTATCGCAGAGATGCTCACCACCAACATCCTCGTCCTCTCTGGAGTATGTGCTCCAGCATCTTGCACCACTGCAAACGTGGTCACTAACTGCCGTGTAGGTCATAGCCTGGATAGTTGGCTTCATCCTTCAGGACGTCACATACACTCTCTACATCGGCCTCGCCGGATCTTTACTCGCCGTACTGGCTGTAATACCACCATGGCCCTTTTACAATCGGCATCCATTGAGATGGCTTCCTGCTGGCGCGGGGACGGCTACGGATGAGAGTGCGGAAGGTGATGGGGGTGTCAAGGTGAAGAAAGAGGAGTAGGAGTATTCTGTGTGATGAATTGGGAACGGAGTTTCGGCATTTTATTGGTTCTTGGTTTGGTATTTGGTCGAGGGGCACTGGGAGCTGAAGTTCAGGCTACTGTTGATTTGTCTAAACTTGCCAGCCAACCTCCCATTACAGCCACTAAATCCCTTTGTCGTCGCGAAATTCATAGCCCTTCAGTCTTCCAATTGTGAAGCACGAGACGCGCAGACATTGTGTACAGAGCGGAGTTATTATTCCAAGGTATTTACATTTTGAAGGACCACCATCGTCACTAGTGGCCTTTCCCACGCCTGTTCCACCTTGAATTCGAAATACCCTTTTTATACATTATTGGATTCACCAAAGAAACTCCCCAAAGCCGAAATCGCGGAAACAAAAAGCCATTTACTTTTTTTGATGATACATCTTAAATTCCCAAGACCTACTCGTTGATCTTGGCCAATAGCCTACACCCCAGACCTGTCAGCGCTCCACCCACAATATCCAAGGCAAGGTAGGATAGGGCAACTTACTCATGGTCCCTGAAGAGGGTGTACTCCTCATCACCGACCTTGACTGGGCTTCCACCGTACTGCGATTCATATAGATCAGTACCCAATAATCTGTATACACAGCGAGGGAAACCTACAGGAGGAATCAACACCTTGTCACCAGGAGCCACACTCATCTCAACCCTCTTCCCATCCTTGTCGATCCCACCGGGGCCCACAGCGAGCACCTTCGCCTCGGAGAGCTTCTCCACGGTAGACTCTGGGAGGAAGATGCCGGAGGCGGTCTTAGACTCTGCGCGGATCCGCTGGACGAGGACACGGTCGAGGAGGGGGACGAGGGATTTTATGCTGCGAAGGGTGGTGGCCTGGAATTCGATTAGCCAGGTACCTACTCAATTGGGCGGGTATTCATGAATTGGGAGGGTGTAATTGCGGAGGATAGAAATTACCATTGTAAATTATCTTGTGAGTATATGGCAGTGGATTGGTGGAGGTATTATGCAGCAAATCAATTGGGGTTGTGGGTTGAGATTGGATGCTGATGACGAAGGGTTGGTTGGAGCTATTTGTGGACAAAAAATTGTTTGTCTTGATATGGAAATCTTGGCAAGGTGGATCTTTCTAGAATGGAATTATGTATGGTCATGTGATGTTTAATTTTCTGGCCCGCCCGTTCTCATACTACCTACTCAGACCATGCTAAATAAAAGCAGATGTATTATACAGGATATTTATACAACAAGGCGCCCTTCTATGCCATTAAATATGAGCGTCTAATGGTATGTTACCGAGGGCAGTGATGAGCTGGGTGCTTCAGGCCAAGTCCTGCGTCAATCGGCCCTGGATATGGAGTGGGGGAGGAATCAGGTTGAGAAGAGAGCCGTCCTTCAAAATCGTAAGCCGTGAAGCCTCACCTCACCGGCCCTGACCTATATCCATATCCAAATCCCTACTATTCTTTCTTGCCTCCGCCAGCATGATATCGATGCCCTTGGCTTTCAAAGCTTTCTGCCCATCACCACAATCGAACGCCGGTCAGCCTACGCTCCAAGGTGGCTCTTTCCGTAGATGGAGAACGCTGTTCTCTCGCCCCATCCACTCCATTTCACAAGCCATAACTATTGTCAGGGTATCATACATTCAAGCATTCTTTGTAAGTCTGGAAAAGATCCTCGCAATCGTCTGTCTTTGCCTCACCCCGGAGATATTCTGTAATTTCCTTTGGTCAACCTTTAGCTCCCGCTGCCCGTCCAACGTGACGTACTCTCAGAATACCACTTGATAAAACATTGATCATACCGCTCCTTGACCTCTGAGCATTCTGGTGCAAGGGAGGATGACATATTATGGGTAGGTTGGTTGACGATTTATTGCAACTTATTTGCTTGATGTGTTGGAGTTTGGGTTAGACTCACTCGCCTGATATGCATACATAAACACCAGGTGTTCGGCTTGGCATGTTAGGCTTGCAGGGCATGTTACCCTGAACTAACCACGAGTCTAGCACATCTAGTACTACGAGCGGCTTGTGCCAACCAGACTACAGCACATCCTCCAAAAAGATTTTCAAACAGTAGTCTTGGCACCAGGCACTCAGAGGTCAAACCCTGCTTGTCCCCATACCCTTTCTGGCTAAGGGCACTGCTATAACTACCGGCAATATCGTGCCAGTCTATTGCTCCAAAGCCATGACCATCAAACCGACTTGTGGTGAACTGCATCACACCGTATCACAGAGTCAAACAAACCACGATACTAGCTATAATATAGAAGCTATATGCTTTCGGTATATAACTAGAGGGTCCCAATGATGTACGTGCATTCCCATTTGTTTATCCTCTCAAGTACTAACTCCCTCCAGGTTTGAAAACTATACAAAAATTATAAATCTTCTTCATTACAACTCTACCAATTCAAGTATACTTAATATTAAAGAGTATCAGTTATAACTTGGTATGTTAAAACAGGGCTCAAACTTGACGACCCTTCAACTTTTGCTCATTTCACTAAAAACCAATAAGGTGATAATCAAAAATGCGTCAACGAAGAAAGGATATCCCATGGATGTGGCTGGGCCTCAGCCAGAGATTGGCCTAGAAAATGTGTGTTTCAGTCATCTACGATATTTTGCTTCTCAAGGCTTGGGATTGCTTAATTCTACTGGAGGAATAACAAGAGAAAGGCTATCTCTGCAGCTACGGTAATTATTCATCGTATACCCCTTTAGCAGGCATATACTAATATTAAAAATATTTGATAGAATTGCAAGAGTAGGGACCAATGCAGGGAGGAGACATGAAAATGGAGAAATTCATTGCCATTTGGAGCTTATACCCTCCAAAGTAGACTACCCACTCCACATCACCCGCAACCTCACCACCTCTACGGAACAGCCCAGAAAGAGCTAAATCAATATACGGGGTTTGAGGGGAAGGGGGAATTGACGGTGTGCATGAAGGCATAGGTATAAGATATGGGTTCGAAACCTGGGTGGACGGATAGGAGGTAGTCAGGGTGAGGGCGGGCCCAGAGTGGTGGACCCTGTGACCTATACCAGCAACCTGCAAACCGCTAAAGCCAGTGAAACACTCGTGGGATGACGAAGAGTTTGATTATGGCTCAGTCGTCCCTTGTGTTAAACAAGTTTGATAGCCAGGAAAATTCACCTGAGATAAAGGCAACGGCACGCCCCCACTCCCATCTGGCAGGAAGAGTGGGCTAGAGGTTACAACTATATGAGTACTTCGTGTGCTACTTGGCAGGCGTACTTGGGCGAATCCGGGGTTAAGGCAGTTGGTGGATTTGCTATTGACAAAGAGCCGGCCACATGGATAAAAAGAAGTGTACTTATAGATATCGAGCATGTACTCGGCGGGGATTAGGAATATATTAGTGTTTCACGTCTCTGAGCCGCAAGATCTCGGTGCTCAAAGACCACTCAAAAGTAACAGTGAGCCATAGGGCTTGCTCTCCTCCTGACTACCCTATAGCAATAACATACGCCCAGCACTCTTTCTCTTTCTTGCTATACCCTCCCCAATGACCACCACCACTGGGTGACTAGCTCCGACTCCATACTTTGTCAGTCTATTCCAAGCCTGAACTAGAATAAAAGCATATAATATCCTAAATGTATATTAAGCCCATTGATTACATACACACACTCTCTAAGGGTAAGCTGGTGTATATGCTACGTACACTTGTTGGAAAGAAAGATGAAATATCTGTAGATACCTGTATGTAAACCTAACTACGAGTATATACATACATACATACATAAATACATCGGTACATGTATATACCACCTCCTATCCCTACCCAGGTAACTTAGTACTTGGATTCTCTCTCCCCTCTCATTCCCCACTACACATAGTAATCACCTAGGGTTACCCTGAACCTTGATACCATACACAAAATGTAAAACGAATAGTCCCTCAAAAAGACAATAATGAATCCCCTTAAAGGGGAGGAGGCCAATCCAATTACACCTAGACCGGCCTACATAGCATATACAGAAAAAAAAGAGGTGGAAAAAAAAATGATGGAAAAAAAAATGATGGGAAAAAAAAAGATGGAAAAAAAAAAGATGGAAAAAGAAAGATGGAAAAAAAACAAATGGAAAAAAAAAAACAGATGGAAAAAAAAAAACGGGGGCAGATCGGAGACGCAGAAAATGAGAGAAAATAAATAAAACAAACCAAACGCTAAAAAAGAAATTAGGGAAAGAAAAAGAAAGAGGGGGGGGGGGGAAGGGAAAGAGATGTATCATAAGAAAACTCATGCCCATAGATAGATAGTACAAGATAAACAATAAATCAAGTATCCCCTACGCCAGATACCCAGTCTTGATAAGAGGTAAGATGATACCATATCCGATCCCCGCCCCAATCGCATCTCAATCAAACACTCCCCTGCCTCTCGTTCCCCTTGCTCTTCCCCTCCCCTGTCCTCACCTTCTTCTTCCGACCCTCCCTCTCTCTCCCCGCGCTACTCGCCGGGCGTTTCTGTCCTCTCCCCACCGGCAATGTAGCCAACTGCGACTGTTCCCTTTGACTACCCTCCTCTTCCTCCTCACCCACCTCTGCGTCTTCAGCCTCCTCTGCAATCGTCGCCTGCGAGTCAGTAGTATCATCCGGCTGTCTCACCTCCTGCTCTCCCTCCCCCTCCAACACCAACCCCAACCCCACCACCTCCTTCTCATTCCCATTCCCACGCTCCCCCCTCACTACTCCTCTCCCACCCCACCCTTCTCCTCGCTTTACTACTTCCAATAATACCCCTTCAACCCCCTCTTCAACTTCCTCCACTTCCACTTCCACCACTACTCCTCTTCTAATCAACTCCAAATCCCCCTCCGCCTCCTCCCCTTTACAAGCCTGCGGCGTCGGCGCGCACAATGTGACTGCCTTGGCCGTATTAACCACACTTCCGCTTCCCGCGGAGAAATGTGACGCGGGCACCCCCAGTGCCTGCCACGCTGCCGAACCATATCCATTCCCGCTCGGGGTCATAAATGACAGCTGCTGCAGCGTCGGTGGAGGTTGGTTATTCATCAGGTGGTTGTGCGTCGCACTATTCAGCGGCATCCTCGAACCCGAGCTCGACGATAACGAATCACGATGGGAGCGGGTATTATGGTGCCCTGAGGATAGGACAGGGGTAAAAGTCGATCCGAATGCCATCGCAGGGGATGGAGCAAGAGGTATATTCGCCCAATCAGTAAACCCTAATCCTAGTAGACCCGAGTCCTCACCTCCAGGGGGAGTTCTAGTTCCCTCCGTCCCCCCACCACCACCACCGCCTCCAGTTTCATCCTCGCTATCACCCCCACTCCCCCCACCAGCACCATCTTTATTTCTACTAACCTTCTTCTCCTTCCTCGCAGAGAAATACCTGACCGTTGCCAACGCTGCCAGATTCCCTGCCATCTGCAACTCCTTCTCCGTAAACAGCTTCTCAATGCCCCACACTGGTTTCGTGAGCATATCATCCACGTTCCCACTCCCAATCTGCTGCTGTTTATGCAGCAAACTCGCCAACTGCGCCGCCCCCACCCCAGCATTCCCATTCCCACCATTCCCATTTGGAGTTGCAACCCCATTCCCATAAATATCCAACTCCTCCTCCTCCTCCCCCGCACCGCCCGTTCGCCGACTATGCCTCGCCGCGCGCGCCTTTCTCCGCTGAGATTTGCTCTCCCCACTCCCATTAATCTCCCCCGCGCGTCCACTTGTAAAAACATCAAACAGCCCTCCAGTACTGAGCATCAACTCATCAACCTCATTCTTGCGCTGTCGCAGCTTCCTACGGCTCCCCATCCCCCCTCCATTACCAAAGATATCTACAAACCCACCATCACCCATCATACCTCCCCGGGGGCAATTATCTCGACTCGGAGAGCCCAGCATTCCCGCTGCGGCGGAGCCGATTGAGAATTGGTTGGGGTGGTGGAGGAGGGCATGATTGTCTGCAATGTCGAGTTGTTCTTTGTCTGCTGCGAGCTTCTTTTTCGCATTGTACAGGCGATTGATGAGCCGTTGTTTCATGGTGACTGCAAGGTTGAGATGTTCTTCTCTAGCATGGTGCAAGTTTCGCTCGTGGGTAGTTTTCAGGGCAGTTAGCTTTGCATGATATTGTCTCTGCGTAGTAGAAAGAGGCCGTTAGAATATGTCAAAGTGGAGGATGTAGGATGTTGCCTACATGCAAAACCGCCATCCCCACATCCCTCTCCTCCATACACTCATTCACATCGTGCACAAAGCTTGCATAATACCCTCCCGGTTGTACATTCCCCACCGAACTCGCCCCGGAACGGATATTCGACACTGCTACGCCTTCCCCACCACTCCCACCGAGATACATCCCCCCAGTGACGACGTAGTTGACCCCTTCTGGGCTGTCATCGAGCAGACGGAGGTCTCGCCCACTGGTATCGGCAGAGGCGATAGCGGCATAGTCCTGCCGCATGGCGTGCACCTGGTTGAGGTAGTGGTGGTCGCGGTCACGCTCGAAGTTAGTAGAGAGCTCGGCAAGGCGTTCGGAGAGAGCAGTACGCCGCTTGTCGCGCTTGGAGGGGATGAGAGTAGAGGTTCCCCCGATATCGCGGGAAGCGGCTATGGAGGGGCCGGTAGACATGGGTGGCTGGTTGATGGATGGTCAATAGATTGGGAGCCAAGTGTAGTAGGTGATGGAGTGAGCGAGCGAGAGAATCGTCTGGTGATGCTGGTGATGGTGCTGGTGCTAGTGCTGGTGCTGGTGCTGGTGCTGGTGCTGGTGGTGCTGCTGCTGCTGATGATGATGATGCTTTTACCAACTCCTACAACTTTACCAGTTTAAGGGGTCTACTCACTACTCGCTGCTCGTTGCTCGTTGCTCGTTGCTCGCATCGATGAGATGAGATGGAGTGGTTGCTCTGCTCGTCTGTGGAGAAGACCAAAAGGCAAAGGATAAAAACTACGGGTATACAAACATTGTACCATAATATGTACAGAAACATCAGAATAAGCCCAGCCCCATAGCCCACCTCTACTGAACATCTCCAGCTGGGGCAAAGCTCACTTTAATTACTGGCTACAGATACAAAATTCTTTTCCTGCAACAAAGCTTTGACACTTACAATGCAAGTGCTGTTGTTAAAAACATACTGACTGTGCTGTACTGTATTCTTCTCACATCAACATTGATCTCAGCAACGGGGCTGGCAATGAATTTTCACAGTGTAATACGGATACGAATATTGCAATTTCCTTAATTCTGCTCGTTCTGCTTTTCTGCGCACGGGAAGTTGCTATTGTCGCCCATCGTGTGGAGGAGTGACCAATTATTAACTACATGTACTGATATCCGGATTAAAGGAATTGCAGTATCCTACCTACCCGGGGAAACCTGTCTGTCTGTGCTGTGCTGCCCGTTCTCCGTGAAGGAATAGAGTTGATGTGGGTAAGTGGTAGATTTTAGATATCAAGTGGGCATTATGCTTCTGCGTCAGACTGCATATCAGCACGCGGATCTTATCTTATCAAATCTAATCGATATGATCTAACCTCCTCCCACCAAAAAAAAAACACTAAATAATTATACCCGAAATTCTCAGTACTAGGACACACCAGCAAGCTCCAATTCCACTTCCCAATTCCAAACCACCCACCACACCAACATACACCCCAGCAATGGGCCGGCACCTGCGCCCCCTCCGGGTTCATCTCACCGCCTCACGAAACCTCGAATCCGGCCGACTCAAAGCCGAGCCCACCTGGTACCGGATCGTTGGAGCCCTCCCCCCCACAACTACGCTCGTACGGAACCGCACCAGCCGCTTGTTCCGCCCTCGGGAGATCATCTACCCCGAGGACGAGCTCCGGGCGACGTTCTACAAGCACCATCCATGGGAGTTGGCACGCCCACGAGTTGTTCTGGAGAATGATGGTAGGGATGGGGAGAGGTGGGATTGGAGTCAGGGGTTGAGGCAGAGGGGGAGGCAGGTTGACGGGGAGAGGTACGTGTACTCACGCCAATGAGCAATTGGCCACATATAACCCACTATATACGAGTGCTAACCCCCCTATCCCTCCACCACAGTGTAATCCAATACCAACTGCACCTCCTCCGCACCACCTCCCTCACCGTCACCGAAACCTACGACCTCGCACGCAAACAATTCTACCAAATCCGACTCGAGCAGGACATTCAGAGGCGCATCGCGGCCGAAGAAGCGCTGTCCACGGGTGCCGTTTTCGATAAATACTACATGGACATTATATTTGAGCGGGAAGGCACCGTCCTGCAAGACTGGCGCACCAAGGCTGCGCAGGACCTCGCAATGAGGAAGCATAAGAGGAATGCGACATATAGCGGTACGGCTGCGGCGGAGGATGCTGCTGATGCGGGGATGCTGGGGCCGACAGAAGGGGGGCCGGGGATGCCGGGGGTGGTGCTATGAGTGTATTTGTTTTCTATTGTTGCTGTTGCTGTTGCTGTTGCTGTTGCTGTTGCTGTTGCTGTTGCTGTTGCATATCATACAAAATTGGACGGTTTGTTTTGTTCTTTGTTTTTGAATGTACATACGGGTTGTACAGTGTATTGTATATCTACAATTTCCTTTATGGCGGTCAATTTTACGATTATGGGGTTGGGGCAATAAAGCTGCGTATTTCATACGAATTCACTACTTAAAACAGTAATCATAATAGGTACGGTATTATAGGCAACACCTCACCCACCTAAGGCCACCCCGCTCTCTCCTCCCTTGCACTATCCTTCTCCAGGCAATAAACTACCACATCTCCCTTCCTCCTCTTATCATCATGAAAATGGCTATTCCAGAACCTCGCACAACTCCTATACTTCGACTCCCCCCCACCCAAATACCCCTTCAACACCTCCCTCTCCAGCACTTCAAACATCACCAACCTTTCCGGCCACTGATACCTCGTCTCCTCTCTCACCCTCTTCTTTGGGTTCCCCCCCTTCCTTGGCGGCGCCGGAAAGTTAGCTCTCAAGAATGCAACTGGGTCTGCGTAAAAGTGGTCCGCCTCGTCTAGATATGTGGCTTTATCTTGTGGGGAGAGGTTCACAGGAGGTTCACATGTCAGAGCCCAAATATCCCGATGCTTTGTGCTAGGGACTTGTAAGGAGGCCATCCAGGGGGTGGAGTGGCATGGCATGAGAAAGCCTACGCTGTGCCAATTGTTTTGATCGTGGCGGAGGTAGTTGATGACGTCGACGACGCCGCGTTGGTGCATCTGCGTAAAGTAGTACGCTATAGGAAGGTTTGCGAACAAGAGGGCAAAGATGAGTTTCCCCCGTGTGGCGGGGGAGATGCGGGTAGAGTTGTGGAGAGCACTTGCAGTGAGAATGATCAACATGGGTAATAGAGGGTAGATGAATCTCACTTCTTTGTGCTTAATCAGGGAATACACCAGGATCGTGGCTATCGTAACTACGGAGAACTGCATCCTAGTTGCGAGGGAGGGAGAGAGAGCCTTCATTGGCATTGGTGGGGGGGAGGGGGTATCTGATTTCTTCTGTTGAAGCAACGCTTGTTTCTGCCCAGTGTTGTGGGTTAGGACATCCGCGACTTTTTCAAGAACAGAGGAAATCTCTTGGATAGCGAGGGGGGAGTAGAAAGTTAGAAGGAGGGGAAGGCCTTGGGAGAGGTAGTAATGCCAGGGCATGCTCCCGTAGAAGGCGGAGAGGGACTGGACAAGGTTGAATTTGAGGAACTTCCATGGGGGAAAGGTGAAGTGCCCGTAGTAACGGCGGTCGAGGAGCATATTCAGGACTATTGCCAATACTCTGCAGCATTAAACCAGTCAGATGACAGCCCGTATTCGGGGATGGAGGTGTATACGTACCCAACCTTAACAGCCTCTGAAATGATCAATATCCTCTCTGTCCTCATGGAAGCTCTAAAGTACAAGAATGCACCTAGAGTAGCCCAAATCAAGGCATTGGTAGGTCTGAGAATACATGCCACCGCTGCCAATCCCAGTGACAGCTTCAAACTTGTCTCTGGTCCCTTGAGAACGACCCGTTTAGCTGTCTTCTCTACCTTGCTCGGCCATGGCCAGTAGTATAATGCCATAATGGTTAGGCTAGTCTCTAGACTATTCGAGAATGTACGAGTGAAGCAGAACCAGTGAAATGCACTCCCCAGGGACAAGAACAGCTATACTCAATATTTCAGCTCATGGCACCCCCTCTTCGGCGTAACAGGCAAACATACACACGTCCACCCTGCCTCTTCACCCAATATTTTCGTCCCCAACTTGTAGGTGTATATATCACCCAGCGTAGCAAACACTGCTTGAAGCAGCCTTGGGGCTATATTGAAGAGGTCCCCGCGGATAGCCTCGTCATGAATACCTAGTCCCTTGAGGAGGAAGTATGTTCCCTTGTAAAGCCATGTGAATATAAATGGGTGTGCTATACTCCGAAGCTCTTCTCGCCATTCCTGAAGAAATTATTAGCTTTTCAATACCTTTTCAGTGAGTTCGTAGGAAAACATACCCACGTTAACCATCCCTCCCCAAATACCATCCTCCAGGCAGGCTCAAGTGCCTGGAAATACTCATCTGGCTGGAAAAACGTGCGTACGCTCACGGCATTGATCACACGAATACTCAATACGAAAGGGAACAGGAGGTGTGGAGGCACCGGGAGTTGAGACATGGCCGCGTCCACAGTTGAGGTTGAGATTTACGTGTCTGTGTTGTGCTTTGAGGCTCTGCATGACATCACTTGAATAGGCAACATCAAAAAAAACAATCAAATTATTGTTACTGCTAGTTTCAGACTACAAAAAGAAAGGAAAATTACGCCTTATTGATACTGCCCCTGCTCAAACTTGTCCTTGTCGAAGAACTTTGCTTCGATAGCATTCCCATTAAAGAGTCTGCCTTCAAGCGCATTCACAGCCTGAGCCACCTCTGTCAGCACCTGTATCCTTAAATACTCTGATATTTCACTTACCCTCAAGGCGCTCAGCTGGCTCGTAAACTGCACAAATACCTTTGGCCCCTCCCCGCCCTCTTCGCCAGTCCCCATGTCATGAATGTAAACCCTCTCCACTCTTCCATACTTCTCTCCGCACTCTTCACCAATTTCCTGTCGTAATTCTCCACTTACAATTTCCTCCCTGTCAATTCCGCGCAACATTCCCCTCAACATCACAACTTCCGTCATCTTCCCAAACCTTCCTTCTTCCCCATCTCTGTGCTTCTTATTCTGATCAATAATCTTACCGCGCCCAGCTTCATCTTTCTTCTTCGACGCCACAACATGCAACGGCTTAACGATACCACTGCCCTCCGCGCCAAGCCCAGTCCCTTTTGTCCAGCCATATTTAGCAAGCAAACGGTGCGCAAAGCCTTGCTGGCCTGGTCTGAGTGATCGAGGCTTCTCTTCTGGGTACGACCCCTCCAATCCCTCCATCTCCTCATCTTCGGCTGTTGCGGGTGTCAAACTGGGTTGCGCGGGTGGTTTTTGGTACAAAACTGGTGCACGGGATATGGTCGGTGCTGGTGCCATTTCAGCGGATGGAGTTGGAGTCGAAGTTGGGGATACGGAGGGAGGGCCCGGGGGTAGTGGCTGTGGTGCATCAGACTGGGGAGGAGGGGAGTTCTGGGCTCCCATCTGGCTAAGCCGCACTCTCCGAGCATAGGCGTCTTCTCCAGTTGCATCGTCAGGTACCTCAACAGGCGGTCCTTGTGATGGTGGTGGGGCAAATTTGAAACTTGGCGGTGCAAATTGCCCTATTTCTGTCAACAGCAGCGCTGTTAGGGGGGTCATCTTGGAAACTTACGGCTCATAGTAGGCCTATAATCATCCTCACTATCGCCTTCATCGGACTTCGTCCCATCCCTCCCATATTTTTTGCCATATAGTCTATCCCTCCATTCATCCATTTCACGAATCTTCTCATCCCCGTCTCGATACTCCTCGTAGTTGTTGGGCCTTGCTGGGTCGTAAATATCATCCCAATCTACCGGCTCGAACTCCGCTTCTTTGTTCTTTCTCCTCTTCTTCCGTCGCCGATCTCTCTCCTTTTCTTTTGACGCATAAAATCCATTGACATCGTCATCAGAGTTCCCTGTATGTGCCCAATCATTAAGACTAGTCTTCGCAACCGGCCGAGCAGGCTCAATAATCGTGGTAGTTGTAGCAGTGGTAGTCGCAGTCTCTGTAGTCGTGTTTGCAGTTACCGCGACTGCTCCCACTGGCTTCATTGAAATCTTAGGTTTCGGTTTTGTCTGATTAACTTGAGGCCTTTTTGTCGGCTGAAATCGTAGAGCAGCTGTATAATCGAGACATACACCCGAATGCCCCTCACATCGAGGAGACCAGAGCGGGAGCAATTCGTGAGCAATTTGAATTGTGTTAAGAAAGGAAAAGCAAGAGAGGGCAGCAGTAGTTAGCTACCAGCATTGAGCTTCTTTTGAGCATCGGAAGAAGCGCTTCCATCTTGCGAGTCTCCAGAGGCCTTGCTGAAAACGACCGGGGCGCGTTGGATGGAGGTAGAGGAGCCAGTGGTGGAGGAGGGCTCGAGGAGGTTCGCATAAAGCGAGAGTCCCCCCGTGCGCGGGGGTGGATTTGGGGAGCCAGACATGGCAGAGATGGGCACTGTCGATGTCTTATAGGATATAAGTTTAGAGATGCTTTATTCGTTTCCAACGGGCTGAGAAAAAGAAGAGCACCATCACAACCTTCTAGATGGACTTTCGTCACGTGCCAGACCACGTTTCTGTCTTGGCGCATTTCCAGGAACGGCCTGCCAATGCTGAAATAATCTCGAAAGGTATCAAATACCTCGATACTGTAGTACAGTAGCCACACACGCACAAACTGGCCTCAGAAAACTGCTCAAGCAGACTCCAGATATACCACATAGCAAAAGAACCACCGTCAACACCAGCAAATTTCTCAAGTCGTTGTTCAACTATCAGAGCCTTCCTCCGGAAGCTCCCCCCCCCAACATGGCCCAATTCTTCCCCCAGGGTTATGGTAACCCATCCTCTCAGAATCTACAATTTTATCCTTCCACATACTCAGATGGCCGGGTGTCTGGCCAAACAACACCACATCAATCTGCATATGGACAATACCCTGGCGCAACGGGGATGATGGGACACATTCATGCCGGCGGAGGTGCAATGGGAGCTATGGGTTCGATTGGGAGTGCACCGCCCGGGGTGCGGGGGCCTTTGACGACAGGATGGCTGGCAGCCTTTGGAACTAGCGGGTATGAGGATGAGTTACCGTTGATGGAAGAGTTAGGAGTAAATTTTGGTCACATCAAGATGAAGGTTGGTTGAATTTTCTGGATCCACCCTTGGTGTAGGTGGGCTAGGTGGACTAGGTGTGAGGAGGGAGTTATATTTGACTAGGAAATGTACTGACTTATATTATCTTCTCCACAGACTTTGACGGTGTTGAATCCCCTGGCTGCTGTTGACCAAAACATTATGGACGATAGTGATTTAGCTGGGCCTATACTATTCTGTCTTCTATTTGGCACATCTCTCCTTCTGGTATGTTATCACAAAATCTACAGCTAAATCTTGACATACACTTATATACTATCTGCCAGGCCGGGAAAGTCCACTTTGGTTATATCTACGGTGTGGCACTCCTCGGCTCTCTCTCGCTACATCTTATTCTCAACCTTATGTCCCACCCCGGGCACGGCACAAATTACCTCCGCAGTGCGTCAGTCCTAGGATACTGCCTGCTCCCACTAGTCATAACCTCCTTCCTTGGGATATTCCTATCGATGGATGGCACACTGGGGTACGCTTTAGTGGCGGCAGCTATACTGTGGTGTACGTATGCAGCTAGTAGCATGTTTGTGGCTGTATTGAGGGTAAGGGATGTCAGGTGGCTCGTAGCATACCCACTGGGTCTCTTCTATAGTGTTTTTGGGATCATGGCTATATTTGGCGGCAAGCTGGCCTCGACGAAGGGTTCGGTTCGAGTCTAGTTTGAAGTTACCTGTCGGGGGTGGGGCGAGGTCATACTGTTATACGATATGGTGGTTGTTCCAAATATTCTGGTTTAGATTGTCGTTTCTGTGTTTTATTAGTGCGGGTTAGCAAAGTGAATGGAGTTCGGCAGGATGAATATCTAAAAATCACATTTAATAATTATCGCTTCTATAATAGCAATATTTGTCAACTGAATACCTATGTAAGTTCAGAACCACCCCTGTGTCTGGGTTATGAGACTGTTCTAATCACACTCCTGCTGCATTTCAAAAAATCATGACATCTCCACCTGTGAGGACAAAAGTGATATATATACACACGCACAAAGTACCATCGCTCTCAAAGAAAAATATAATCGCTATATTTTTCCGCACATCCAGACCCGACACCAAACCACAAACACCAAATGTACCACACCCTTGTTACTTAGTACTTGCGCGTGGTTAAAGCATCCAGCTCCTCCTTCTCGGCCTTCTCACGGAGAAGCTCGTTGATGTATGGCTGGAGATAGGGAACATCCTATTGATATATTAGATGTGTTTAGGAAAACCAAATGTTCAGAAGACAACGTACATCCTCGGGCTTGGTCTGCTCATTCGGTGGGAGAAGAGTATGGGACAAAGAGCACTACAAGCCGGGTTAGCACTCAGATAAGCCATCTACGAAATATAGCCTAGGTACACACCTGCATAGCTCTCCTCATCCTGTACACACGGTCATAGGAGGCCTTTGGTGGGAGTCTCTTCAGCGCTTGCTGGACAACAGGGTCCTCCTCGTTGATAAGGTCATCACAACTACGCCCGGCCATATCAGTACTCTGTACAAAACCCCCACGACTCTTGCGCGCTCCATAAAAGACCTCGGGGGTGAACGTACAGCAAGCCGATCTTCCTGTACCCAGCAAGGTCCCTGTACTTCTCCCGGAGGACGGAGCCAGTCCTGGTCGACCAGACCTTCTGGAGCATATGCTTGACTGGAGCGAGAGACATGGCGATATTTTCCAATAGCGAAAGGAGTTGCGCTTCGGAGGTTTTGGAATGTTGATGCAGAATGCAAGGTGATAAATCCGGGGGGTGTTTGAAGGATGTTTGAGGTGAGGTTTAAAGTTTGGAGGTCACACCAGAAAATGCTCAACTATGATTGGGCAATTCGGTTACTTACTTCCAGCTCCAACCTTTTCTATCATGCCCCCCGTAAAATCGTGTTTGAAGACTGAATCCATGGCTCATTTTTAAGGGAAAATGATTACTACAGAGCATTGCAGCAGATATTGTATCTTGCCACGAGACTAATTGTATCCAGACTGCCAGTCTGGGAGGTACAACTGTAAGTCCTTGTAAGTATTGTTCCCCAGTATATCAAGCCTCTGTAACTCCACCTGAAAAAACAGAATAATAAGTCCAGTCTAAATGCATATGCATCACCCAAGTTGGAGATGTAAACCAGCTGATGCCAAGAAGTCAGGTCTCTTCACACAGAAGTACTTATATTAATTGATCAATCATCCGCCCAAGCAATATCAACCCACTTCTCGTCAATATGTCCATAAAAAGATGTAAGGATTTTCCAAGCCTAGTATTACATTGAGCAGTTCTCTCCAGCTGAGCTCCAAGCTAACAGCTCATCCTGGGTAAATATTGAAGTATCGGTCCTTGCACCCACTCCCGGAACTACGCTCGCCCGCCCAACACCCCTCTCTGCAGACTCCAAGGGAGAGAAATTAGCCTATGCTGTAGGCAATTCATTCCCAGATGTTTACCCAATTGAGCTCTATGCTAACTGCGAAGGTAGAGCAACAAATCCATCTTTTTGCGGTCAATTGACAATCCAGCACAAAGCGTTCAGTATACTCAGCACACTCACCAGGCTACCGTAGCAAGGTTTGCACCATCTGGTTACTATGTTGCATCTGGCGATGTCTCTGGTAAAATCCGAGTGTGGGATTGTGTTGGTGAAGATCAGATTCTGAAGGGTGAATTTCCAATAATTTCGGGTCCCATAAATGATCTGGCATGGGATGGGGAGAGCAAGAGGATAATTGCAGTCGGGGAGGGCAAGGAAAGGTAAAACTATATTGGCTCTGTACTCTGTTGTATCATGTTGACCCCTCTAGGTGGGGCCACTGCGTTACCTTCGACACCGGAAACTCTATAGGAGAAGTGTCGGGGCACTCCAATCCCGTCAACAGCGTTTCCATTCGCCCTGTCAGACCCTATCGAGCAGCCACTGCATCTGACGACCGAACAATCGTCTTTTACCACGGCCCACCATTCAAATTCAATTCCCAGCTCCGTGAGCACCACACCAATTTCGTCCAGGGTGTGGCGTTTTCCCCCAATGGCGACCACCTAGTCTCAGTAGGCTCTGATCGGGCAATCTGTGTCTTCGACGGCAAAACTGGAGAGTTCAAGAGCAAGATTTCCTCTGGTGAGAATGACCATAAGGGCGCTATTTTCTCAGTCTCTTGGTCCGCAGACTCAAGACACTTTGTGACGTCCTCGGCGGATCAGACAGTCAAACTGTGGGATGTTGAGGTGCAGAAAGCCTCATACACTTGGAGATTTGGGCCTGGGTCAGGTGCGACTCAGCCACACCAGCAGGTTGGTGTGGTATGGCCGAACCGCACAGATGGCACTATCATTTCCCTGTCCATGTCCGGTGACCTAAACTACCTCACCGAGAAGGATGAGAAACCATACAGAGTTGTGACAGGGCACCAAAAGAGCATCACAGCCTTGGGTGTTGTACCTGATAGCAAGACAATTTTCACAGGAAGCTACGAGGGAAGGCTGTGCTCATGGGATATTGACAAGGGAGAGGCTTCAATAATTGAGGGTCAGACACACAAGAACCAAGTCAGTGGGATGGAATTTTGTCATGGCAAGGTTTTCAGTGTGGGGTGGGATGATACCCTGAGGACGGCAGATCCTGCGTCCAATTCTTTTGTGTAAGTTTTGTTATCATGTTATTTTCTCGAGATTACCCTGAACTAACATTTATGGCAGTGACTCTGGCATCGCCACACCAGGACAGCCCAAGGGAATTTCGGCAACAGGAAAGGACGGTGAATTGGCAATTGCTACCCAGAGCGGTGTCTATGTAATACTGAATGGCGAGGTCGTGAAGAAATTTGAGGGAAAGATCAGCTATACCCCCACCGCCGTCGCAGCCAGCGCTGCCGGTATCGAGATCGCCGTAGGCGCAGATGTAAGTTTCTTGATCTCTACGGGTACAATCACACAGTTGCAGGGCTGATATTTTGCAGAACAACAAAGTTTATGTCTACTCAACATCTGGCTCAGCCCTAACTGAGACGGCCGTGCTGACAGGCAACCGTGCTGTAATCTCCGCCCTCGCTTACTCCAGCACAGGTACACTCCTCGCCGCCGGTGACAGTACTGGTAAGATTGTTCTATATAACCGTGTGAAGGAGGGCGAATACGCAGTGAAAACTACCCGTTGGACATTCCATACCGGGCGAGTAAACCAGATCGCCTGGAATGTAAAGGATTCGCATGTTGTTAGTGCTGGGTTGGACACAAACGTGTTTGTGTATAGTGTGGAGAACCCAGGGAAGAATATCAAATGCACAGGAGCGCATAAGGACGGCGTGAATGCCGTGGGCTGGGTAGATGAAGGCAAGGTAGTGACTACGGGTAGTGATGGGGCAGTGAAAGTGTGGAGTGTGAAGCTTTAATTGGCTGGTTAACGGTACTCGCGCTTCCGCTTCAAAGGCACCAGTTTTACGATTGTTATTCCTCCCTTATTTTAATGATACCAGGTTACTACTTTGTACTTTGGAGTAACTTGATTGGGAATGCACGATGAATTTTTGATATACAATAATTACTACAGAGATGAAACCAATATAGAAAAAACCGATAACCCTCTAGCCCTGGTGTGACAAACATGCAGAAACAAAGAACTCCGGGTCTCATCTGCGACTGATATTAAAACCGAATTGTTGTGGGGTATGAATGTGGGCGGATAGATAGATAATGGCTGATAAATGTCACCCAGTTCGCACACATCATTCCTTTAAACCCCCTCCTTCAGCCTCCTCAAGCTCCACCTCTCGCTAACCCTTACACTACGTTAAGCAGCACCGACCAAGATGTTGTTCACGGGAATATGGACTGTATATTTGTTAGCACGTATTCTTTTGTGAACTATGTTCAAAATTCAACTCGGAGACGCAGAATACATACTCAGCTTAACGACGAACCCGATAACACCCATAACGAGGAAGCCGATGCCGACGGCTTGCGAAATCTTGATGAATTCTCGTCGGTCGGCTGTGCGCGAGAGTTAGCTCGCGGCTTGGCTTGTGTGAAGCTTCTCTCCTCTCCGCTCCTCTAGGCAGAGAGAGGGAGGGGGGGACGGAGGGAGAGACAGAGAGAAGTAGTCTATGGCAGAAAGGGATAACACATACGCTTTGTACACCTATTGATGAATAACGTTCCCTCCTTGATGAATTGGCGGGGGATCTCCGCAAGTTGCTGGACAGATTCAGACATTATTGCTTAGAATAAATCTCTTTTCGTTTTGTTGAAATTCTCCGCAACTCCACAGGTTTGAGTATAAAGGGACAGGACTGTTCTTTGAAAGCGCCACCGCTGAGGCAAGGTGTTCTCATAGAACCTTGGCATAGAACCTTGGCAGGCGCTACTTAGGTAGGCAGCGCTTGCAGGGTCACCACGTGATATCCGCGTTTACCTTGCCCGATGTCAACTCGGAAGCACAAATATCAACGTCAACCTTGCAGGCACTGGTTCAGAGAAGGAATACATACTTGAAGGTATACAAATGGAAGACGCGATTTACCGGGCGTCATCCCAGCATAAGCTCTGGTCGTTCACCCCCGAGTCGCTCGCGAGTGTGCGGAAAGCAACGAATGCGGCGGCGGCGGCGCAGGTGAGGGAGGCAATTATGAGGGCGTGGGAGAAGAAGAAGATGAATGGTGGGGTGGTGAAGAATGGGAATGGGACCGGGGTTGTGGATAGTGATGTTGGTACGCCGGTGGACGGGAATGGGAATGGAAATGGAGTTGGGGCTGGGGCAGATGGACTGGCCCTGGGCGGGGATGAGAAGGAGATTGAGTGCTTGACGGCGGAGGAAGAGTTGAAGCTTGTGAGGTATTATTGTAGGAAGATCATGGATATTGCGACGGT
>Ga0307514_10001685_pt1 | contig 25581 bp, 31 predicted proteins | sample 16_EM_MG_FD_203088 | JGI IMG/M metagenome (GOLD analysis project Ga0307514, IMG submission 203088) | Populus trichocarpa ectomycorrhiza microbial communities from riparian zone in the Pacific Northwest, United States - 16_EM | ecosystem: Host-associated > Plants > Roots > Unclassified | place... | reverse complement strand
ACCACTGGCTATAAAGTGCACTAAGAACACGAATGCTTTTTTTTTTTTTTTTTTTTTTTTTGAAAAAAGGGCAGCTAAAGCGACTAGATATAACCTTAGCACTTACAGCAGTAGGACTAGCCGTTTAGCCGCTCGGAGTGTACTAAAATACATAGTTTGGTTTTTCCTCCGGTTGCATAACCCTAGTCTGGTTGCACGACCCCCCGTACGTTCAACCAGACTATGCATAACCCATCGACGATTTCCTATGTTCCTATCGTTAGGTTGTATTCCGCAGAAGACCACAATTACCCTGAATCTCATGAGGTCTGGGAGCAACCCCACAACTCCTTTTATTTCGCGCACGAGGATATCCAAACAATTTTTTAAGTATCTTCCTATACCTCTCTATATTTCCATTTCCGCTCTCTCACACAACCACTATTCTAGCAACGATGGCACTGCGGCTTGAGCACACAAGAGCAACGGGGTCACTGGCTCGAAGCCGAAGTAATCCAAAGGGCTACCCACCGCTAGCTTGTGGCGGCAGCTGAATGGTGCTGATGGAAAAACTCTCACTGCAGAGCGGATAACAGAAATGCTACCTTGTTGTAGGTTTTTCAATCTGAAACTGTAAATAGATTGTTTTGATTTTGTAGTATAGATACTCAGGAAATAGGTGGTACCTAGCACGATACTCCCACAGCCATGTAAAGGATGATACCCGTCTATGGAGTGGAGAATATAATCATCAATCATGTATACTATGCATGCATCACGGGGATATATGCGATAGCTGGTTTACACCCCAGTGGAGGAGGGGACCCCGAAGGTCGTATTCTCGTTTTCAGCGAGGCTCGAGCAGAGATGGCCATGGAGATATTAGGTATGTATGCATCTGACGATGGGATGTGACAATTGGGATGTATATGTGAATTATCGATCCACAGAAATATACCTAAGTGGCAGAGGTACTTTCCCCTTTTTTTTTGAAGTCTATATGTCTGTGGGGCCAAAGGCTATGAGACGGGATCAAGAGGTACTTAGTACATACGGTGCATAATTTGAAGTATCCAAAAAGCAAATTTCAAATATCAAAGCATGTAGATCAACTCAGTCTGTAAAGAAGAAGTAGCAAAGATTTTGCCATATGAATTGTCGAAAATAAGAACATATCTCATAATCAATATGGATTAGACGGATTGGATATACTACAGACAGTGGACATAAGTCTTGGTAAAATGCGAAATCACACCAAAAGTGATCGTCATGCAAAAAATGTTAAAAACCGAGTTTGTAAGTTAATCACATGAAAAAAATTGTAGATTTAAGAGGAAACCAGATTGTCCCTTCTCTGATTTTTGTAGCTAGGTGAAATGCCGTGGAGAGGCATAGTTGTCAGTAGAATTGAGGCCATTTCCAAAATCGCAGAAAAAGCACTAAACTGTATGGGGAATAGCGCCTTTTTTGAAGGTTTCGGTTTTCGAGGACTTCCAAAATTTACCAGAGCAGTTGGAGGGATGCTACAGACCTCTAATCCAGGAATTACAGACACCGTATCAAGCTCAAACTATATTCAAAAAACCGACCGTGAATTCATAAGATGAGTGCCATTATGCAGGTGTCTACGAAGGGCACTTTTGGCCATTTTGGCTGTGGTTTCACTGTTTTACCAAGACTTTTGTCCACAGACTGTACCTACGCGCTAAAATAATTACCGTTTAAATCGCAGCGAATGCCAAGATCAGGCTAGAGTGGAACAGGCAAACCCCCCACCCAACATCAGCATAACCATTCCCCACTATCCAATAAAGATTGCAAACCCGTGTTGGTCAGTCTGGCGGGCACCAGGTGTAGCTCCTACCACAACTCTCAAAATAGATCGAATTACCAAATGAGTCTAACTAAATTACATCATCAAATGCATATGGTTCATACAGGCTGGCCTCCAAAGACAGACTTTGGTTTGGGGAGGGGGTGAGTGAGGCCTTGAATTAAGTAAGTACAACCGTAGGTAAAAATAAAATAAAAAAGTTAGTGGTCGTCAAGATGAGTAAAAACAAACCTCCAAACTAGCAAGCAAACCGATCCTTGTGATGATGAATAAGAACGAGTCCCAGATTCAATTACAACTCCACTGTTAACCAAACACCCTTTATCGGACAATAATGGCCTCCTTGGTCCTCCTCGACCTCCCCTCCTTCCGAGAAACTTCGTCAAAGGCTCTTGCTTTCTCCTCTGCTTCGTGCCTAGCTTTAGCTGCTCTCCTCCCGTCAAGCCAGCTGCCAGATGACTCTGCTTGGTATTCCTTTCGCCGAGCCTTGTCCGCGGCAGCAACAGCTTCTTCCTCAGCACGTGAGAGCCTGTGGCTGGAGTGTCTGGGACCCTCAGCATAGTGATGAATGATCTGTGGTGATGATGCGCTGAATGATTCCCGACGATGTCGCCGATGAGCTTCGGGGTGCCCAATGGCTTCTGTTGGGGCGGTAATGATACGGACGTGTTTCTCCGTGTGTTGCTCCGCGTGATTGTGGTGAGAGTGAGAGTGATGGCGGCGAGCTTTATGGTGTTAGTGTCGGAGCATCATGAACATGGACTTGAATGGCAACCTACCTCGAATAGACTCCGTCGCCTCTACCAAATTCTCAATCTCTGACCTCGAGAGGACCCTCAACACAATAATGGTACCATTTCTCTCTTCGAAGGGTAGGCCAGCCTGTAGAACAGCATCTTTATTCACCAATTTCCTTGGGAAGCGGGTCGTGCCTCGCCGCACAGAGCTCTCTTCTTGAATATCAATCTCTTGTTGGTAGGATGCAAATGACCTACGGGCATAGGATCGTGGAATGGATGCGGGTGATTGTGCAGAGATCGATGATCGTCGTCGTCGCTCACCATGAGGTCCGTAAGAAGATGTAGCAGGCTCAAGGACAAGTGCTCCATTGGAATACCGAGTTAGGACCTGTCCAGGCTCAATCCCTGGATTGTATACTCGTCGGTGACGTTCGCTGTGGGGGGATGGTGGGTGAAGAGAAGCCGAAGATGCACTCGGTGTTCCAGAAAATGGTGTGTTGATATGGAGGAGGTGTTCATCAGTATAGGAAGATCCACAAGAACCACAGGTTTCCTCATATTTGGACCTGTCCGATGAGTGTGGAGCTCTAATCGGCATTGACCCCGTTGAGGCACGATATGGGTTCGCTGGAGCTGGATAGAAGGTCATTTTGATTGATTGATGCTAGTTGTGTGTGCTGGAGATTATTAGGTTATTACTAAGACCCTGCGTTTGTTTTGTGTTGATTGATGGAGATAAGCCAAAATTTTGGGGGTTCACACCGTGTTATATATCCGGTTTGCAGAGATATAGCAGGGAAGGCTGAACTGCACTGTCCATAAACCAGAGCGGCGTCATATCCTCCTAGCCCAGACTGGGTATCATGCATAATGAGAAAATCAACTGGAATTTGAATTTTCAGAGTACAGGCCTTTTGCTAGGTCGTTTTTGATTAAAAAAACGACATCCCATACATATGAGACTCGCATCCTCTGTGTGGTCTGCATCTATCAAGAGATAAACCAGAAACCTGACAAGGGTGCAAACATTGCTGCGGCATCTCAATTCAGACCATGATGTAATGGGGGGCTGAGGCACCCCCCTGGGATCGAAAACATGGCTCAAATCTGTCTCGGCTGAGTTGACACCAATTTGCGCAAACGTTTATGCTAAGCACCCGCGGTGCCAAGGATGCATAATCTGTGTCGACCAGACAGCCCTCTCCGACCAGACTCCTCCCCCTCACGTCCCCATCTCCCAAGTGATAAATATGATGTTCGAATCCGTCCCCCTGTTCATGGTGAGCAGTATGGGCAATCATTTCCAGTTAGGGTTAATGGATGGAATACGGTTGATGAGCTCAAAAAACTCATCAGGGCAGAAGCAGCCTGAATTTGACCACATAGCCGCGCATGGTCTATCAACCCGGCGATGCGGACAGGGTTAGAGTAGTGGAGCTGGAGCTGGAAAACATACTACAACGCAAATGCATCCATATCATCATTAAGGCTCCGCCCATCTTTTAGATGCCAATCCTACCATATTACTAACCAACTTCATTGTTTGGGATAGTGCTACCTGACAACAAGCCTTAATCATCCACATTATCCCGTCATCGATTCGGAATGGATTCACCTCAATCCTAAGATCAGCTGGATAGGTTCGGATACTTATGAGCAATCTGTCTTCATTCAACCAATCCATCACAAAGTTCTAGGGGATGTTCGATGGCAGATAGGCTGTGGACTCTTACTGGCACTCCTGGTAGGTTCTAGCGAGTCTAGCGAGTACCACTCGGATCTCGAGGTGATGCCTAATACTTAGTTACGCATTGGCAAGACGTTTTTTACCTTCTTCATGTTTGTCATGATACGATTAACGCAGCCATTGTACGGATGTACAGAGCCAAGACATTTGTCTTTTATTCTATGGAACTGTCCAGCTTACAAGCAGAGATACTCGCTTCTAAGTTTATGACGGTGCAGGTAAATTGGGTTATTGGGGATGAGGGCATATACGGTTGGACAGTCTTGGTCTTCAAGAATGTCTGGGTATGGCAGACACATTTTTTTTTATTAGAGTCTATACGTCTTTTCCCCGAAGGGAGCCTTAGGCTATGAGACGGCCCTGTTCCCGCCCCTTCGCATGGAACAACACGATCTGTGTATGGCAGACACATTTTTTTTTTTTTGAGTCTATACGCCTTTCCCCCGAAGGGAGCCTTAGGCTATGAGGCGGCCCCGTTCCCTATGGCAGACACAAAAAGCAAGGGTTTCAAGAATAATGCATGCTATGTGGGGCCTTGAGGAGCTAAGAAAGGTTTATACTAAAGTTTTTTCTGGTTCTGGTCTGGCTTTCGAAAGCAGCTTTGAATTGTACTTGGGATTATTATTAGCGATGCCTGGGAGTTCCTACACACAGCATTCGCTGTGAACCGAATTAAGGAATGTACAGCTAAGTGGCAAAATGTTTCGTACCCTGCATAAGAGTATAGCAAATGTCTTCACTTTTACGCATACAAAATCCTCAAATATGCAGCGCTGTATGAAGCTTGATGATGGGGAGCTATCGCGTATCTGGGGTGCTGGTGCACCTTACCCTATTGATGACTAGGATATCTATCTCTACAGAGGTTGGGTCATCTCGCAAGCTCTGCAGTCACAACGTAGCGGTTCCGAGACTACTCTGCACTATTGTGCTGGAATTGCTCACTGCGGGAGGCCGGTTCCAGGGGAGATTATCATAGTTGTGTTTTGACATTGCACTGTACGGAGTACTAGTTGGTTATATTGTACGTCAACAACAGGGTAGAACCTCCGGAGCGCAAGCTAAAGCAGTTTAAACTGATACACGATCCAATCGGTGGATGCATTAGTGCCACCAGACATTCTATGCCAGATGACAGTTTCCTTATCCCATGGCATCAAGGTATGAATTTGCACACTGATCCGACAGACTTTAGATAAGCAATTCGTTCCTCAGAGCCCCATCATCCCCAATGCTATATGTCACACCCGGCAGCTGAAAAGCCTGGTCCGCCGTTTTTATCTAGGTGAAGATAGCCAAAGCCAAAGCCAAATGGATAACCTTAATATGATGTGAATTATGGGAGGGGGATTGATAGTAATATCACCAGGATATAAGCACGAGTGATAAACAAGTCAACCAAGGGACTATATGACGACTCGTCGATGGCCCAGCAGCTGGCTGGCATGACACATTACGGGAATGAATGTATTTTTCGTTGTTGAGTCCGTTTCATGAGGTGGAGCTAGATGCACATGCAACTGGCCCTTGCACTCAGAAAATAACAGGAAACATGCCTTTTTTTAATTTAAAAAAAAGGCCTGATGATGTCTGTGGCAAATATGGAAAGCCACACGCTGATTGTCGAGATGATTATCCCTTGCATTCCATCAGGGCATGGGGTTTCTCATAATACCAAACCGTTATGTTACATTGATGTGCTCACCCCACATACGCCAACTCACTGCCCACTACGTGACCGGCAGCAGGTAACCAACATTTCTGAGTGGCGATCTCTAACCAATTTAAGCATAAATTAGCACAACTTATTCCAGGTTGGGTAAGAACTTAAGTAGAATCTCCTAGGAATTTCCCTGCTTGGCGCAAATTGGCCATACATTCCCCAGCTACATATCTACTCCCTAGGTAAATATTGAAAAAAAGAATTTACAAGCGTAAAGATATTCAGAAGCGTGAGAGGAAGAGATATGCTTTCAAATCTGAAATCAGACCTGTTTTGGTTGGAGCTAATAAGGTTGCCAGTTTTTGGTAGAGAGGGTCGGTTGATGCGCTTATGATCTATTGTCTTTTTATAGTTATTCTCCACTTCATGCAAAGTTTTCTTTTTGTACCGTTGGGCAATCTGTAAATTGCTCAGTGAGACCTGATACAGTTAGGTGGTATTCCCTATATGCGGGGCAGTGGGGCACGAGAGGCACTCCAGATCATTCTCAGGGCCCTCCCTATAAAGTCCCCTGCTTGAGACTGATTTCGGTTAGTACTGTTCCCATGCCCAGACCAATTTATTTTGGGGGTGTGTAAATCGGCAGTCGATAAATTGCAATATCAGATCACGTGAAAAAAACATTTCTTGGGCCACCAGACTAATGTTGTAAATGACACAAGCTTAAGCCCAGGTGATATCTCTCGACCGTCAGAAACCGGCTCTTTGCACGGCAATTTCACCGAGTTAGGGCACATTCACGAAAGATGTGTGTTGAAAATTAGACCGACTGTTTTTTTGCCACCAGTTTTCGTCATTGATTCTCGCGTTTCGGCGAGACTAGGCTTCTATGCCCCACTCAAGTGCCCCCTTCATATCGACGACACGTTGACTCTTTTCGAAGATCATGACAGATGCCTCTGACAAGGCTTTGAGAGTTCGAATTGTCGATGACATGCATATGCAGAGTTCTTCGCCCATTTTCACCCCCGTCTCTATGGTTATTATACTATAGCTGCGCGGCTCGGCACTGCCCCTCATTATCCACAAACACAGCTCAGGCACCTGATTGGAATTGCCTCTACCAAAGGTTGCCAGGTGAGTGAGGCTCTGGGAGACATCCCAGAGCCTGCATCAAGGTACATAAACAGTTTTTGCATATCTAAGATTTTATCCAATGGGAGAATAGCTTCACTCCGCGTGGTATACAGTATTAGGCAGAGATCGAGTATTGTTCACCACAGGGGCTATGTACTATATCCATGTACGTAGAATACAGGATATGTGAAGTTGAAGGTAAGCATATTGAAGAGGAGTCTCGGCAAACTTCCGTGTGGTATTCTGTGGTTTGCGTTCTCCACACAGGGTGGCAGGATGTAAATCCGTAGCCCGTGTGTCGACCAAATGTAAATAAACACACTTCATATTTACCGGTCACTGGCTCGTAGGGACTTCAGATTCATACATACTATGTAGTATGACCTACACGAAGCCGGGCCGCAGGTACATGAGCAAATCACGTCATAAGTGGCACATGCGGTAAGGCACCAGCCTAATTCGACGGGGCGCAGTGCATAGGGCGCGGATCAATGACCACTGCGAGCTGAAACGTGATATGTATATAGGCGGCCGTCAGCTGCTGTGGGGGCGTGTCTCAGACTCTTAATAAGTCGGAAGTGGGGAATGAGTTCATAATCCTGTGATTTAAACGATGTGTGTCAATTCACATTCTGATTATGATGCACTACACCATAAGAGATACCTATGCTACGATGAGAATTGATGCGTAAAGCCTCGTCCTAAAAGTCTTGCTGCTTGAATCGACCAAACTGCAGAACGCCTGTGTTACCGTATGGTGATCAGCAAGAAGGGTTCAAGTTTGCTAATCCTCTTAGTGTGATGTGATGGATGTTTCCGCGTGTCTCACTACTATTGGCACTCTCGACTGGTCGAATAACTGTTCAGACGTCACCTGTGCACGTCTGAAAGTTTCCTGTCTTGCAACTTGCCCATGGTTACAAGCCTATGAAATTTATTAGGTAGGCTGGGGGGGGAGGGGGGGAGGTGGAGAATTGGCCGATGGGTGCACTCAAGCTCTGCTTTTTGAACGGGAAGATCTCCTGTAGCTAAGCAGCTGCATATACTCCGTATCATGTCTATCAATGTAGAGTACCAGTACCAGTACCTAAAAAGAAGCTGGCAAATGAAGTATTGATCTTGTCGGGAGAATTAGTGGTTTGCATTTACAGGTACATTCACTATCGCCATCAGACAACGGATATTGAGTATCTGGAATGCCTTATCTACATACATGTGTGCTGGTAGATCCTGAGCACAGTTAGGTAGAATAAGTATGTAAATAACGGTGATCATGGCTTGGCATACGCTGAACAAAGGACATGTACGCGTTTAATTGTCTATAGTGCTTCAATCCATCACCACGATGCCTGTTTTACCCACCGGACTGAAGCACGTCCTCTCCTCGCCCGTATTGCCCCCTACTGACCCACCTCCCACGAAAAGATCGCGCATCTCAGTCCCATTCACAGGGCTATCTCCCCTTCGGATTAAACGTGCGCATGTCAACTCTGCAGCTAAAGCAGCTGGTTTCCCCGAGTTCCCGGACGGAGATGTGGAGATTATATTATCCCATGGGAGAAGATATGTGTTGCACCGGGCGATCCTATCGATGCATTCAGAATTCTTTAGGGTGACCTTGGGTGATAGTAATAGGGGGGTAAATGGTGTTTTGGAGAAGAAGGGGTCTAAGAGGAAAAAGACAGAAGATATCCACACTGGAGAGAATTCAAACATAAGATACCGGCTCAGGATTAGTGGCAAAGGGCAAGATGCTGTCCTGGTTTTACAGGTCTGTTCCCGTCTATGGCTCCTCAGAATAATACAGGACTCACATAGTGCAGGATGCATCAAGTCAGGATGATCTTGATCCAGGTGTTCCTATGCCAAACTCAAGTAGCAATACCCTTTCCACAAGTTCACAGGAGGAGGAGTTCATTGAGCCACCATCACCGACATGTTTCAATTGTGGCGCAACCTTAGAGGATCACACTTTCGGGTCTCTTGATCGATGCCCAGGCTGTGAGCAGCCCCATCCAGCGGATCCATCTGGCTTTGACATCTTCACTCAGAATGCCTATGAGAACCTCTTTCTCATCTATTACAACTTTACACCAACATATATTTACCAAACAAAAACGCCATCAGAGCAGTGCTTCTTCCGATTAGTGGAGGTTGCCCAGAAATATGGTTCATTACGGGCTATATCAACTCGTCTTGATCATGATCTTACCACATTGGGAGATACTCTGTGGTTACACATCTTCTGGGATTCTTTGTCATGGCTCGCTCTGAGCCTGCAAATACGCTCTCAGGCCATATTCAAAGAAGCCACAATACATATCATTGGACGCGGGCTGATAATATCTCATCTGGCAAAACTGCAGTCAATTAACATACCACAGAAAGTCATTACGATGATGCAACTGAGGTATAATCAGGTGGTGCGCTTGGGACATATTACTGAACGGCAGCTGCGTGCACTGAATTACCCAGGGGATCCTACACCATATAACCACAACAGTGGGGATTCAACGAATTGGCTCGCCCTCAGTCTCTGGAGATCCTTTGATTCTGATTACTCTGCACGGGCCTTTGGCCGGGATCAATCAGCTATTTTTACGAGAATGGAGCTGCCAGAACTGTCCGCAGAGTATTTTCGCTTGTATCATATAGGTGGGGATGCCTATCTGGGAGAAACAGAGTTGTACAATTTTCTAGTACAATCTGGATACTTCAAACAGCTTGAAGACACTAGTAGTGGAATGCCTGGAGAATCGGCTGCCAGTGCATTTAGAAGGGATGTAATGATGTTAAAGAATTGTGCCAGGGAAATCGTGGATCCCATTTGTACGAACGAGAGTAAATTGGGGATTAAAGAGTTGGAAAGGAGGGGCGGAAGATACTTGACTTGCATTACATGGAAGGAGGAAGAGATGCCCTGGTGGGGACAGGACGAGGCTTGGTAGCATTTAGTGTTTAATATTTTGGATTAATGATGGATTTGAGAAATATCCGCGATAGATATAGTCTGGCGGGTTGTTTCGTTTGGCCTTGCCTTGATATATTTGATTAGGCTCCTATTCAGTTGACAAGTAGGTGAAGGTACAGTATGTACTTACCATATGTAGAGTGCCCCGCTGTATATATTCTGGTTATTTTGGTGACATGCTGTTGTGATAAGTTGGTCTATTTGATGTATTTTTTTTTTTTTTTTTTTTTTTTTTTTGAGGCTACACGCCTTTCCCCTGAAGATTAGATGTATGTCGTAGCCAGGAGCTTTGTTCTAAGTATGGACACGGGATTTGCCTTTTGTCATAGGTATTAACCCTGCAAATATGGTTATCACTTGTGTAACGAGAGTTACCGGTAACTAGGTAGGTACGTTCCAGGTTTACACCCTCTACTTAAGTACCTACTGGAACTGTACTAGTATATATAACAACAAATGGATCTCTCACCGCGGTTGGGGAACTTAATAAGAAACCCCAGGTAACTCACCACCCTCACCACACCGTCCGAACACTAATTGGTAGTGCAATTCCATGGCTTCCTTCATGTCCCCGTCGGGCCAGCCCACAAACTCCATGCCTGTCGATGTGGAAATCGCAACGCTCCATCCAGCTGCTTCACTATCCCGTGGTCTTTCTTCTCCCAAGCTTCATGGGTTTCACATGATCGGTGTATCAGATGAGAATGTTGAGGGCAGGGATGGAAACCATGAGTTGGCGTTCGAGCTCGAGTCGGTTCAAACAGCGCAGAGCTCGGTGGGGGAGTATAGGGTGTACCGGCGGAGGTGGGCCGGGCTTCTCGTGTTAATGGCGATGAATATAGTCACCAGTTGGGGGGTAAGGTTTGGAAAATTGTTTATTGATGGGGGGCAAGGGGCTGATTTATGGAACGCAGTGGCTCACGTTCGCGCCTGTCAGCGATTATTCCCGGGAGTATTTTGGGTTATCTTCCACGACTCCAATAAACTGGCTCTCCACTGTGGTGTTCTTTGCATATGTTGCGATTTCTCCGTTAGTCTCTCCTTCATCGTTGTTTCAAATTCTAGCATACTGATTTTTCAGCTCAGGTTTGTTATTCATATCCTCAACAAGCGAGGTGTCAGGGTGGCTCTATGGATGTCGTCACTACTCACCATCGGAGGATTCTGGGTCCGATACATTGGTGTGAAAATTGGGCATGGGACATTTGGTTTGGTCATGCTGGGCCAGATTTTAATTGGCTTTGCACAACCATTTGTTCTAAATACTCCAACTTATTATAGCGATTTGTGGTTCACCTCCAATGCAAGAGTGTCTGCCACAGCGTTGGCGAGCTTGGCCAATCCATTCGGTGCTGCTATTGGTCAATTGGTGAACCCGTCTTTAGCTACAAAAGCATCTGAGATACCCCAAATGATCCTTATTACTGCATTAATTGTATGATATCTATTGTCTTGCCGTGATGGGTACGATTTAACAAGAAAACATAGGCCACCGTCCCTTCTATATTGGCCCTGCTGATACCGGCGAAGCCACCAAGCCCACCATGTGCATCCTCCATACAGAAGAAACTGCCTTTGAAAGAAGCGCTTAAAGTTGTAGCGAGGTCAAAGAATTTCTGGCTTATATTCTTGATGGTAAGTGTTTAAGTTCTGTAACTAGTGAACTTCCGACTAACTTTCATCACACAGTTCGCTGTTTATGTGGGATTCTTCAATGCCTACTCTTCACTAATCAATCAGATTTACGGGCCATACGGCTATAGTACGGATCAGGCTGGCCTCATTGGCGCCGTTCTCATTGTTGTCGGGCTTGTTGCATCAGCGATTATCTCACCGATATTGGATCGGAGCCATGCATTCCTCATCGCCATCCGTATCCAGGTACCTCTCATAGGATTGACCTTTATTGCCATGATATTCACACCTACTAATCCACCGAACCTGGTCGGACCCATGGTAGTTTGCGCGATCCTGGGTGCCGCGAGCTTTTCACTATTGCCGATTAGTTTGGAATACTGTGTTGAGCAGACACACCCTGTGAGCCCTGAGGTTACAAGCACGATTTTGTGGGGGGGTGGGCAGTTTCTGGGGGGGGTTTTCCTGATACTTATGGATGCAATGAGAGATAAGAAACCTGGAGGTAGTGGGGGCAGACCTGAGGGGAACATGTGGGTTGCGTTGGTATTTGAGGGAGTGGTTGCGGCACTAGTCATTCCGGCAGCATTCTTTGTGAAGAAGAGGAAGTTCGGACGAGGAAGGGTGGAGGTGGACCAGGAAGCCTTGAGGGTGGCTGCTGCCAGGAGAGCGGGGTGAAAATACTCATTACACGGCTCATGAGAATAGGACCTTAGGGGGGGGTACCTGGGGATATTCTATGCTTTCACTTCGGTGTTGGTGTTTATTGTTTGAAATATCCGTTCCATATTTGGGAACTAGTGTTTGTAAAATACCCAATTGATGTTTCGCCACTGGGGAGTCTAGTAGGATGTAATTTGGATGTATGTATGTACATATGAGCTTCATGGCTAGCTGGAGATGGGCGCATTTTTTCTTGGACAATGAATGTTTCACCAGATTCTGCATATGTATGCGTAAGTACCATACTCTCAACCCGATTCTGTAACTACAGTCTGGTGCCAACCTGACTTGATGATCTCCCGAAATATCCCTGTTGCGATGATCACGGGGTCCGCGAGCTCGTTCAACTGGTGAATCTCGTCGGAACAGCCCTGTCCTACCATAATTAGTCTCCACCGCTTCATTCACAGGGCTCAGCTTCAGCCAACTCTCCACTTCCTATACTTAAGCACCAGTGCCATATACCCCAAAGCTGCAGAGCAAATTTAAGCCACAGGGAGACTTCATACTCGCCACTAAAATAAACAGGCTCCAGTTGGTAGGAAACTATACCCTCCATTTTCCTGTGATTTTTTTTACATTTTTTGCTAAAAATTTCTGCTCGCACCTCTCTCATATCCGCATAATCCTATGCCGCTCGCTAACCTCGCCTGCCGGGTGTAGGTAAGTAGATCGGGAGAGGCTTTTAGTTTCTGCCGCATCTCCGAAGGTAACAATAATAAGGGACTCGACTCGACCACTAGAGGCTCCACAGTATTAATACAACCCCATCGTTCCCTCGACATCACAAACACCAGTGATAGTTCTATTTGCAAACGCACAAACGGGCCAGCATGCTTGGATTCGCATTTCGGCCATCGAGTCGCCTCGGCGCTAATCTTTCGAGATCTTTGCTTACCAAACAATCAGCACCTTCATTCTTGAATCGTACTTTGTCCACTGCCGGATTTTCCTCGAAATGTTTGGTGAACAGTCGGAGGCCTATGGCAGCTGTGGGTAGATATAGAGGGAACAGGGGCTATGCAGCTCCTACAACAACAACCAATGACGATAAGGGTGTGGTATGTACACTGTCTCAAACTTCTGCGTCTGGGGCCATGTATCCAGAGTTTCTGGAACATCCCAATGCACAGCTGCTGATTTACGGTATTTGAATTGAACAGGACCCCAATGACTCGTTCCTGCAGGGCAATGCTGCAAACTATATCGATGAGATGTACCTGGCTTGGAGGAAGGACCCTAGTAGTGTACACATCTCATGGCAAGTTTATTTCCGGAACATGGAAGGAGGGGAAATGCTACCCTCACAGGCTTTCCAACCACCGCCAACTCTTGTTCCCATCCCGACCGGTGGTGTTCCTTCCTTTGTTCCTGGTGGAAACCTCGGATCGAATGTCGACGTTACCAATCACTTGAAAGTTCAGCTGCTCGTGAGAGCCTACCAAGTCCGAGGACATCACAAGGCCAAGATTGACCCTCTTGGAATTAAGTCAACTGCAGATATTAGGTTCGGAAGCAGGAACCCGCGAGAGCTGGATCTCAGCCATTATAGATTTACTGAGAAGGATTTGGATAAGGAGTTCACCCTTGGCCCCGGTATCCTGCCTGGGTTTGCTGTTGATGACAGAGAGAAGATGACACTTCGTGAAATCGTAGCTGCCTGTGAGAAGTGCTACTCTGGGACCTACGGTGTCGAGTATGTTCACATCCCGGACCGGGAACAATGTGACTGGATCAGGGAGCGAGTGGAAGTTCCAACACCTTTCAAGTACTCGCTTGATGAGAAACGAAGGATATTGGATCGTCTGATCTGGGCTTCTTTGTTTGAGACTTTCTTGAACCAGAAGTATCCGAGTGACAAGAGGTTCGGTTTGGAGGGTGCCGAGTCTTTGGTTCCAGGAATGAAGGCTTTGATTGACAGATCAGTTGACTTCGGGATTGAGAACATTGTTATTGGTATGCCCCACCGTGGTCGTCTCAACGTCCTCTCGAATGTCGTCAGGAAGCCAAATGAGTCAATTTTCTCGGAGTTTGGTGGTATGTTGGAGCCAAGTGAAGAGGGTTCTGGAGATGTGAAATACCACTTGGGCATGAATTTCGAGCGACCAACCCCGTCTGGAAAACGTGTACAGCTTTCTCTTGTTGCAAATCCATCCCACCTGGAAGCTGAGGATCCTGTTGTCTTGGGTAAGACGCGCGCTATTCAGCACTTCAACAACGATGAAATAGATCACACTACTGCGATGGCTGTCTTGCTACATGGTGATGCTGCGTTTGCTGGCCAGGGTGTCGTGTACGAGACAATGGGATTCCACTCGCTACCAGCCTACTCCACCGGCGGTACCATCCATCTCATTGTGAACAACCAGATTGGTTTCACAACTGATCCCCGTTTCGCCCGCTCTACCCCTTACTGCTCTGATATTGCCAAGTCTATTGATGCCCCTATCTTCCACGTCAATGCTGACGATGTTGAGGGATTAAACTTCATTTGTCAACTGGCGGCAGAATGGCGTGCGACCTTCAAGAAGGATGTTGTTATTGATATCGTCTGTTACCGAAAGTATGGCCACAACGAGACCGATCAGCCAAGTTTCACTCAGCCATACATGTACAAGAAGATTGCGCAACATGACTCGCAGCTGAAGAAGTATGTGAAGCAATTGGTTGATGAGGGAAGCTTCACTCCTGAGGATATTGATGAGCACAAGTCATGGTGAGGAGAACCCGCATCTACAAAATTAATTTCTTGTGCTCAGCTAACCTGTGCGCTTCCTATCTAGGGTGTGGGGACTATTGGAAGAGAGCTTCTCGAAGTCGAGGGATTATCAGCCCAATGCCCGAGAATGGCTGACCAGTGCCTGGAATGGTAAGTTACCCCTCGCCAGCTCAGGTCTCGCTAATCAGAATCAGGGTTTAAATCTCCCAAGGAACTTGCCACTGAGTTTCTCCCACATCTTCCAACCAACGTTGGCAATGAGACACTCATCCACATTGCCAATGTAATCTCTACTGCGCCTGAAGGATTCCAAGTCCACAAGAACTTGCAACGTATTCTCGCGAACAGAAAGAAGACCGTTGAAGAGGGTAAGGGTATCGACTGGGCTACTGCTGAAGCTCTTGCCTTCGGATCTCTCCTAAAGGAAGGAAAGCATGTCAGACTGTCTGGTCAGGATGTTGAACGAGGCACTTTCTCCCAGAGGCACGCCGTTTTGCACGATCAGGAGAATGAAGAAACCTACACCCCACTACAGCACATTTCCGAGGACCAGGCACCTTTTGTCGTATCAAACTCCTCCTTGAGTGAGTTCGGTGTCCTCGGCTTTGAATATGGTTATTCGCTTTCCTCGCCGGAGGCCCTTGTAATCTGGGAAGCTCAATTCGGAGACTTCGCCAACAATGCCCAATGTATCATTGATCAATTCATTGCTTCTGGAGAGACTAAGTGGCTGCAGAGGTCTGGTATTGTCCTTTCTCTTCCCCATGGATACGACGGGCAAGGGCCGGAGCACTCTTCTGGTAGGGTAGAGCGATTCTTGCAGCTTTGTAATGAGGATCCTCGTGTCTTCCCACCACCTCAAAAGCTCAAGCGACAACACCAAGATTGTAATATGCAGGTTGCCTACATGACCGAGCCTGCCAACTTATTCCACATCTTGAGGAGGCAGATGCACAGACAGTTCCGAAAGCGTATGTCTTCTTCCTAGCTTCCTAAACTAGTATTATCCTTTCCATATGCTGATCTCCGCATTGTAGCACTCATTCTCTTCTTCTCTAAGGCCCTCCTCCGCCACCCCCTTGCCCGCTCCAACCTTGAGGACTTCAGCGAAGAGACCAACTTCAAATGGATTATACCAGACCCGGAGCATGGCAACACCATCAAGTCTCCAGAGGAGTGCACTCGCATGCTCATCTGTTCAGGTCAAGTCTACGCTGCTCTCCACAAGCACCGTGCTTCCAACAACATTGACAACATTGCCATCACTCGTGTCGAACAACTTCACCCCTTCCCATATGCTCAGCTGAGGGATACCCTTGACCGGTACCCCAACTTGAAAGAAGTTGTCTGGGCTCAAGAGGAACCCCTTAACGCTGGCGCTTGGAGTTTTGCTCAACCAAGGATGGATACTATCCTTATGAATACAAAACACCATGCGGACAAGAAGGTTAGATATGCAGGAAGACCACCAAGTGCCTCTGTGGCGACTGGTATGAAGGTGGCGCATGCCAAGGAGGAGCAAGACTTGCTGAACACTGCTTTGGGATTAAAGAAGCTCCAGGATTAGAGTCTTGATTGAGGTTTAGTACATTATCTTCATTTGTTGGAATAAACTGCATTGCGGGTACATGCGATGGAAACGGCTGGGTTTGTTGGGTTAAGTTCATGGTAGTCTTTTTGAATCGTAAATCATTAGCCAGAAATTTAATGAAATAATGGCGAAGTTGTACAGGTAGATAAATTCGATGCTCAATTTTGTTCATCACGTGTTCTGCTGCTACTGGTTTGTGAGTTATAAATATGCTTACATATACGGTACTTTTTTTTTTTTTTTTTTTTTAGAGTCTATACGTCTTTTCCACGAAGGGAGCCTTAGGCTATGAGACGGCCCCGTTCCCGCCCCTTTGAGTGAGTCTATACTTACTGTAGGTATGTTGGATATAAATACAGTATGATAATATCAAGCAATAAAAGCAAAAAAGATAATTCCGCACCGGGGAGTCGAACCCCGGTCTCCGAGGAGCTTGGCAATGAAAGCTCGGTATGCTAGCCGTTACACCAGTGCGGATTGAATGATTCTGAGGTTGACACTTGTAACTATAAAGTATTTATGTATGTACGCTACTTGGTACTATTACCAGTATATGATATCAATGTTGCTTAGAATTGTTCGCCCAATCAAACCATGCTTGCTCCTCACCAAATTTGAAGGATCAGATTGTGCTACTAATTTGCTAATATTGGGGCACAAAACTCAACTCGTAAAGCACGATATTTATCCTGAAGGCAGTCTATAATGTAACTTTACCTCATTGCTTAAATGCAATCAATCCCCTGTATAACGAACGGCCTGATTTTTGGATGTGGATTAGAATCCTCATATCAGTGCACAACGAATATTTGTTTTAGTGTAGAATTGTTAGCCGTCGTGCTACTTCACAAGACTGGGGTTGAGCTGCTTCAAAAGAAATCAATTCTCAGACTTCCCCATCAACCCATCCCATTTCCTGAGCCCTTCTCTCTCTTTGCCCGTATTCCCCTTCCTTTACAACCATGCTATCCACAATCCATAGCATCCGCTTCAAAACAGTCCCGACAGTTGCACCATGCTCATCCCAATATTTCTCTAGAGTATCCAGCCTACTGCTAACATCTCTCACAGGGTCTGCTGGTCGATAAAGCTTCTCGGTCAGTAATGGAAGGTCTAACAGGGCTTTCAGGTCCTCCACAGCCTTGCTATACTCTGCCTGCGCATGACTAAGGAGTGTCAATGCCTTATTTGTAGGACATACGGAGGGACGCCTCAAGCAAAATTTCTAGCCTTCCCGCTTGGAAAGAATGTGGAAAAACCTGTAAAGTCGAGGAGTCGGTTTGAGGGCTAGAGTGCAAAAACCCTTTGTCCACCTTAACTATCACTTCATTTCCATCTTCATCAAATAAGATCTTGTCATCATTCTCCGCATTGCCGTTCACAACCCTCAGCACTCCAGCCTCAGGCTTATCTGTCCTTTTCTTCAGCTTATTCCCGGCCCCAAAGAACTTTGAGTCCCTAGCTCCATCTCCAGCGCTAGGCAATCCAGCAATCCATTTTTCCAATGATGGCCCCCCCCGCTTCCAAGGGGGGAGTGGAACTGCCTTATCCGCTTCTGCCCAGAATGAATTTCCGTGATGGTAGTATTGACCATAAGAGCGCGCATGCGCCAATGAGAGAGTACTATCGGCTTCTGCCCAGAAGTCTAAAGCTGAAGGAGTTGGAGTTTTTACAGGAAGATTGTCATTCATATCTCGTTCATAAGCCACCTGTGTAGATGTGACTATCTTTCCCGCTGCCACGGTTAGCTCTACAGGGGAGGGTTCCGTGCTAGGAATCTGGAGGTTTGTTGGCTGGTTGGGCTGGGGGTAGCTATTGCCACTCTTGTTGTATTTTGAGGGTTCAGTTGGTGGAACGGAGTCTAGGCCCAACGGTTTTGACAATGATTGTTTACCTGACAGCTGTGGAGGAGTGGAGTCATTTATATTGTGACTCGAGGACTGCCACTCAATGCTTTGGGGGGGGTGAAGAGTTGGTGGGTTACCAGGTACAGGCTCCGAGTGTCGAACCCGAGTAGCTATAACGGTTTGTGAAGGGTTTGTCAATTTCTGTACAGGATGGCGAGAGTACCTGTTAGGCTCATCTGATTTACGCTCCTTTGCTTGTTGTGGTCGTGGTGGTGCTGGCATCTGGATATTGTGCCCCTTCGTAGAAGCTGTGTCAAGGTTGAATCGCCTACTGGACTCCTTTCCCTTCATATCATTAATTGTAATCGTTTCAGTATGCTCTCTGACTCTTTTCGAGTCAGCCACCTCACTCTTCTTGCCTTCAGGTTCATTGTTCATTCCGCTATGATCATCTCTGCGGCACCTCTTCCAAGTAGAGGCATCCGAATCCCCTCGACCATGCGGGCTGTTACCCTGAACCTTTTCTGGGTCTCTTCTTTCTAAACGAGGAAGAAAAGTCTTGGGGTCTGTTGCCACTTTTCCAGTCTTTTCACTCCCTCCTACTAGTTTTCGAACCTCTCCACTTATTTGGCACCCTAATTCCTTCCCTTTTCTCTCAATTCCCATGAATATCTTCTTTGCAGCAGGCTCTGCAGTGGTACTATTTTTGGCTCCGTCTCCACCAACCATTCTACACTTAGTCATTGGCACTCTCCTAATTGGGCGTGAGCGGACTCCATTATTTTGCCATCTTTTTGTCTCCTCCTCTGCTATGCTTTCAGGCAAACTGTCTCTTGCAGCTCTTGTTGCTCGCAGAAGTAGTTCACCACGGGGATAAAGTTCAACTGGAGAATTGAAAGACCGGGGCTGGTACCAACAGCGTGATGCGCCACTCCATGGAGGTTGGTGAGGGCTTGCAGGAGACATATGCGACGCAGGCGGGAAGATGGGAGTGGGCATAGTAGTGTGTTCTCTGACATGGAAGTTAGCGTAGCCCCCTGGTTCTCCGGGGTATGCAGTAATAGTACTCGCTCGGAAAGCATCATAGACAGGGCGTGCCCCTTGTGAAGGAGGAAGCGATGTGGGGAAATGCAGTATTGGCGCTTGTGGCGGGATTAATGTTGGAAAATAGGCAACAGGACGAGGTGGGCGTCCAGAAAGGTGATGAAGTTGGGGAGAGTAAGATGTTGGATGGGAGTAATGGCCTTGCATTGTGCTGACGCTGTGAGGGTTGGGAACTTGAAGGCAATGATACCCCCAAAATACCTCTTATACCAAGGGATCCTAGTTGTAATAATGGAAGAAATAATATAAGAAAATACCATGAAACTGTGCGTAGAATTTCAAATTGATCCACAGAAACTGGGAGCTTTCAACCTACTACAATGGTGATCCTGGATTAGCAGCGGAGATGCATCACTAAACAAAGCCCTACTTACACCAATGATCTTTCCCCAGAAATTTCTCTTCACAGAAACAGGGTCCAACCCCGCTGGGGGTACCGACTCCTGGCCGGCCACAGTGAGATTCACAGGGGATCTGATAAGCAATGGTGTCTCTTGCAAGCGAACGCTAGAACACGTACCCCCCTGATCAGACCTTCTTGACTTTGCAGGTATCGATGTTAATGCAGCACTAGATGAAATCTTTGAATTTACTGATGCTGCCTTCTGAGCCGTCTCTTCAGTAGCAGGTGGTTCAGCTAACAGATTTACTTCCTCCAGGTTTTCCTGGCTTGTGAGTTCCTGTGCTCGATCTGGTTGTACCTGTGGAGTGGGCCCCTCCACTGCCTCCACCTTTTGCTCGGATACTGCGGCTTCCTCAACTATCGAGCTCAAAGAAGTTTGATCCGCTGGTGGGGCTTCACCCAGTGGTTCAAGGACCAATATTTTATCAAAGATCTCCAAGTGAAACTGGGACTTGGCCTCCCCCTTGATATCGTTGGAAAGGTTGAAAAACTTGTCCCGGAGCTGCTGTTCTTGATGCTCACACTCAATACCAAGTTCAGTAGGTATCAATTGTTTATTGGCCTTATATGCCTCGATAAGGTCGTGCCTGAGGCCGAGGAAGTTGATTTGAATATTTCTCCTTATTACCTTGTCGAAGGAAAGCTTCAAGGCGTTCCTCTCGTCAACAAATGTTTGGTCAAACTGCTCATGAAACTTCCTGCTCAATGCCCATAACCGTGTCCAGATATCTTCCTTGTACTTTCTTCCCAGGGCTCTAAGCTCTGATTTGAACTGAGCTTCTAGCTCTAGATCCCGACTCCGGTGACCTTCTGAATAATACTGAGGATTGTAGCTTCTCGTGCCTCCTGCTGCTGAAGCCACACCTGCTGGAGCTTGCTCTTGTACTGGCGTTGGATTTCCAGACCAATGGATGTGTGCAACTGGGGGATTGTAAGCAAAGAATGGGGTCATTGCAATAGGTGCCATATCACCCGAGTGAAAAGATAGGCAAGCAATAGCAGTGTGGAGGGCAAGGGCTGAGCACCAGTAGCTATTGAGAACAGGGATCAAGTCAAGATGGAGATGGGCAGGGGGGTAGTGGACAAAGGGAAGTTGTACTCGAGCTCATGCAGAAAAAAAAATGCTGCCCAAACCACTGAGGTTTGTAGCGGTGGCTTTATGCTATCTGGAGATTGAGGGCTGGTCACTGTGTAAAGAGGTTGCAGGTAGAGCTTTTGTTAAGGGTTTTGTTGGAGTTGATATTTTACAGCGTGGGTGGCATATATTCCAGTGACTACCTGATTTAGGAAGAGGGTTGTGCATATCACTAAGTACCTATCAGGTTAGTGCTCTGTGTGTAGTGCACTGCCTACCTTGGTAGTACCTGCGGCTACGCATCCCTTCTAGATCTGTACCCGATCGCGAACACAGCTGTGTGGTCCCCACTGTTGACAAGTGAGTCTTATAATGTCCCAGTTATTGGGACAGTAATTTGTAGGGTTATTACTTCTACCAATCAGACTAAGATTACGAGGTTACGGGGGCTAAATTCATAAGGATATATTGGATGCGCCTATACGTAGTCTGGCCAAACAACACTCACATGACTTTGCTACCCGAGTGTCGGCTAGGCCAATATCCTATGCGCGTCATCTATGATAAAAGATAGGAGGGAAGGTAATGCCACTAGAGCCTTAATTAATATCACGGGGGCGTGGACATAATATCCCAAAGTGCAGGTGACAATCGAGCAGGAGTCCGTCTCATAGCCTAATGCTCCATAGACGTATAGACTTCAAAAAAAAAAAAAGATATCGAGCAAGAGTTCGCAAAGGTTAGGTTGCTTGAAGGCCGGGACCATGAGGAATTGTTATAGGTTTGGCCTGCTTGAAACTTGTATGTGGACCGCTCGTAGAGAACATACATACATACGGCGTGCAAAGGAATGAACCAAATCTTATTATCAGGGTAACTCTCCCCCTCATACCGACCATCTCCCACCACATATTATTCCACTCTAGCTTATCTCTTCTCCTCTGAGTTTCCTGCATAAGTTAATTCGGCTTATCAATGCAATTCGTAACCAGCATTCGTTCAATTGCAACCCTAAGGATCCCAAATTATATCATGCCCCTCATACTCGGCTGGCCAATGAACTGACAGAAGTGTTTACTTGCGAAGCAGGCCGTGTGTGTCCTCAGGAAGCTTTGGGTAATTCTTGGTTGAAAGACCAATACCATATCTCCACTGGTTGCCTCACTGCCATACTGCTCAGCCATACCCAATTATAGCATCACACCTGATCATATCTCCACCTCCAGCCTGTGGCGCGCTCGTGACGTATTCAAGCTGAAGCAAGCCATTCAGTATCTCCCCCAGGAATTAGGCTGGCTTCACTCTCACGGATATATCCATAGAGGCATTGGTTGGTTCAATCTTAAAAAGAATACAGAGAGGGATCTAATGGATACATGTTGGAGGTGGTGACTGGCAATTGAACTTGATAGTTGACTAGGCCTCGAATATTAGGCATTTGAGGCAAGGTATAAGTACTAGTATTGATCAATTTTGAGGTCGGTATACTGAGGTTCTACTACTTACACCGTCAAAATTCATATTATTTTATCTTCAACTAAGGCCACGTAGCTTCTAGCATACAGTCTTATTCACAGTGCTTCCTGGGTTTCGCCTACCCGCTAAAACGTACGGTCTTATAAGATTATACAGTCTTATCCGGCAGTTTCTACGGTATACGTCTATTCTTGGCTACCGTATTACCCCTAGTATTTTGCTATAGGTACTGCCAAGTGCGATCAATGACTTATCAATGTACTCCGTACTGTACAGTTAGACCTTGCTATACCAGACGACCAAAATCCAGTACTTTTTGTCCGGTATAGCTAGTCTGGCTGCACCGAGCTTGTAAGATAATCACATGAAAAAAATTGTAGATTTAAGAGGAAACCAGATTGTCCTTTCTCTGATTTTGTAGCTAGGTGAAATGCCGTGGAGAGGCATAGTTGTCTGTAGAATTGAGGCCATTTCCAAAATCGCAGAAAAATCACTAAACTGTATGGGGAATAGCGCCTTTTTGAAGGTTTCGGTTTTCGAGGACTTCCAAAATTTACCAGAGCAGTTGGAGGGATGCTACAGACCTCTAAGCCAGGAATTAGAGACTTCGTATCAAGCTCAAACTATATTCAAAAAGCCGACCGTGAATTCATAAGATGAGTGCCATTATGCAGGTGTCTACGAAGGGCACTTTTGGCCATTTTGGCTGTGGTTTCACTGTTTACCAAGACTTATGTCCACGAACTGTACTCATACAGTGTGTGGGGGAAAGTCCCCTGCATAATCTGCAGCGCCTGCAGCTGAGTGTGAGACATACAGCAGTGTGCGTAGGTAGCGATATAACTTGAGCTTAAGCTCGAGATCAATCAAGTTTGTATTTTCAATCAGAACATGATGTCGGCAGCTGCCAGTGCAAGTGCAAGGACTACTAGTGGTACCAATAAATGTCAGGAAATGAGTGGCTTTGATAAAAGAAGGATTGTTTGGCAGCATGATGGGATGTATCAAAAAGAGAGATTAGGCGTTGGCTGAGGCAGAATGAGACCACAATTCGAAAAGATTTAAAGCAGTAGGTGAAGAGCAGTCTATGGAAACCATACTATCTACAGAGAACTTGAACTAACGTTAATTTGAATGTTTGCAGAAAATGATCAAAACCCGGAAGGAGATTTCCACTCTCTTTCTACATAGAACTACCTACTTCGTATGCCTCGAAGAGTTGCTGTAGTTAGTCTCGGCACCAGACCCTCGTAGTGCACCCCAAGGATGGCCGTACCTTAACTTAATCCAACTAAATATTCTACCCCCTTCGCAAAGGCGTAATTGTGCACTGATATACACGGTATATCTATCGACGTATCCAGGGTTCGACGCCCCAACCATACGTTTCCTAAAAAGAACTCCTTTTCCCTGACGTGGGTGAGCTGGTGCAACGGTGAGATTCTACGCCTGCTTGAATTCTCACAACGTCAAAGCTGAATTTTGATATGGGCATGGTACATACAGAGCCAGTCGGAGATTTAATACTATTTGAGCCACAGATCTCATCCGCCACATTACTGTAAAGGAGTACCTGCAGTACTCACCATGTCGTGGTGATCCCCGCACGAGGAGCGGGCCGCCAAAAGGGAAAGAGAAAAAGGGAAAGTGACAAAGGGAAGAAGAATAAGAACTTGAAGGAGAAAAAAGGAAAAGAGAATACTTAGGTAAAACCAGCAACTACACCCCCAAACCAGCTGCCTTGCCCCACCCCCTCTCTTCCTAACCCTCTTCTATCTAAGAATACATCGCTTTCCTGAAGTCAGAAAAACCTTTTGTGACCGGGGTGGCCGGGGTCGTTTCTATAGCCTCAACGCATGGCAAGGGGGCAGAAAATGTACATACTGTACATATGTATGTACTCCGTAATGATCTTATCACCAGAGGAAAGCTTAAGAGAGTCAGCACTTAGGTACCCTGTATCTTTCAGTTTGTAGAAATATACAAAAAGTTTGCCTCCAAGTAGCACAGTACTCGTATGGTACCGTATACTGTACTCATACAGAATACTTCCACCTCAGTTTTTACACTGTATGTACTGTAAGCGCTAGCCGATACTTGTATGATTACGGATATTAAGTAGGTACAGCTTGGTGTACTATATAGCCGCCGGATCTTATGTACTTTATTTAGAGTCTTGGCAGCAACATAACGGTTGAACGACAGGGCTCCTTGCCGTAGACGTCGCCCCTCATAACTCCATAACTACAGTACTTCCAACATCAAACCTCTTCACCTTACTCCTGTCATGTGTTGGTAGAGCTGCATTGCGCATAGCCTGAGTTCGATTAATGTGATAGTGGGGGCCTTAATGCATACCAACCTAGTCTCGAAACCTTTCCAGCCGGGACTACTGTATATCCTGGGACTGTTAACCCTCGAAGGTGCCACCATACCTGGAAAAGCATACATGGACTCTTATCTTAACCTTGTTCGCAGATTACTTATATTGTTGAGCTTGTGGAGGCAGGTAGCAATATATATGAGTACCTTTATATACCATGTACCTTTTTTGGAAACCTCCGATCGGATGGGGCAGCGCGGTCTGTTGTCGAACTAGGTACAGAGTAGCGACCGTTAACACTGACCATAGGCTGTAGCGTTGAATGATCGGCTTCTCCAATCGAATCAATATAAGCATGAATTCGAATGCGAAGCTCACCGGTACAACGACACAAAAATACCAACCGCACATATAACGTCACCCCCATTGAGAACCCTTTTAATACATGATCACAGGTCTAGTCCAGGCTATGGTCAGCACCCCATGCCGCAGTGGAATATATTACCGCGCTTCTCCCTGGATGTGGCTTAGGTAGTTGACGTTCTTCCCCGGTGGTACTACATAGTAACCAGGAGTAGGTTGCGCAAGGGTAGGGTGCTTGCGTGCGTATTCTC
>Ga0307514_10001684_pt1 | contig 25582 bp, 19 predicted proteins | sample 16_EM_MG_FD_203088 | JGI IMG/M metagenome (GOLD analysis project Ga0307514, IMG submission 203088) | Populus trichocarpa ectomycorrhiza microbial communities from riparian zone in the Pacific Northwest, United States - 16_EM | ecosystem: Host-associated > Plants > Roots > Unclassified | place... | reverse complement strand
TGGTGCGCGGGGCGGGAAGCGACTTACGGTAACGGGGTTCGGGGGAGGCATGGTTAGCAGGCTGGAGGTTGAGCGGGTTGGTGGGTGTTGTCAGTGGCTTCGATTAAGCTGTAGTAGGTGTCGTCCCTGAGCTGTAGTTGTAGTGTCTGCGCGTATCGTTGTGGGTAGGTCGTGGGTCGTGGGAGGGTATTGTGGGGTATTGTATGCGCACTACACATGTCCATCGCCAAGGCCCATGCAATGCAGTCCGAGCCCAAGCCAGATCTGATAAGCACGTTGGCGAGTTTATCTGATTCTTCTATGCACCTGGAGTTTCACGCTCCCCCGCGGTGGTTATCAGATTCTGGCTGCGGATGTCAATATCGGAGGGCCATTTTGCAACACCCTGCAAGACAGTCTTGTGACTACCTTACTCTCGCATCGATTTATAACACACACCCCAAAATTAATTCACGAGATTAACCCGCATGCAAATGTGGATTGTGGCCTGGCAACTTACACAAAATCCCTTGTGCTGACCAGACATAAAATCCAAGGTAGAATTACAACTATACACTGTACTTACAGGGATTGCAATGTACAACAATGTCATAGTTCAAGGTAACAGGTGAAATGATTTATACTGTCCATTGGGGAAAAGTTTAGAGGGGAGCTAGCTACCTACTGCTGTTTGGAAAGTAGAAATAGCAGGACCCTTCTGAGTCTGTATGAACATGAGATATGAGTTGCATGTAAATAACCAGCCTCAGGTAGGGGAAATATAAACTTAGTATTAATATATGTAAGTCTTATACCTCCCCTGATTTCCACAACACAAAATGAATACCAACCACGACCAACAATGCCAGTAGAATCATTTCGGGTATACATATGTATGAGGGTGAGGTTTCTAACCGATTTTACGTATGGTATGTGTTGTCTCTAATGTCCGTATCCACACTTGCAGAGCGAACAGCCTCCACAGCGATCCCGAGCCCGATGTCAATGGTCAATATGATTCATGTTCAAGACGGTGATCTCAATGATATATCGATAACTCCTTCAATATCTATACACACTGGTGCTACACTACACCATCCCATCCTCCAACTCTCCAGTTCGCGCATCCCATATACCAGCGGCCGCCCACCGCCTCCCTCGAAACACAGTAAGATCTATTCCCCTTCTACAACAAAACTGCAGCATTCTGGGTTACTTTGTCACAGCGCAGAGGGCTCTACCTAAGCGTCTTCTGCATATACAAGGTCCTTTGGGTACGACAGTTTTGGGAGCATAGTTACTACCCCGGGCGCAACTAGAAAGGCTGCTGACCTTTAGGGGCTGCTCTGTTGTCGTGGTAGCGGTTGCGTAACTACAAGGAGGTGTGAGGACTGTCACGTGTAGCTGAGTGCTTTAGTGTTTAGCTTTAGGATTAGACGAAAGGCTCTTAGAAACATACGTCAATAACGACTCACAGCCTTAGCGCGAAGGTAGATAAGAGACTGGGAACTCACAGCCAAACTCCGGGATACGACAGCCTTGATATATAACTACATAAAACCAAAATCAGCGAGGGCACGGTCAGCCTCCGAAACCACCCTGGCCTGCTTCGTTATCGACTTCTTCACACCTAGCGTTGGCCTCACGCACTCGAAGCGCTCGTGGCAACCTGGTCCCAATTGAGCGGAGAAGAATTTGAGCCACTACCTACGTGTCACGTTTCTCAACGAAGACAAGTCTACTGACGACCACCTCACCCCGCGTGCCTGAGCTGGATTGGCTGAATCGCTACCAGCAGCAAGACGGCTGCGGCTAGCTCGTCATTACCGAATACCCCTCCACCAGTCCCGACACCTCCCAGGGCCCAACCTGAGCAGTGTCAGGATCGGGCGGGCCTGGCCTGAAACAACAGGCCGGCGGAGTCCTTACCTGGACTGCCTGGACTGCCTGGGAGCGCCTGGGCCGCCGGATAGGCTGTCTGGGACCGCCTGGGTTGCCGAGTAGGCCATCTGGACCGCCAGATAGGCCGCCCAGGCGTGAGTCTTCCAGGCCTATGCCGCCGGTTCAGTCCGGCCATGCCGCCTGATAGGCAGCCCCGCCAGATGCCTACACTGCCCAACCGGCCCGGCCGCCTCCCAGGCCGTAAATTTCAGTGTGGGCAATAGTTCCGTCGGTCGGTCCGTGTGGGTAGGACCGGGACGGCCTAGGCCACTGAAAGGACGGACGGAGATGGACTGGTAAATCAGTCGGTCTATGATAGAGGACTGTAGTTATTAGCCTACTTGGACTATGGAAGCGAGTATAAATAGATAGAGGACGTCGGTTAGTTTTTAGGGACAAGCCGGGTGGTACTTCTTTTCCCCTCTTCAGTGTACGAGTTCCCCCTTACACTGCTTCTCATCCGGGGGAGGACCGACAGCCTTCTCAACGGGCGGGCTAGGCCGGCCACAACGACGGCCGGAAACGGCCTGAACAGTAAAAATTTTTTTAAAAAAAAAAAAAAACGTCGGTGTATGGTTCAGCCAGGCCTCGCCCAAATAACCAGGCCTAGGCCGCACGAGTCTTGGCGTGGACTGGCCTGGACCCCCTGGACCGCCTGGGCTCGCCTGGACCACCTGGGCTCGGGATGTCTCCTGACAGTCCACTGGGACTGTCCACACACTGTGTTAAAGTTTCATGGTAACTTCCAAACAATTATCGAGGATTCAGATAACATGTCCTATTTGATCTCGTGCCTTGAAGACTCTTTTTGTCTGTCACATAATTATTTTTGTGTGTGCCAGCTAAGGCTGTCCTACTTAGCTCACTGAAGATACTGAAGAAATCCATAAATCCTCGGGAAATGCATGCCCTTATATAGAGATATTCCTGTTGTAATATTACCGGCGCTGCCCGCCCCAGGCCACCAAAATCCTCGGCCGTGCCGGACCAGGCTGTTTCAGACCAGCACGGGCCCTGGTTTGTGGCCTGGCCCGCTGAAAATACTGGGGACCGACCCTACGCGTACGGTCGCACCCCTCCCTGTCCACTGTAAGAAATACATTTTTTTGGGGGGGGGAATTCATTAATCGTATTGAGCCTACCTAGACTATGACGATGGACTGCAGCCTCCTGTTTTACCAGGTGCCTCTCTCCCCTACCGGGCCAGTCCCTGCCCTCCCCGCTATCTACAAAAATTACATACCAAAGCCACATCTCCTCCCCGCTCACCCCATGAATCTCGCCACCGCTCCGCACCATTGCGCATCCTTGTCAGAAATACATACCAGGGTCAAAAACTCAAAATGTACGTGCATTGCTTCCCCATTCCCAAGCGGTGTCCGATCTTATTCCTGAACAACACCCAATCCATCTTTGGTTTCTAGTGAGATGTGGAAGGTCCATCTGAGTCTCTAATACTTAAGTTTTTAATATATATATTATATATTTATAAATAAATAAATATTCACTAGACTGTGTAAGTGCAAATGATTGTGACTCCGCATTCGCTGGCATAGAATATTCAAAGGCAGAATCCACCACTAAATTGTTTGAGTACAATACTGGAAGCGTCATTGTAATACTGTAAACTCCAAATTCTAGACCCGACTTCCTTCTGTGCAGTCTTTATATCATGTCAACCTATATTCCTCGTCCTACCCTGGACATCTGCTACCGCTGTGGAGTATGCTGTGTCTTGTTTTTTTTTTGCGAGGTTTTTGAGATGAGAAGTTTTTGTTGTGTTTTGTTCCACCTGCGCGATTTTATTTTGTAGTCAGTGTTGGGAGCTGGGGGTGTGACACCTACGCGAGTTTGTAGTAATTTTCTCTTCTCGGGGGGGTTTTGGCAGGGACTGGCCCAGTGGTTGAGAGGTACCTGGGACACCAGGCCGCTGCGGTCCATCGCCATAGTCTAGATAGACTGAATGTGATTAATGACTCCTTAAAAAAAAAATACCCTGGACATCTATGGACTTGCAGCCGGCTACAGTTTACTCACTTGGACCAGCCGGACTACAGCCGGACCAGGCGGATTACAGTCAGACCAGGTGGACTGCGGGCTCTAGTCGGACCGCAGTCCTGACATAGACCGACTAGGCCGTAAGTTTTATGGCCTAGGACCGACAGTGGCGGGACCGCCTGGTCCATATGCATCTATAGTCCAGGCTATCCAGGCCATGGCCCAGGCTATTCAGGCCATGGCCCAGGCTATTCAGGCCATGGCCCAGGCTATTCAGGCCATGCCCAGGCTACGCAGGTGTCAATCCTCTTGCAGAACCAGCGCCACCCGGCCCTACATCGAGGCCGATCGGCCCCAGAGTTACGTAATAGCAGGAGGACCCATCGTCATAGTCTGGAAAGGCTGAATACGATTAATGATTCCTTAAAAAAAAAAAAAAAAAGCAGGAGGACCCATGGTGCCTGGGTCCGGAGTGCAGAGCTAGTGTCAGGAAATGTGATACACTTGCTATAGTGCCTGGAGGTAGGAGGTGGGGAGAGGGGTCAAGGGAGGAGACGTGGAGTGATCCAGGATGAAGCAGGGTAGTAACGGCAGGTGAGCAGCGCTAGAGGGGGTTAGAAGAGAATATGCACAGATATGCGTAGGAAAGCGCAGGCTGGTCCCGAGGTCGCATAATCCACTGGACGTCAGTCCAGACGGCTGTGAGGAAGAGTCTCCGTGGAAGGCAGGGATAAGTCCGGAAACCCAAAAGGCAGCACCCAAGAAACTCTCCAAAACTGGAAAATTGGGGAGTGGAAGCTTCAGAGGAGAAAAGGTGATGACATTGACCTAATGACTTGCTCATATCCGTGCATACTTGCCATTGTAATACCTTGTTAAAATAGATTGATTAGATTACCTAGTAGGTAGCTATAGAAGAGATAGTTCCATTTGATTATAGATTTTCAGATTTCTTGCCTTAATGAGCTGACCATTGGCACGAAACTTGGTGAGAGACAGCTACTGGTTTCACGGCACGTTGTAGAAGTCTGCCATATATGCGCGCCAAGCTGTATACATGTAGCATGTCTCAAGATATGGACTGATAGCCTGGTTAGCTAGGCATATTGCATTTAGGTGACAAGTAGCAATACAGAAAATTTAAGTATGCAAACAGGATAAGTAGCAATGTAAAAGGCGGGTACGACAACGGCAGTTGGATGGAGAGGGCGAGTGCATGGTCACACATAAGGAGTAAGTACTAAGTAGGAGTGCCTAAGAGAAACTGCCAAATCCCGCGTCAGGATTCCCTGAAGGTACCAAGGGAATCATGTATAATTGAAAAGGTATCGTGGTGGAGGAAAATCACAAGCCTGGGCACGAGAACAGTATTGCGTGTCATAAAGCCTTCCTAATTAAAGAATGAATGATAATCTATAGCATTTTACAAGGCGGAATTCGGGGTAAGCAAATATAACGGTTCCGCGTATATTGGGTGCGGAGTTATTCAAAAGCATTTACGAGTCCTTATAGGGGCTGCTGGCTGTGGCTATCTGGGTGCCGCAAGGTCTGTGGGGGCGTTGTTCACGCCGTAGATGATAATACAACCTCCTATCTGCAGTAGTGCAGGGCAGTTGCGTGACTCACCGGGAAAGCAATTGTGAAAACCCAACAATAAATTGCCACATCAGTGTTCTCATGGGTTTTTCTCGGTAACAAAATAGGATGGTGTCCAAGGCAGCTACAATATTGGGGTACAAGTAAAAGTGAGTGGTGAGAGTTGTTCAGAAATTTGCTGTGTCAGCAAGAGCACCTCCAACTGCATGCACGCTGCACACCGTGCTTGCAGCATGTCATAGTCATAGGTGCTGGGGTCCACAACTCTCGGAATTGACGTGCATGTGCATTGCATATGGCTGGATTGAGTCAGCCTCACCGGGTATGATGAATCTAATCCTAGGACAACACATCCTATAGAAATTTTTATATCACAGTCCATATTGAATTGAAGTTCTTTTCACCATCTAAATTCCAGTGCCAGCTGAGAAATACTGCCAGTGGTCATATAATAACATTGTAAGTATGTACTATAGGTACTCATGAGCTTCAAGTTATCGAAAATGTGAATGTCGAGGAAGAAACACAGTCAAGTTAACGGGTGTATGTTTGTTGCGAGTGTCGAGCTATAAATGACCCTTATGTATGTTCATGGAAGCGTAGAGTTGGAGCCGAGAGGGCATTGACATTGGCTAGAATATCAGGGAGGCAAAGCTCTAAGGACTGCTTCTTTCCCGTTGGATATTAACTCCAGGGTAGTGAAGAAAATATGCGCTAGAAATGGATCAATCCCGCTTATCAAGCACATGTGGCTACAGTACCACATTCTTCGTTTTTACACAAGAAGCATTTGCAAAGAGTCACTAAAACATAAAACATGCACATGTGTGTAAGGAAACCTGCACCTAAGTATTAAGTCACCATCGCGGGGAAGCGAGAATTTCAAAGGTGAAGTATATACCAGATAACAAGCTACAACTCTATTACCTAATCTATTGAATATGTTATCGGTAGGATAATAGCTAGAGACTTTACGCACTGAACGAGTACACAATTGCAAAAAGCAGTGCAGTGGCGGAAGAGTGTATACAGAGGGTGCCATAGTGCTGTGTTAGAGTGTTGGTGATGTGTGCAAAGTCCGGTACCTTCACTTTTCTTTTTAAGCCTATACGTCTATGGAGCCTTAGACCGTACCTTCACTAACTGCTTACCCGGTCAAATGTTATTCCGCCAATCGCAATCCCTGCCGGGTATGCCCCTGGCAGATCTCGAATGATATGTTTACTAGTGCCCCCATCGTTAAGATTTGTGGATGGTGCCGCAGTTGATTGATGGATATATTGAGCAAGATGCTTTGGCATCTCCTGCCTTAATGTGCATCATAATCAATATGTGCTTGGGTGGTGCTTGATACCAGTAGGTAGTAATTGCGTATCACAGTTTATCAGTAGAGATCTGAGATGCAGGTTGGTGTAATAGAAACCCGTGGGGGAAGTGGCCATTGGCCCCCCGAGCCCCTGCCTTATGCTACCCATACCTAGATTCACTCGCGCAAGTATAGTAACTGAATGGGATTTATTTCTACTGCGTTAACTAAAGTGCCTTGGGTCTACCGTATGATTGGGTGGGAGGTAGTGCGTTGGACTAGTAAACAAGGATTGTCGGTAGTTGTCATGGTATTTAATAGTTACACATTCATGTTAGCTATCGAAGTGACATCCTGCTTTAACACAGCATTACTATATCAGGCGTCTGAGTACCCACCGCGTATGGAGAAGAAGCGACAGCATAGTGACCTATCGTGTATCCACTCACTGTCATACTCTCACGAAAGGATATACCAGGGAAGCTGGATTGATACTAACCTCGTACCACAGCTTGCTTTATAAGACTGGGGCACATAGTGGGTATGATAGCTGTAACTCCCCCAAGCGCTCACTTTCGGTGAGCGACAACCAAGATGACAGTCGAGAATGCAGATAGTACCATTACAACCGACAGCAATACTGCTGCTGCAACAATGACACCACACCCAGATTCACCAGGCCTTCGCAGTCATCTATCCAGTCCCTATCCTCCCAGAGCTGCAGCAACCACGGCAGCACCCCAAATCCCCCATCGTCAATTTCCTGCATCATCCATGATGACAAGTACAGAGGGCCGCCCCCCAGAACCCCCAAATGCTCTGAACCTTCCTCACCCAGTCTCAATCAGTACAATATGTCTCTCAGGCACTTTGGTCGAGAAAATACACGCTATAAGCGAAGCCGGGTTCAACAATGTGGAGATTTACGAGAATGATTTGGTGAACTTTTGGGGGCAGCTGGGTGAGATAAGGAACCTGTGTTATGACCTGGGGCTTGTCATAGGGAGTATGAGGACGGACGAAGGGCTGGAAGGAACGGCAGAACCACTTAATGGAGCAGAGGAGGGTGTGGCAAAGGCTTGGAGACTTCAAGGGAGGTGAGTTTTGGGCCAATCAGATCTTTTCCTTATTCAATAAACTGCTCCCGCCTCAGCCCGGCCGAAGCAAAGGAATGCACAGAAAAACATAATGAGAATCTAATATGGTCAGCGGTTGACTGGAGATTTCTGTGCGGCATACAGACTAGAAAGCAAACTCTCCAAAATGGACTTGCTAGGTACGGATCTATTAGTCATATCGATGGAGTGTTTTAATAGCCAGGTACGTGCAATACAAATGGCAGCCGAAAATCAGGCAGAGGTTATGAAACACCCAAATTCCTATATCCCCTCCCATAGTACCGTATGCTAGTCTAGATGGACTTTTGGAAGATGTGAGAGTAAATACCTCTATGAATTGGAGTGGAAAGAAATCGAAGAGATGAAGGTGGAAATAATACAACAACAGAGAAGAAAATCTACGACATGAATCCATTATATGAGAGAATAGAACTGACGGCTATGTGGGGGTTTGTGTATAGTCCTGGACCAAAGAGCAGGCAATACTGGACCTCCAAAAGGCAGCAGCATTGGCGGAGAGGCGAGGAAAGAGGATGGCGCTTCAACACCTCAGCTGGGCATCAAATGTGAATAGGTGGGAATTGGCATGGGACTTGATAAAGGCTGCAGATTGCGTGCGTATATATTCCTAGATAGCCGACCCCGCCTCATGATATTCAACTTCAACTTTCAAGACTGCTGACACCTTCATCTTCCCCTCTTGGGGGATCCCTGCCACAGCCAAATATCGGCCTCTGTCTTGACACATTTCACATCTTCTCTCATTCAAGCCTCTTGCCTCCAGTCTTGCATATGCAAGCTCCCTCCACAATAATTCCGGCTCACGAAGCTGTCATTGAAAAGACCCTAGCCGCCTTAGCTGCTATCCCTAAAGATAGAATCTTCTTGATCTATCTGTCCGATGGGCCGTTTCTCATGGGCCTCAGTTTTCGGGAGATAGCACACCATCGCGTTTTCCCGGGGCAAGGCAAGATGAAGTTAAAGCAGTTTTTGAAGGTGGTTGTTGCCGATGGACGGTATAATGGTGTGTTAACTTTGGAGACGTTCAATGCCGATCATCGGGCAGCACCCCCCAAGAACGTTACTATGGCCGGGAGGAGAAGTATTTTATGCCTACTAAGTGAGATCTACGACCCTTATAATCCAGGGAATGAGCTGCAGCAACCAGACTCGGACGATATCGAGCTTTCCGATCATGACCAAACCGCACCGCCACGGTCCAAGATACCGCACTATATTGTGTTGCCTCCCTCAGGAATCATATATGGTCTCGAGTTTATTGAATTCGTTGTGAGTGAGACCAAGGTAGAGGCTCTCGGGCAGTGGCTGGAGCACCTCGGCATAAAACATATTGGCAAACATCGAACCAGAAATGTCTTCTGCTATCGGAGCGGCCAGGTCACAATGCTGCTGAACTTCGACCCGTCTCTACACGGAAAATCACTATACCTTCGCTGTGGTATCACAGCAGCTATCGCAGCAATCCGGGTCTCAAATGTTGCATCTATCATAGAACGTGCAAACTACTTGAACTACCCAGTAGTGCCGTTGTCGAGAGGCGTTGCACCAGGAGGGCATTTCATGGCGGTGCAGGCCCCAGATGAGAGTTTTATGATGTTTATAGAGAACAATGACTGGGAACAGGACTTTGTCTTTGAGGTTGAAGGCCAGACAATTCAAATGCAAGGCGATATCGAAGTTCCTGAGGCAAGGTATTCCGGAATTGATTATGAAGCAATGGCTCTTGATCGGCTCTCTCTTGACGCTTTTATAGTATTTTACAAGAGTATGTTTGGGATGTATTCACAGAGCTTGTGGGAGCACAGCGCCCCGTATGGAATGTCTAAAAGTCGAGCAATGGTTTCTTCTCGCCCGAGCCTTCCCCGCAAGGATAACCCCCCTCCTTTGCGGTTCCTAATTAATATGTTCGAGAATAGGGAAACAAACATGGGCAAGTTTGTCCATACGGCAGGAGGTAGCATAATACATCATCTAGCCCTAGCTACAGACGATATTTTCAGTTTATCAGAAGTTCTACGCAAGAAGCACCCAAATACCCACCCCTTTCTCCATGTCCCCTCATACTATTATGACGAAATACGGAACAAATATGAGGATCTCACAAAAGAATTTATCGAGCGGATGAAAAGCAACGATATACTCTATGATCGGCTTGGCAGTGGGGAGTTTCTGACGCTGAATACTGAGCTATTTGAAGAGCGACTCTTCATAGAGGTGTGTGAGCGGAGGCATGGGTATGAAGGATTTGGAGCTGTGAATGCTGAACTACGAGAGGTGGCTCATAATCAGCGGAGGTTGGCTAAGACCAAAAGCGTACAAGCGGAAGTTGATAGTGAATTGAGGGGAAAGAAGCGCCGAAAACTTTCCTCGGAGATCGAGAGGAGGGGAATACCCTTGGTAGTACTTGTTGTTGAAAGAGAAAAGATGTCAAGGTTCAGTCAAACAGGGGACATATTAGGGTACGAGTACGTCGTGGCACAGACGTGGGAGGAGCTAGAGTCAATTGAAGGACAGGTTACTGTGACCAGACGACCAATTGTGGCTGCGGTAGAGAGGGAAAAGTTTCTGAACCACTTTCTGGGGCGCTGGGAAGCCCCAGATTCACCCATATCGGAGGCGAGTCCCTGTGTAGAAACCGCAGAGGGGGTGAAGCGGATCCTGATCAACACCGTGTGCGCAGAGAAAGCCGACCCCCATGACCAGAATCAGCAGATGAGTAATATGTGCAACTTTGAGTTCTACTACACCGAGGAGAAGGGTACTCGACAAGAGTATACTCGATTTTTATCATTTATATTAGGGCTCAAGAATCCCCATCCGCACGACGTATTGATCACTAAAAACAGATCAGTGGTGCTCCCACTTCCCTTTCCCGATGTAGGAGCGGCTATAGACAGCATCGATATTCTGACAGTTGGCGTGGATGCACTGGAGCTTCGGGTGGACCTGTTGCAAGATTCCGGGGGTCTGCCATCCATTAAATACGTTGGGGAGCAACTCATGTGGCTTCGGCAGAGCACTGCTTTGCCAATCATCTTCACACTCCGAAGCATTCAGGAGGGTGGAAAGTTCCCTCTCGACGACCAGGAATTGGCACACCTCTACCTCAGGAAAGCAATCCAATGGGGATGTGAATATCTTGACGTGGAAATACTGCGGATCCGCGAGGATATCAAGTCACAATTATTTTCCCAGCGAGGGATGACGAGAATAATCTCCACATACTGCACCACAGCAGAAACAAAATTCCCTTGGATGTCACCTACTACTATCCAGATTTATCAAGCAGGGAGGCTCTACGGGGATGTGCTCCGCATCTTTGGTTACGCGGAGGAAATGTCGGATAATCATGAGTTGGAGCATTTCCGCAGCACGGTGACAAAATCCTATGATCCGCCCCTGCCATTGACAGCCATCAATATGGGCGAAGCAGGGCAGCTCAGTCGACTACTCAACCTGTTCATGACCCCCGTGACACATTCGATGATAGCAAAATTATCACCTTCAGGGCAAATCTCGGTGTCGGAGATGAACGCTGCAATGCATATCATTGGGCAGCTTCCTAAACGGGAACTGTACGCACTTCACCTGCAACCGACCCATACCAATCCTACTGCCACCCTTGGCACAGTGACCTGGCCAAACCCAGACTACGCTAGCCCCTCCAACTCCTCCATATCCTCCAATATGGGCAACAATGCGGTCACCACCCCCCTCAACTCTGTTGCTCTTTTCACCGAAAAGTGCTTGAAAGAACTTAATCTACCATATCATCTCACTAGCCTTCACGTTACTTCGGAAAATGTCCACAACCACCTCCAAATGCTTCTCCGATCTCCGCTCCTTGGTTCGATTAGCTTCCCCATGCCTCTTGACATACCTCCATATCTTCCTCGTGTCACCCCTGCTGCGCGTGCAATCGGCCAAATTGATACAATCCTTCCCAAGCAATTTTCCGGTACTCAGCCCACCTTCTTAGGGGATAATTTAACGTGGGGGGGCATCCGAGAAGCCCTCCTCCTTGAGTTTTCAGTCGAGGCTTACAGAGATAAACCTGCACTCGTGCTGTCAACCAGCGAGAGGCAAGCAGCAGCAGCGATGTATGCGCTCAGGAGTGTCGGTGTGTCACATATATACACTATAGGATTCAGCGGCATCGGGCAAAGACCTGAGGGTACGCCAGAAGGTAGCGTCGGGATTAGTCACGTCAGGTCTTGGGACGAGCTCGCTCAGAAGGTGCAGCCTTTTGTAATGATCTCTGTATTGACCACAGAGTCAGCAAGCATTGTGGTACCAGTCCTAGAGAACATTGCAAGGACATGCGAAGCGCAGAAGTTAAGCAGAACTGTAGCAGGCAGGATCTATGTTGAGGTGTTATCAAATTTCCCTGTGTCCAATCCTAATCCATTGCCACTGTTTAGTGGGCGTCCAGGCGGTTGGGGAGCTACAGGAATAGCAGAGCAGGCGAGGAGAAATGGGTGGACTTCCTCATACCCAGCAGTGGATATTCAAGCAGCGATAGTAACTGAAAAATTCAGGCAAACTCTAGGGCAGCATGTCAGTTATGGCTTTATGCGAATGGCAGCAGTGAATGGCTTGTACTGATTTGTTTCACTCTGCACTTGTGGTCGCTATTTCCTTATCCATTTCTGTTCTCGGCTATTTCGTACGGCTGCTTTATCGGGATCTGTGTGACTTTCATTTTCCACGATGGTTTAATTTTGGAATATAAACCCAGATACTGAATGGTACTACCTACATCTATCTATATACTAAGTATAATTCCAAGTCAAGTCAAGCTAGACTACAATCAGAATAGGACTTCTTTTTTTTTTAAAAAGTAATCATTAATCGCATTTAGCGTATGTACTGTAGACTATGGCGATGGACTGCAGCTCCCAGGCCGCCCTGGGTGGCCTCTCTCGTCCACACGGGCCAGTCCCTGCCCTCCCCCCCTATCTACGCCAATTTACAAAGGGAACTCAAACACCTGCTCGCACCACAGAATAAGAGACTTACTTGCTGCTAGATACAAGTTTCTCCTATCTCCTATCTACCTATTTCCTTTATACTCACCCTAGACTACCATCTTCTGCATAGAAGAATGTTTTTGTTTTTTTTGAGTCTATGCACCTTTCTGTAAGAATTACAGGCTACGAGGGGAAGACGTCGTGGTAGAGGAGAGTTTAATCGAGGGAGTAAAGATATGTATTAATCTGCGGAAGCTATTGGACAGGCGCTTTTTATGCAGACAGGAGAATAGTGTATAACTGCTCTATCTAACAAAAACGAAAACATGAAGGACGGTCCTGCCGTTTATATCCTCTTCTTCTCCATCAGTTTTAACCCTTTCGGGTTCTATCTTCAGTTTTGCCCGGATTCGGTTTAGCCCCATTCGTGATGCAGGGAGGTGTTCGGGTAATTCCATCACTTTCCCCCGAAGGGAGCCTTAGGCTATGAGGCAGGTATGGAGGAATGTACAGTATAGAAATGTAATTAAGTGTAGAGGTGGGCTAATGTAGGAACTACCCTCGAAATACACGTGATACCGTAAGCTACACCCATTCAAGGAAAAAAACATGGCATTAAGGTTCTACCATATACATACCTAGGCGACAGGATCGCAACATGCTGTTTTTGATTTTACTAGAGATATCACTGAAAAAATCACTATATTGCATTAACCACTTGCTCGTATGCGAAAGCTTAGTTCCATGATGTTAAACTATCTAATCTTCTTAACTATATACAGTATATCCCATTCATTCTCAGACATCTCACCCCTATTCCCTAATTCCTTCCCACCTCATACATATCTTATTGGCTGTCGCACTCCACACTCCTAACCCAGCTATGCCTGGTCATATTCCTATCGCACTCGTCGACCTCTAATCAACAGTTTGAACTGAGAACTACAGTTGTTTAATAAACTTGCCCGCCCACACTCCCACAATTCCGCGATTACTCATAGCTTGTATTCTTAAAGCTAATACCCCGCCTAAGGCTCCCTTCGGGGGACAGACGTATAGACTCAAAAAAAACAAAAATACCCCCCGAGGGAGGATATGTCCTCCGCCTTGTATTATGTTAGTGCACTATACTACCTAAACAAGTATATTTTCACTTGCCACCCAACTGAATCGGAAATGCTGGGCCATGTCGTATATATCCGCCAGACCATCCCGCTGCGTAACGTACTGTATACCACTTCCAGTCACTATGGTATATGCTGAGTGAGTAAACTACAACTTACCGCATTGCTCACTCTGACCGATGATACATGTGGGGATAATGAAGCGCGCTAAAGTTATTTACTACATAGATGGTGCTCACTCTACATTAAACTAACTCTAGGAAATATGACGGCGTAGACACGGAGTGCCGGAAATGTGGAAAATACACGGAGACAGGCAGGCACGTGGCCTTGGTCTGTACGCATGGAGAGGGGATCGCGAGAAGGTGGGGTTGCTGGGAGGATATGGATGAGAGAGATCGGTGGGTGAAGAAGGTGAAAGACCCCGGTGGGGGTTATGTAGTCGACTTGGTAGAGACGTTCTTTGCCAACCGGACATTCTCTATTCTTCTTTCATAGGTTCGGGAGGGCAGGGCGTTTAAGCACCTTGTTATTCCGTGGATAAACCCAAACCTTCAAACCGGCGGGAACGGGGCCGTCTCATAGCCTAAGGCTCCACAGACATATAGACTCAAAGAAAAAAAAGTCTAGGAAATGCCTCTGAATTTTGCTACTAAGTAGCCGTGGGTGGGAGCCTGGCACCCCCCTAGCATTGAAGCACATTAAAAACAAAGCCCGCTCCGGTATATAGGCCGCACCCACAGTGATTGTAGATATATACTTGAACTTCAGCTGCTGCGCATATGCCAAGGGGCTATGCATGTATTTGCATATGAATCACTGCGTATGCAGATTCCTCAAATAGGAAGGCGGAAAAAGACTTTATGTGGTACCATATACAGGGAACCTGCAAATGGCTACTCTTCTGCTCTGCTGCACCCACTCTCTAACTGACTCTGGGATTAATATTGGGATCAACTCACCGGCTCAAGCACATGCTTACTTCCTACCATACAATGAGACATGTATTTATTCTGGAGTGTATGGGCTGCGAACCTCTTCGGGCGCGAGGACCTTATACGGCAGATGCACAACTACCTACCCTAGTCCTTGCGTACCCATTGTAAAAAGTCTTGGTCTGTCAACTACCTACTACAAGGGTGCACGGCCTGGTACAGTTCCCTCATTCGGTATATATAATGCAAAGGCCAACTACAAGGACTTGTCGTTGGCAGCCCTCTCGACCTGCCGGGGCAACTAATTGCAAGATTTGAAACCAAACCTAGCGTAGTATCTTTGCAATTGGGCCTTCTGAACCACGCATATCAGGCCACAATTTTGTGATACACTTAGTGGTCCTCGAGCGTGTTTCAAAACTCTGCCACTCGGGGACAGCTGATCATAGCTATCACACCCTGGTCGCTCCAAATGATTGGCAATGGATCTCCTGGCTGCGAGCTAGAGGATGACACCTGAGTCATTGGTATTGGCTACAGCTGCCAAGTGCATAGGTAGCTAGTCCATCCAATATCCTTGTTGACCATTATCTCAGAGCGAACCACATATAACTGCCCTAAGGAGACTCACGTACATACATGTAGTTGCAGACCGCAACCCACACAGATGGTGGCAACTGAACCCTGGTGCGGAATACCAGTCTACCTCATAACCTCCGGAGATAAGACGGAGATCCGGAGTTGTGGAGGGGGTGGCTGAGGGTGACCGGCACAGAGGTTCTTGCTGATGCGGGTCCTCCACCATAAGGTAGAATACGAAGTTTACAAGAAAAACAAAAAACTGCTCCCCCCCCCCTCAGTCTGATACGTGCACCAGGTAAGAAGCTTTCATGGCCCGCCTTGTCTGACCGTGTGGAGGCCTGTGCCTAGAATCACAGTCAGTACGCTAGACAGGACTAGCAAGTATAGAGTACATGTGTATTCCCAAATCTCCCTGTGGAAACGAACTACAAAGTCTGTTCAATCACTTTCTATGGATGTATAGTTTACAAGGCATATCAGTACTATCTCGTAAGCTGCTAGACAGGTACCCCAAGCGCGTAATGCAGTAGCTCTTCGGAGTTTTTGAGTTTTTATTTTTTGAATTTCGGGCACACTTACCTGACATAGGCCAAAAGACTACCGTAGTTGGTATAGGGTTGCAGCTTTCAGTTTTCAACTAACAATTTGTCACGACCATATATACGACTCCCCCCATGCGCATCTACAAACTCAAGGCTGGGATTTAGTATGAAAACAAGGTCTATATTTCGTGATGATACATATGTATATAGAACCGTATATATCACATGTTTTTGTGTTCCCAGCGCGCTGACGTTGGGTATGCTAATTAGGCTAGCATGACGCTGCCAAGAAGTTGAAGTTAGTCGCCGTTTTTTATTTAATCATTAATGGCGACTATGTGAATATGGCGATGAGTCGCCGTTTGATTATAAAACAATTAGGAGTACTAGTCCTGTATGTACTCTACACAGTATGAACTGTTTTACTTATCTACCCTTCCGATCCGTGGTCAGAACCACCCAACTAAGTCCGAACCATTTAGGCGAGTGAAGGGGCATTATACGATCAGTAACGGAGATTGCTTTGATACGGAGTACATGTACTAGGTAGTTTTTTTTTTTTTGAGTCTATATATACGCCTTTCCCCCGAAGGGAGCCTTAGGGCCGGTAGTAACTTGGATGTGACGTGAAGATATTCTCAAAAGGTCATCTTACGTAATTTAGAAGGAACAGAAGCATCCTTAGTCTCGGCACCTGACCCTCGAGCTTGACACACCATGTTGAAAATCAACAGGCTATAGGTATATATAGCGGCGACAGCGGAAGATTCTAGGGGTTAGCCTAGTATGTAGTACCGGTCCGCATCCACTGTGAAAGAAGACTCCATGTCGCTTTTTAAGACATACTGTAGGTCGAGCTCACGCAGGAAAGGCGATATGCAAGGTCAAAAAAAAGTGGCTTTAACGTGAGCTCGGCCTATGTCTTAAAAAGCGACAGGGAGTTTTCTTTCCCAGTGGATGCTCCCGCCTTAGTCGCACAATTTTAATTGTCTTGGCAGCGCAGTGGAGAGTCTGGGTACGAGAACAGTAGATGCGGTAGGTAGATGAGCTTTCGGGCTTGGGTTATTCGATGTCTGGATGTTTTCAAGTGAATCCCCACCGATAGTGATTGATTGAGGTAATCTGCTCTGTTTTTTGTCTACAGCTCTCAATGCCTGAAGCAATCACAATGACGATTGAGATTACATCAATCATCAATGTCATTACTGGTATCGATGTCGCCGAACTCTCCGTAACTTCCGGCGCTACTTTCCATTCAACACACCAATGTAGGTTGTTGTCACAGTTGTGCACAAGCTAAAGCGGACCGAGACACGCCGGTCTGTGTTTTTCCTTGACTGCACTTGACCTATCTCAGTGCTTTTTTGCCGCGGTTTTACTCTTATGCATCACTAAATGGGACGATACTGCATACAACATCCCCAGACAAAAAACCGACAGACATTCGCCAAATCTTGCATGGTTACACCAGGCCAGGGTACAGATTCCCCGGTACCCAGCCGTGCCTCCTGGTACCTGGCACCTCTGTAAACTTAATCTAAGATTAACGGCATTCTAGCGACAGAAGCGTGTTCTTCTGGTTGCGAGAATCTGGGGTTTTGGTAGGTGGTCTGGCTTGACGACTTTGGGGTCGTACAGGTAAGTGTAAGTGAGGTAACCAAATAAAACACAACCAGAGTAGTATGCTAGAAATGGACTTCGATGTGGAGAGGTAAGTATTTAACTTCACAAAACAAAAAGTTAAAGAAAGAGATGTATTCAAGCTACCCAGTGTAAATCTTGGATCCTAGATCGGTGGATGCATGGTACCCTACCTAGGTAGATACCACAGAGACTAGAGTCGGGGTAGGGGCCCCTGTTCCTGCGTTGGAAAAACAGGGGGCTTCATTCCCGGTACGGAATCTAATCGCGAGCCAGCTCCATACAGCAGGTGGCTCGCCTCACGATAGGCCGCAACTGGGAAATACCAGTACTGAAACCCTGCCTAGAGTGTGTTGTAGTGTTCGGCGCTACGGAGTACGACCATACAAGTACCTTGGTTTGCTACGGAGATGTGACTAGCGGCTTTTTTGCCCCAAAAATTGTCTATCTACCGTCAGGTCTATGGCGGGGTAGCAGCTCTGTTCCCAGCTTTGGGTGTGTGGACAAATTGTTAGCTCTGCTCATGACGTCTACATAGATAAGTACTAGTAGGTAGAACCGTGCCCCAAGAACCAACTGCAGAATAATTGACAACTGCTTATGAAGACCCTCTGAATGATATTTATGGAGGTTGGCTCATGTTTGCTTGTATGCTTCAATTTACATCTATCAATCCGCTTCCATATTCCACGCCAGATTAGAGAACCAAATTCGAATTTAAAGCGTCGTCTTAAACATCACTGGCAGATGCTGAGTTGTGTGCCTGAGCAGTCGAGATATTGCAGACTATAGCAGTCGATCAGATACTTACGGTTTTATCTACGCCAGGACAGCGACACATATAATTGGTTATTTTTCCTAGCTATACACACTCTGCCGAGAACGGCATGTCACCACCGATACCACCGGTATCCACACTATACCCCGCATTACGCCCCCAGTTACTGGGTTCGACTACTCCATCCAGTATCCGGCCAGGGGCTGAAAGGATTCCAATCATGGCGGTCGGGCATACGGGGAGGGCAAGCGGCGTGGGGGGAGCTACAGCACAGAAAGAGGGCATGAACTGTAAAAGCTGCCGGAAGAAAAAGGTATGTTGGGATTAAATTGTGTTCCTTCCCTTTGGATGCGAAACTCACAAGCAATTAATAACCATAATCCGAGCAGATCAAATGCAATAGGTTGCAACCCACCTGTGGTGCGTGTCTGGCGTTCCGATGCGCATGCATATATGGTACGTTATCATATTAGACTTTATACCTGCCCACGAGGGTATTTTGCATATCATATTGAGGGCACAGCTATGCGTGACAATATAGTGGCTTTACCTCTTTCGCTAGGGTCATAGTGTGGGGCCTCTGGCGTATAATAAGTGGCATTTTTTGGTGGTCGTTGTCCAGATCTAGTGTGAGCTACCGCCATATGGAGGAAGTGTGTGGACCGTGGGGGTGGCTCTTATTGGCCACATAACGCTCTTGCTGGAGAAGATAAATAACTGACCACATATGCCCCACAGATGCCATCCCAAAGAAACGTGGGCCAAAGACAGAGGTGCTCGAGGAGCTCCTAAAGCGAGTTTCTGGGCTAGAGAGGAGATTAGCAGAGGAAAAGGAGGCAAATATGGCGGGGAAACAGGGGGACATCAAAGCCGGTAATGGAAGTTCACCAGCTACAGAGTCAGCTGCAGGTCAAGACCAGAAACAGCAGCCGACGTCACCGAAGTTAGCCGAAATCCGCAATATCGGAAACGGTGAGGAAGATTCGGAAATAGACTCGAAAGCCGGCTACGAGAGAAGTGATGCTCATGGAGCTCCTAGAGTTGGTCTACAGACAACCGGTACCAGAGGCAGTGACTACGACAGCGAACCTCCACCTTATTCATCGCTTTCCCCAGCTCTGGGGGGGGCGGGCGCGGTTGCTGGCTCCGACAAGCCCCCAATCACAATAATTGGTGCACCGCTTCCAGCAATGAAGAGGGGACGGACGAGTGATACGGAAACTCCACCCAAAGCCCTAGAAGCCACAGGGGTAAAACGGACAAGGTATGACTGAAGCTTCGGGTTTTCTCAGGCACACATCATCTGTGGAGCACTAGCTTATGACCGTATACATATCTTTTTTAGGACTACAACTTCACCTATACACCCTGACTCGGCACAAAACACTATTCACTGTCCTAAGTTCCACGACTCGTATATCAATACATTCTTCCATGAGTTTCATGGGAAGCCTTACGAAATCCTTCACGAGGAGACTTTCCGTGCAAGTGTTGCTCGAGGGACAGTCCATCCTAGCCAGTTACACATCGTATGCGCCATTGGAGCCAAATTCGCTCATCCTGGGCCCCATGGCCATTCACTCTGCGTGCAATTTACTGAGGCTGCAAGGGGAGCAGTTGACATGGATTTCCCCAGTCTTGAGAACTTTCAAACTGTGTTGCTTATCACCATCTCGAATTTTTACCTCGGTAAAGGTTTCAAGACATTCATGCTTCTGGGCATTGCAGTAGGCATGGCTTATGGGCTGGATCTAAACCGAGAACTGCCACCAGATGATCCAGCGACACCACTCGAGAGAGAAATTAGGAGGAGGTCTTTCTGGACCTGTTATCTCCTAGACCGATTTGCGGTATGTGGGTCAAGGCGGCCGCCAATGCTGCTGGAGGAGTCCATCCTATTAAAGCTGCCAAGCTCAATGCCACAGATGAGGAGTCTGGATGAAGAGTTTTTCTCTTCTCATATAGCCTTTGGGTCTGGAGCTGGGCAATCACACGCTGGCGGTTTATTAGCCCCTCGGAGACAAGCAGAAACTGCGAGTGCATTGTGCATTGATATAACTAGACTTCTAGGTACAACCGTGAAGTATATCGAGCAGGGCGGGGTGAAAGGGGATATTTACTTCCCGTGGCATGCACAGTCGAACTTGACAAAGATCCGGCGGGAGTTAGATCACTGGGCAGCCCGAACGTCTGAATTATATTCGCAGACTCCAGGGGCTACACGGGGCGATGGCTTATATCTGCGACACCCCGACGTCACACTGCTAGTGATGGCAAAGGCGATTTTTCATCTTGTGAGCTGTTTAATTTATAGACCATTTCTGGCTGTGGAGTTTGGTGGGAGCTTGAGAAAAACTCATCAGGGTGTTCCTCTACATGTGTCTGAAGTCGGCCACGGCGGGCAGCAGCAAATTTGGCAGGCCGAGGCCACCAAAATGTGTTTCGTCCATGCAAATGCACTTGGGGATTTGGTGGAGGTGCTCAAAAGTACGATGCCAAAGGGCTTCAAATGGCCTGCAATATTAGGGTTCGTGAATGCGTCCATTTCTTTTAATCTCTTCTTGAACCCCCCTGTTGCGTTGGGGGTACTCTGCACTTGAGGATCCGTTAATGCTGAGCATGGCCCGTATGATTCAACGAATGCCCGCATCATGCTTGATCAACAGCCACCTGGACTATATCATTTATAATTTGCGGGAATCATTCTAACTTGACGTGGCCTGTGAAATTTCAGATATTGCGTAGTAACAGCAGCAACAATACACCTCCACGGGATGTACTATCAAAATACAGAACATGACCCAGTACTACGGACCAGTAAAGGATATTTCAATCTGGAAATGCAACACATCCGCTATTTCTGCGATAACTGGCCAGCCGCACGTGTACAGTACGTAATGCTGAACAGGTTAAAGCAAGCACATGAAAAATTAGTGCAGTGCTTCGCTGTGACAGGCAGTTCACACATAGAAAATAACTTTGGCGGAATTGCTGTCGGTCTGGGTTACTCTTCTGGCGCGGGCTACTGGGCAGGTTATACCGGGAAGCAGAATGTGTTCCAATTGGATGACTTTTTTCGGAGGTATTCAGGAGGGGAGAAGTATTTCGATGGAGCGCAGTGTCCTTTTGTGGAAGACATGACAGAGGCAGCAGCGAAACTAAGTTTGAATGATGAATTGGGAGGTCCTGATGTATCAAGGGCACAAACGCAAACGCAAGACACAATTTCGGGGATTCCCGGGGGACTTGCTGGAGCAGCAACACCGCATGCATTCACCGCCGAGGGTGGAGATGATCGTAGTGTACCAGAGGATATAAAACATGAAAAACAGTATGATTGCGCTCAAACATATCTCACATCGAACCCTCACCAGAAGGAAAGGGCTTGGGACTTGGACCGACAGAAGGGGCAGGAAAATGCTCTCTTTTTGCCCTCCGATACTAGCGCTGGTGCCTTCAACTATCTTCAGGCAGTTGAAGCCCAGACCCCTAGCTCCCCGACCGCAAGTACAAGTACAATGTTACCTACAGGACAGTCGAGAGTTAATACTGCCAGGAGTGCGCCAGTTGCGAGGGACTTCGACGTCAATGTGGAAACTGATTTTCTTGAAGGATATGGTATCTCGGGTTGGTACCCAGTTGACGACAGTCCAGCAGCGCCGCAGGTTGCCTCCTACAGCCCCAGTGATCCATCGCTCACACCAATACGAAGGACGCATGGTAACCCGCTTACCAACCAGGAAACACTTCACTCCGCCGAACTAATCAATTTGAGTTGGATTGGTGACGATTCTGCTCCGTTAGGCACCTATCAGGACCTGAATACAAGAACATCAGGCCTAGGGGTTCCTCAATCGGTGAGCGTCCATCAAAATTCGGAAAATCCCAACCTCCCCCAGAGTGGGGATATGCATACAAATGGTTATACCGTACAAGGGGGGATCTATATAGATCACTCCAGTCCCGCCGCACCCATGCAGATCCCTGGGAATCCACCTGATGAAAATAATATTTGTGAGGGTGGCTTTGGGGGTTGTGGTGCCCAACTCCACACAGAATATGTCGAACAGCCAGACCCATTCCTATTGGTGTTGACACAGATGGCCGAGGAGCGGAACACCAGTTATTTAGGCCTGAGTCAGCATACGAGCGTACATCCGGATCCGGGCGGGGAACAGATGCAACGTATGAGGATGGCAGCTGGGTCTGAAATGAACAACACAGAAGTGGGTATACTACATACTAGCCGCCACATACAGCCTATGGAAACAGAGCCACACTTCGGTTCCCAGGCACAAGTTGATTCTATGAGACTTACAGCGGTGAATATGGGTATGGGAGTGGTGACAGACGGTTATAGTAACTCATGGATGCAGCCTGGGGCACATTTTAGTACAGAGGCGCAGAGTATTTACAACTTGGACCCAATATAGACTGGAGTGGAGTTTGGGAGTTCTTCGATTTAACCAGTGCAGTTTTATCCTTACTGTCTACGACACGGGCAAGTAGTACGACATTGCCTATCGTTCAGCCTATGACGCCTGTGATTTGAAATGTTTATCATTGTTTTTTCTCGGCCCCAGTGATCTGGAATATAATCTTGGTTTTCCTTGTACCATACTCTAACGAGCGCTTTTGGTTATCTTTACTCGGGAGTTTAGGCGACGTTTTCATTCCCCGCACTCTTTTTCATTTTCTTTGCTTGGTACTTTCCTACTGCTGCCCTAGGCCTAATATGAGATTGCTTGCATAGCATAGCATAGCATTGTTATAAATATGTACATTACCTAGTCTTATCGGCATTTTTTCCGTATGCTTCAATAGACGAGTCAATATGTGCTTGATCCTTTTCCTGGATCGGCGGATCCGGTTTCCGAAATCTAAACTTGAGATTGAAGCCATAAAAACGAACAATTTACATTTGTATTGGGTAGGGTGGTGATTGAGATTCCAAGAATGAGTTTCAGGGTAACCATGTTGGGTGGGCCAGAGAAGGGAGCATCAGCGGTAGGGCAACACTCCAAAGTAAGAGGTACCATCCCCATATCGCTCATGTACTAGTTTTTGAAGATTTGGAATTGTCCCTGTTGTATGAGGTTCAACAGGGGTTGGTGGGTGCCGACCTTCATGTTTCATTCCAGAAATAAAAAACGAGGATAGTGGAAGTTCGATTAGCATAAGAGTCAGATGTGGAGCTTGGCAGGCACAAATATTTTAGCGAGGGAGTGCTTGATTGTGTAATAACCTTGACAGGTTACCTAGCTGACCAACCATCTGACAACATTGTTACCACAGCAGGGGTTTTTAAAACAGACGTGGAGTTGAATATGTTTTGTGGGGTGCGTCTGATCCCTGTCACTTACGTTACGGCACTGGGATGAGTGCTTATTACCTAAGTTGATCCTGGCGTTTGAAGAATTGTGGATTCGAATTCATAGGTATGCCACAGGCCCGAAGCCGTGCCAGCCAGACCTATCTATCTACCTCGAGCTCTCCTTGTTGCTTTAATCCTTCTCTCAATGCAATAGTAGGTTTCATGCTGGTGAGTTAATGCTAGGTCTGGAGAATGTCTATACCTACGGGAGGAGAGTCGGCTATGCATTCATCACTATATATCATATGTATCTTTCTCTTATTGGTGAATGAATGCGCTGCACAGAAGAGTCTTGGCATCAACGGTTCTGTTGTGGAGTGCAATCTGAGACTAAGTAGGTACCTTAGTTATCTGGAAAGTTACACAGCCAGGGTGTAACACTAAGCATTTTTGAGTAACTTTCAATTGTGGGAGGATTGGTATGCAGAGAGTAGGGTGTTCTTCTCAGGAGCTATCTACAGATCTAAGCTACCGTGGGTGGCAAGTGAAGAAATTCGCGTATTTGAGCTCTGTATTGGGATACTCGATTGAATCCTACGTAAATATCATTCATTTATCACATCTCTGCCTCCCTCCTTCTCCTCCTTCATCATCAAATCTCCTCAACGCCTCAGCTCCTGAATACACTATCCCCTCAGTATCCTGTCTTCCCTATGGTAGCAGTATTTGTGCGCAAGCCACAGGCAATGCATGGCCCATCGTATATGAGAATGTGGGTCCGGGTAAGTCCATCCTAGTGGTAGCCTTCGGAGGAACATATTAGTACGGACTTCGTATAGGTCATATTGTGTAGAGCAGTTGCGTGAATGAAGAGGAGCAGTGTTCTGCGTGGTCAAACTCTGATAAATGAAACACCCACATTTTAGATGTGCAATATAGAGCAAGATATATGGTCAGGAAGGTGGATAAAAATGCGGGAGAAGAAAAGGGAGAGGATAAGGAGGAGGAGAAAAGTGGGAGGATATGGAGGAGGGGAAGCAGGAGAAGGTATATCTGGATATGGTGGTAATGGCTGTTTCACTAAATCAATACCCCCATCATCATTGGGAGATTGAGCCATCACCTACGTGACGACGGACCGTGGCCCCATGAAAGCGTTGGTTGTAAATCATTGGGGGGGACTGAGAGTGGCAAGTGCGAGTGCAGGATTGCCCATAATGCGGTACACCTGTTGCGCTGCCTGCTGGTAGGAGATGGGAAGAGGAGGACAGAGGAGGAGGCGAGGCGGGACCCAGAATGGTGCCGGCAGGTGGCGGGGTTCCTCCGGCGGCAAAAGTAGAAAGAACAATCGGGGGGTCGGAAGCAGAGACCGGCTCTGGGGTTGGATAACCTACACACGTAGGTGCGGTCTCTCTTCATAGTCTAGATAGATTGGATACCAGTAATGGTTTCAAAAAAAAGTAGATTATGGTAGGGATAAGCAAAAAGGCGGTGAGGAAAAAGGAGAAGAAGGAGAAGAAGGAAGAGAAAGTGGTGAAGATATCTCTGTATAGACGGCAGAGCATTGTGGTAGTGGTGGCTGTTTTCCCTATTTGGTATCTCCGTGAATTGGACCGTTGATATACATAGGTAGTCCAGATACCTCAACCTAGTATGACCGAGGAACCAACCCTTCCATGCAGCTTAAGATCATGGTGAGGCGTGCCCAGAAACTAGACGTCGTTGGATCCAGGAGTA
>Ga0307514_10001682_pt1 | contig 25623 bp, 26 predicted proteins | sample 16_EM_MG_FD_203088 | JGI IMG/M metagenome (GOLD analysis project Ga0307514, IMG submission 203088) | Populus trichocarpa ectomycorrhiza microbial communities from riparian zone in the Pacific Northwest, United States - 16_EM | ecosystem: Host-associated > Plants > Roots > Unclassified | place... | reverse complement strand
GAGTTTTTGTATGTGTTTTTGCTTGGTAGGGTATGAGTTTTTTTGCCACCAAGCTGTACGTACATCACACACAGAGAGAGAGAGAGAGACGTAAATCTATCTAGATATCTATCTAGGCCTATCTAACTATTTAGGTAGGGGTACTTAAGTATTTATTTGTGCATAGCAGTTTTTTGGGGGGGGAGGTTAGAAATATTAAGATCTGTCAAATAAATATACACTGGGTTGGAATCAGAAAACTAGTGCTAGAGGAGTGTCTGTTTTGTGTCTGTGTGTAGTAGGTAGGTATGTTTGCAGCTGCTTGTGTATTGGGGGTTTATGTCCTGCATACTCGGGGCACGCGGGCACATAAAAGTTCAAAACGGATCCGTATTCATTTTTCTGCTTTTGTGATCCTCATATCTAAATGACGCCCTACCTACAGTAGTAGTGTTGATCACAAGAAAACCCCCTCAAAGCATTAAATCGCAAGTATCTCTCTGAAGACAAAAGCATCATATAATCAAAAACCTTTCCACCCATTTGCAATAGTTCCAAATAATTAACAATATCCGTACAACATAAGTGAGGAGAGTGGCCAGTCCAATACAAAAATCGGTAAACGATAACAATAACAAAGGTAACAACGCTATCATGAAGCCCATCCCAACGCCTCGTTCAAAAAGAACAAAAAGAAATCCACAGTCCCAACAAGGCTGACATTGGGTGAAGCAAATCGAACTCTGGGTATCGGAATCGTCAATCTTCCCAACTCCGACAGTCTGAGGTATTATCGATAGTACGCCAGGGGTAACCAGCAGTGCATTTGCGTTCTGCTGTCCACCAGAGACATTGTGACTTCTGCAGCTTCCAATAAGTACCCATTGCTATTGGATGGTTAGCTAGTACGAGCAAAGCCCCCCGAATTCATTACTACTGAACCAATACCCTGCCAAGCCAACCATTGGTGCAGGCGCATCTGGATTAGAAAAGACAGCACCAAGTTCTGCGGCCACATTGGCATTGCTGTATATAGCCGGACTTTTCGTCCCAGGACTGCGCAGGAGCAATCTTTTAGCAATTGGGCTCATTGCAGGCTCCCCTGTTTCGTCCCTCGCCTGCTTCAAGAAAGGGATGAGCGCTGTGCCACCTGTACCAGTCAGGCCATTCTTGGTTGCTCCCGTACTAGCAAGGTTTGACTTTTGTGCAGAGGCAGTAGGAGTGACGTTGTCAGGTATGGAAAAGACGTTTCGAGTAACTTTCGCTGCATCGGTGTTGATCTTCTTGGCATTTTTGGCCTGGATGATGATGTATCGGCTGACGATTTGTATGTGTTTATCCCTGAACCCACGAAGCATGGCGAGGCATGAATCGAAAGAGTCACAAAGATCTTGATTGTCCCGGTGAGCATCAACAAAGGGCCGAATATTCGCTACCGATGCAAGCCGCTCAAGGAATCGGCGATGCGGCCCTGGCATGTAATCACGCATTTCCTACACCACATCCTGTTAGCTTCAGTGCCGCCTAGATTTATATGGCCTGAGCTACTTCGTGAAAATTTTACCTCAATAAAATTGTGTTTCTGTGGTGGGGTCGTACCCCGTTTGTAAGAGTCGTCACTAGTCGGCTGCTTGACCCCAGTAGGCCGATGCTCAATCCCGAGAATAAGGTCGAAAGCCTGGATAAGTGAGCTCTGAGCATTACTGCCGCCAGAGTATTGCCTCCAACTGCCTTTCCCATTCTCGTCCTCGTACCATACTCCATTGGGGAGTCCCGCCTCTGCCATGTTTTTTGAGCCCGCGAGGAAGGGTCGAATTTTAAAGTAAAAAACATGTGGATCACAGTTTTCATGCATACGGACAAGGATAGCAGTGAGCTCCTCCAAAATCTGAGCAAAAAAGTTGAGGAACTCCAAGACTGTATTCACATCTCCCTCACGTGCTGCCGCTATGGCCTCTAGCATTCGAGGGACCACGGGGGCACCGCGAGCTTCAATTGCCACCGAAACGAGGTAGAACCAGGACTCATCGAGACTACCCGAGAATGTTTGTAGGGTAGCCAAATCCTCCAAGTTGTCGATGTCTTGAGAACCAAACAGGGTTCGATAGTTCCAGAGTGTTACTCCCGCATATGAAGCCACAGGAACAATCTCGAGGGCTTCAGAAACCCTGAGGAATGGAATTGAGATGCATGCAGGTAAACTCTATGAGGCTGTTGGAATTGGCTTTAACAGGTAGATTTAAGACGTGGGACTCACCTGTGCTGGACGGTCACCTCCCCAGATGTAAGAGTGGCAAATGAACCCGAGAACCGAATAAGCTCTCTGGAGCTCCGCCTCAGTCTGAAGTCGTGAGACAGATAGTTGAGGTATCCGGTTTACTGCTGACCGTATGCGTTTGGTGAGAATCAGTGCCTGAAGGTTATCGATAAGGTCCTCCCATGGCTCATAATATCGATCTGGAAGACGCCGTAGGGGGAGGTGGTCGGGTAGAAAGCCATTGCGGCAAGAGATCGAGTGATCTTCGAGCTTCGGAATAGGTGGGAGCATTGGTGAATAAAGCTTAATGAGGTTGATATGGCGCTGGAGAGGAGCGAGTGAGGGAACTATGTAAGGTTCGAGCCAATGGTGGAGTAATGCAAGGCTTCTTGCTTATGCAGCAACGAGGGGGGTTTGTGATGGAAGTGAAGAGGAGCGTCTTGAAGTTTTTAGTGTCGTCTGAGTGAGCAATTTTAGCCCACAAAGCCATCAAGGTCATCTATCCGGTCTGTAAACTTGATAGCCTAGATACTGTGATTAAGTTTACTTCGGATGCACTATGAGAGGTAGCGTGCGAAAAAAAAAAACGTAACATAGAGAGGGTGGTAGGGTAGGTTGGGGGGGGGGGGAGGAGTGGGAGGGGCCAGTCCAAGGTAGTCCCAATGCAAACCGATTGCGGTCCCCGCCAGACATCGGTCCGTCTCATCCCCCCAGAGATCTATATAACAGTAGGCCAGGGCCATAGAGGGCATGGAGTATCAGGATTCGCCAATGGCGTTGAAGTCACACGCTGCCAGTGTATATTATTCGTCCGCGTGAGCAATGGGTGAGAGACCAGCCTAGTCGTGTGCATGCTAAAACGGCCAAGGCTCGAGAATGAGGAATCGTTCTAGCGGTCGATTATGCTCACTGAGGGGAGAGGTGGGGCACGGAGTCTGGAACCAATTGATGGAGGGGTTGACTCGCAAGGCACTACTGGATGGATGCTGCGATGGCCGCATAACATTGACGATTAGCCCGTGTGTAAAGTGCCACACTGCTGCAAGGGAACATTCCTTTTTTGTTTTTTTTTCTTGATAATTTTTCGTACACTTCAAATTTGAACTACTAAAATTTCATCCCAAGTGACGTCGTGACACCACACCCATTGCGTGCTTCGATGTCACATGGTGTATCATCTGTCTCATTCAGGCCCCGCAACTAGACTAGGACCCTAATATAACAACTTACTAGCCAAACAAACTACCAATGGGCATGGGCAAACTGTTGCCAAGGTGTAATTTCGATAACCTTACCCTCAAACTCCAGATTCCACTATTCAACTTGCTTTTGGCCAGTTCTACCGGCGACCATTGGTTGGGCATTCGGGGTCGGTCGGGTGTGCCATACCAAACTTTTGCACTGTCATCCAATCAGGAGCTCCTCGGAGCGACCAAGTCCTGTAATTTCTTTATCGTTAAAGGAGGTGTTCGGGAAGCTGCGGTAAAGGAGTCATTCTCCGATGTACAGATGTATCCGGACCAGATCAGGAAACCCTCTTTGCGGCTTTCGGGTTCACCACCTGGCCGAAATCAGACGGGACAAATAACTACAGTAAATCATCATCAATGTTTTATTATTTATGCCACATCTATACACACCAACAAACAGACTACCTAGCATACATTAAACACCTATATCGCCGGTTCAATACAACGATGATAAAGGTGGCCGTCTCATAGTCTAAAGCTCCCTTCGGGGAAAAGGCGTATAGACTTCAAAAAAAAATTTAAAAAGTACAATGATGATTTCCAGTGAGAGCCAGTTCGCAATATGGCAGTTACATGTTGGGCAGAAATCAATGTGCGAGCAGTTTCTATTTCAGTTTCAATTTCCCAAGCATACTGTATCGTATACCCAAACCGAGACACGCATATAACGTGGCGATTGCCTGTCCTACAGTAGCAGAGCACTATTCCTAATCCGGTACTGTTCGAGTTAGAGTACCTGCTCTGGAGATCCTGCATTCCATAGCCAATAGTATACTTGTGGTGGAGATGAGGGCCGATATGGCGACTTACATTGCATTTGCAGTACACTGCAGGGCTCACGTTACGTCCATATGCGTCAGCATCTCGATATCACAACCATGCAATCTGGGGTACCTACCATATAAATTCTTGATTTCGAGCTCTGCCTCGGTAGTTCTGAATTACGTGGCCATGGCCTGACCTTTATTTGTCAATTAAAGCACGGAAGTAGGATATTATTTCACTCATTTAATTCCTCATGGTCGGCGAGCGAGAAGTACAACATTATCAATCATTACCTACTACTGCTCTCATCCGGCCCGGAACTGGGTTATATGCGGCCCTTGCGGTTCTAGACTTATTGCCGGCCCAAGGGTATATTCGGTTCATAGCGGTGGACAGATGGGCTATATCCAGTTCAAACCGGCGAGACCGACTATTCTTGTTTTTATGCCGGTAATATGCTTTTGGACTACCGGGTAGGAAACCTACTTCTTTACTCCTTACTCTGGTTGCACGGCAGCAGTGTTTTGTGCTACGCCCCATACTTGCTGTCCGGTGTGGAGGTTTTTTTTTGGAGTACGTCTTTCTCCCGAAGGGCTGTTTGGGTTCGAAACTAGAACAAAACAGCTATAACCTCCTAGGGATTACTAATACTTACTTGACAATACATATATATATATCAGCTTCCAGCAGCCCGTATTTATAACTTGAATATGTTTCATTCCATAATGAGGCGGGGGAAGTTTGGTTGGCGCAATCCTCGCGAGCGAGCATACAGTAACTATGTACAACACCATTACCTTTCACCAACATCCCGGGTACCTACATCGACCTACCTAAGCCATCTACCTGTTACCGGTCTCGCTCCAGACGCCGCCGGGTGGCTTGGCAGACCTTTGGTCGCTCAGTGGTGAGCCGGCAGTCCAAAGTTATACTTTACAATCTCCCTCAATCCCTCAATCCCACAACCCATACTCATATTACCGTATGCTACCCTGAATTCCGCACAATCCATATCCCCAAGCCTCCTCCAAATCTACCCCAACCCACAGTCCATCCCAATCCACAATCCATCTCAATCCACAACCCCCGCCCCCCTGCAATCTATATACAACCTCCAATATTGTACATCTGGCCCCAAGCCCACTTTCCCACAGCCACATATACCGCAAGTATCTACCCGTGCGAGCAGCTTTCAAATTTTGGGTCACGAACGACTGACTGCACTTCACTGCACTGCAAGGGATTGTTGCAACTTCCCCCCATGTCCATTTCCATTTCCATTTCCATTTCCATTATAGCTCTATTACCCTCTTCTCCTCCACATCCTCCACACAGAATACCCACGACCAAACAAATTAAGGAACAAAGAAAAAGAGAAAAAAAAAAGAAAGAAGGAAAAAAGGCTTTACCATATTTAAAATTGTAAAAAAAAAAAAAAAAAAAAAAAAAAAAAGTCACAGACACAAAAAAGCAAACCAAAAAAAAGTTGGACGCGACCCGGAACGTCAGTTACAACCTCAACGCCGTCGCTAAAAAAAAGAAAGGGGGGAGGGTGGGGGGGAGGAGGAGGCGGGGAAGGCTGAAAGACGTAGGACAACAGTAAAAAAAGTTTAACAAATTTCCAAGACGAGCAGATAGTGTAAAAGCTAAGGATATATAATACATAAAAAGAAGTAACAAGAATATCTGAACAAGCAAAAACGGAGGAAGTATCATTGTAGTTACCCAACTACAACCTCAACTTCCTATATAACCCGATCCAGATTAGAATATCAAAGATAACTCAGAGAGTATACCCACTTCACTCCATCTCGAACCACAGGTGAGATTTTGAGTGTGTTTTTGTTTAACCATTGAGATGGCTTGGTGCGTGGGTTGATCCTTCTTGCTTTGTGGCTCGAGCTCTTCGTGATAATTTCTTTCCTGATCCTTTGCGTCAGTCGATCCATGGTCTTGTCTTGCAATCCCAAATCCCTCATATCCCACTCTATACCCATCTTATGCCACCCATGCTATTCCACTCCATCCCCACCCATTATGTCAATATCAAACCACACCTTTATATAACCGCCCACACACACTATTCCTTCTCCAAACTTTGCACTCACTTCCCATCACACATAAACCTCTGAAACTTCCTCGCCACCTCTTCTACTCCCCAACTCGCAATCCTCGCCTCGGCCAATCTATCCCCCGGTGCAATCACTGTCCCCACCAACATTACCCCCTCACCACTGCCCACAACCCCACCTCCTCTTACCACATTCCCATTTCCATGACCATGACCAATATCCTCCACCTCCCCCCCCTCCGGCAATACCCCACTCTGAATCACCGCTGCCCCTGCGCCTGTCGTAACCGTCACTCTCAGAGGAGCCCCCAACCCAAGCCTACTCGCCGTATCATGTGCCTGTACAAATGCCGCGCTGAGACTGCTTATCCCGGGGCTACCCGGGTGGGGAGTAGTCGATAAGATCGGAATAGCGTTTTGGTCCGCGAGGTGCGCGGAGCAGGAAGGTGCAAGTTGCGAGAAGTGGGATTGGAGGCGAGCCATATGTGCGAGGGAGGAGGAGGACGTTGATTTGTGGATATTGGGGGTGGTCGGGATAGAGAACTGCTGCTGGTGATAAGCGTGTGGTTGGTGTTGATGAGGGGTCGGGGTGGAGGATGGTGCGGTTGCGTAGGAGCTGGGGTGGTATGAGGACGAGGAGGGAGCGTGAATTCCGCGGTTTGGAGAAGAGACGTCGAGCGCACCGGAGACGGGGGTAGAGGTGGATAGGTGATGGTGATGGCGCACTCCTGCTGCTGCTGCTGGAAGCGAAGAGAAAGCAGGCACCGGGTTCGGGGGTGCGGCAGACATTTATTGGGTTTTTTGTCAGTCTGTCTGACCGGAATATATCTAACGTGTAGGGGTCCAGTGCGAAGAAAACCCGGGAAACTAAGCTATCGTTGTGCAAAGTTGCGCCGGGGGGGGGGAGGCCTCTGGGCTGTGATACTGGAGGTGGGACAGAGATAGAGGGGAGGGTCGCCTTTCGGGATTGGATTGGATTGGCTGATTATTTTAAAATTTATTTTTTTATTTTTTTTGATGGGGGGGCTTGTTGAGTGGATGGGACCGGTACCGGGGGACGGGGACGATGCACTTGAGCCCTCTCTCTACCAAGTGCCCATACTTTACCAAGTATATTGTCACACGCGAAAGCTTAGCCCCCTCACGATCGTCTTCCTTGGTAAAAATGCACAAGTTGTGCAACCTGACCGCACGCTCAAGAAAAACACCCGGAATTCAAGTAAAGTAAATGTGTAATTGTACTTTGCGGAGCTCCTTGGGGGGAAGGGGGCAGTGCCGGATAGGGAGGCAGATGCCTATTACGAAGGTTCACAAGGCGTCGAGTGAATAAAAACAGATATAGGGGGTGGAAAAAAGAAGAAAAAAGATATGTATCTCTTTACTTTTGGGGATGCGCAAGAACGAAGGCAAGTCTGCACTTCCGCAGCAATGCGCAACACAAGGCCGGGAAGATCCCTGTCTGCAACAGGCGTGGTGGAGAGGCCGCACAGGGAATAATATATACTGGCCAACCAAATGCGGGATATTGAGAAGAGACGGCTTACTGACAACTGGGAGGGGGGATGGGGGATGGGGGCCAAGCTTTCTTGTTTTGTTTTTCTGCTCTTCTGTGAGCGAGAGTGAGTGGGTGAGAGTGAGTGAGTTCTGGTGGGACTGTGATTGTAAATAAGCTTGCTTGCGTGTGCAACCAGTGTGTACCATTGCCCAAAGTATGGGATGACAATCCTCTCGACTTGATCTAAGAACCAGACTGTGGATCTGACCTGCATAGAGTTCTGGGAACCGATATCTTGATTGAACTGATTGGACTGGACTGGACCAATTAAAACGTAATCGAAGAAGAGAGCCGCAATCAAAGCTTCTATCGAAATGTGATGCGACATATTAATATGATGTGCGCGAGTATCGTGAGTGGGATGGGATGGGATGGGGGTTCACATCCTTAGCGAGAGCTGGGATATGAATTCTTCGACTTGCCAATTGCAAATCAATTGCAAATATCCCAGCGGGGTTGAGGTGTGATCAGCAGGAACTGAGACCTGACGTAAGTCTCTCGCTCACACGACACTCGAAAAACAACTCTGGGGCGGGGCTGAAAAAACAAAAGCCATCTCCATCGGCAGGTGCAGCTGGGTAATAGGTATATGCACTATATAAATATCTATATTCCCAACCGCTTGCGAGACCAATTTCATCACAGCTGCGTCGTTATAAATATGTATCACCCGCACTTGCACCGCACAAAGAAATGACCTACCTATCTGCCTAGCTCTTCCCGGTCTCATTTCAATGGTGAACGAGAGTTGATTTCTGCTACGGTAACTAGGTGACCCCAACTACACCACCCACACCCCCATCCTCTTGCTAGACACAGCTGCGTATGCAATGTCAACCTATACCCAATATTCTAGGGATGCATATTATCACGTCACCTTGTTTCTTTTTCTCACCGTGAGCACACCAAATCCTTTTTAACCAATCATAATCTGCCAGTTCCGTTAAATTATATGAGTCCCCAACAAGATCATGTGGCAGACGGAGCTTCTGCCCGGTTGAACCACTTCTGGGCTTGATGCAATGGCCCCGACCGGCGAGAACCGGGAATACCCTTAGCCTCCGAGTACATACAAGCCCAGAGTAATGGACAACAGCTTCCTAACTTGCAATGTATGTGTATGTGGATATACGGTTATCTGACGTTTGAATGGACCAAATGATCCCAGGAACTTCGGGCGCCTTGTATGCCTCTGCGTACCCAGTTCCTTGGAAAAGTATCTCCTGAATGTACAAGTCAACTCTCCGTATACCCATTTTCCTGATATCTGCCCAAGGGAGGTTGGAAACATTATACCCATGCAACTGGACATATGGTGTGTGCTCTGTCCCGGATTCCGAGAACGCATTCCGCTATCACCATATCCCGAAGATGCCACAGCTCCCATACTTCAATTGCAATCTAAATCTTTCAGCTCAGGGTTACGGGCTGCAGGATCCATAAAGTCTCTCCTTGGGCTGGCTCATTGTCAATCCAGCATTTATAGATACTTCAAGCTGTTGCCTGGTAGCATTCCTGAATGCAAAGCTGCTCGAGGTTGGTCATGAAAGGCCCTAGCAAAAAAAGTTACTATATCTACGAGAGTGCAAGAGAAACTGGGTTATTTATGAATGTGGTTAACAAGGTATACGTACCCCCATTTCAATCTCACCGTATTCTACATTAGTGCCCTTCTGGACAGCTAACGATGCGCTCAAGTATCCCCACAGAATGAGGCAAGAGAAATACCATCAATTCAGGCTTCACTGCTCGGAGGGCAGATTCACTCAACCATGCACCTCCAGGCTGAAACCAGGCAGACGCCACTGCGGATCCCACGAGGCACTAGTCTTATTCAGACTACCATACCGATTTGGGAAGTCACTTCCCTATTAAGTAACTTGGAATTGAGAGCAAATGCCCCTGTAATAAGTATATCAATAGTAAGTCCCCTTCGCATTTAGTTGCTTATAATCGCTGCCAGAGAACATATGTAGTATAGCGCCTGTAGATAAGGTAAATACCGCAAATGCCAATTGGGGTTCATGTTTCAGTACAGTATAACTAGTAGGTAAATATTCTCGTGGCTCCGGTTACGGCACTGCAGCATGAAGTTTCATATGTGACGGTGAGATTTCATAGGACAGCTATGAGACTAGCTGCGCTTTGACTTCAGGGTAACAGCGTAGGTCTCCACCTACTAGAGATTATGCATCATTTCCCAGATACAACTGCTTGGGGGATTTCGTGACGGAGTGGTACCACAGGAAGAGATCATCCATTCAGGGTAATTCTTATCCACTTACCCTCTGTGACCTTCCCCAAGCGGGGTGCTCATCGGAGCAATAAAATAATCAATACTTAATTATACTCTGTCATAAATACAGTCTCATCAACTGTAGAGTTAAAGTATCTATGGTGACACACCGCTCAGGAAAAGCCCGTCATACCCTTTCCGACATTACGCTAGAAATTTCAGTTAGTCATTGATGAAAATGATTAGAGAACTTGTTATACGGTATGAGCCCCACCAGAAACCTTGCTGATGCAAGAAGGCAGGTTATGTATACCGTAAAGATTGCCAATCCTTCTTGTACTATGCCCTGGCCCCATATATAACAAATCAAACTCCAACAGCCATTATATCTGAGCTCATAACTTTGGCGCCTCCAAATATCACTCACTCACTCACTCACTTTCGACCCAATCGATCAGAGTGAAAAACGAAAAGTCCTCCATACAGGTGGTCCAAGAGCTTTTTGAGTATATCTAATGCCTTCCGGCAAGAAGTCCTATACTAAATCCGAACAAGTACCAAAGTGAAAGCCTTCCTTATGGTAAACAAGATACATATTTCTCATACATCTATAGAGACAGAACATCAATCAGTCTACCACGGCCACCCACTGTCCCAAATACCTGTCATTGTAATAAACATCTCACAGTACAAATTGAAAGGTACAAATAAAAGGTATTAAAAATCCACTATGGGGAGGTCCAGGGTTCCACGATCTAGTGCGATATAGAAGCCTACAACGTCGGCGTGTTAGACTACCGCATTGAAGGTAATTTCCTAAAGCGCTAGAGCAAAAGAGAAAAAGGGGAAAGAATCAAAGGAAAGAGGAAATAAAGCAGCTTAACACCAAAAACCCCAGTTGGGGATAGCAGCTAGAGGGCTTTTCTAGTTTCCCAATCATAGAATGGTGACGTAAACGAGAACTTCAAAAAATGGAGTATGGCCCCATAAACACCCACCTGGAAGCTAAAACGCCTTAAAATCAGCCCAATTGCAACCTTATGCCCAGTTGTATCCAGCGGCTTGTGCCGCTAGTCGTAGATCATCTTCTCTCAAGAGTAAGCCCTTCACAGCTGACAGCTCTGTAGGATTTACAGGGCTATCTTCTGGATGGTTCATGCCATCTTCACTGGTGAAACGCCCCTCGCTAACCGGCGAAAATGAAAGTGTAGCACTATATGGTTGTATCCCCCTCATTTGGTTAGTGGCATCAAATCTATTATTAGCAGTATAATCATCAAGACCCCAGCAATCAGCACCTAGTATTATAGTTGGGGCTGACGAGACAGCCGGGTTCTGGATGTACGTGTGGTCTTCACCGCCATAAATGTTAGCACCTTGTGCACCATCTACGAATAAAAGAGATAGGGACCAGTCGTCAACTGCTATTGGCTTCGACTGCTCCTGCTTTTGAATGGGAAGAGGTTCAGCCTGTGTGGCTCCATCATATGCCCACTGAAGAGAGTCCAAATGCGAGGTAGATTCATAAGGTCGAAGGTGTGTCTTAATCAGCCCATTCTCGTTATGAGGGACAGCAAAACTGTGCCTTCTAGCAGAAATGCAGTTGGAGCCGTTTGCGAGGTTAGAGGCCATACTTTGGCTGTTTGCCCGTCTGATCCCATTCCGCGGCGGCACAGCACTCAGCTCCCTGCGCTGTGGGCTTAGCTTTGCAGCAACAGAATCTGTAATTGCAGTCCATTTCCTCCTGAAACTTTGCCCTGGGTGGAGTGAGTGGGTCGGTGGAGCAGCCGCAGTGCTGGTCGGTGAATGTGAAGTTTTGCTGGCTGCAACTGTCCCCAAATCACTGGTGACCAACTTTTCAACATGTACAATTGTTTCCGCAACTTTCCGAAAGACATCGACCTTGTTGTACCCTGCCCTTTCCAATTCATGCACGACTCCTGAAACCAGCTTTTCACTCCCCTTGGCAAGGGAACCCTTTTGCTGATAATGTACAGCGCCGTACAATGTGGCAAAGCCGGAAATTATTAAGAGGTAATTTCTATCCAAACAAAATGAAAATCCTAGCTTCCTTTCGGATAATAATTGGATAATTTGAATGATGTGCTTGCTGGATTCGGCCATGGCAAGGAAGGAAGCGGAGCTGTTAATCGCCACTCCACTGGAGGGGACAACTGGACGATGTATCAGGACGCGAGTGTAGTGGTAAGCGAGAACCTGCATGCTGGTCAGAAAGGAAAACGCAGAACATGTGACACAACATACTAATAACGGAGATCGGCTATGCACTACGTTCGTTGCGGGGACCCCATTCACGAATTCCAACCGGAGGTGCGGAGCAAGCTCGGCTTTCCATGTATCAAGCTCACCCTCAAGTTCCTTAAGTCTCCAAAGTGACTGACTGGCCAATGTGGTTGGGTACACACTATCTAGTACATTGGCAAGAACTCGAGAACAGCGAAACAGTGCAATAGCGCACGATATTTTCGTGAAATCGCCAGGAAGTACCGATAGAAACCCGTCCTGGGTGATGTATTCGTCATCAATGTCTGATGGATACTCAGTAGATATATCTTCGTCTTTCAGAAGCCTTGGCAAGCCTAGCATAGCAGCAGAGAAACTACCACACAGTTAGCTCTGGGTAGTCTGGTTACACGACTCCTCGAAAATGGAAGACCATACCTGTCTACACAATATACACACCAAAAGACCCTCTTATTCAACTCTGTGAGTAGCGCATTATTTGTGAAGTCCTTTTGTGCCCTGTTAAGGCCAAGTCGCAAGACTGCCCCCACACAGAGGGATTTGTACTGTACAAGCCTCTCGTAATCGCTGCTAACGAAGCAATACAGTTGGGCCAATATAAGGCACTGCACTGTCCTCAGTGAGGATTCGAAGAGGATTTCATCTAGGCAACACCGCCAATATATGTCAAACGATTCGACTTCTGCCCTGCTATGCATCTGAAAACCCGTCAGTTCCGACTACAGATTGAGCTTTGGCAAAAAGGGTAACTAGCACTACCTCGGAATTTCTTGCAGCGATAGCAAAAACCAAATATAACTGTGCCAAAGAATGTTTTGAAAGGACATTCCTTGGTGCGATAGCTATTTCCGAGCAAGATATCAATTTCTCGTATTGTTTTAGGAAAGAAGGCCTATGCAATATTGGAAAAAGTGGGTGATATTGCTGGAAGAATGAGGTGATTAAGTGGTCCGAAGACAGCCTAGAAGGAGCATTGGTTAATACTTCCTGGAAAGCTTGGTTGTTGCCTGGGGATTGGCTCATGAAGAAAGAGCTTATGTCAAAGTCATACTTCAGACGGCCACTTCCTTGAAGAGTTCGCTTGAAGAATGCTGCATACCTATGTTAGAAGGCATTCAGTTCAGGTAAATGGAGCAAGGTTGAGCGTACCAACAAATGGCAAGCCACTCGAACCCCCCATATAAAAACTACTGGTGCCATCACTCACAAGAAAAGCTGGCTCTCGGATAGTGAAACAATCATCTTGATCACCATGACTCCCAACACTAGACGGGCTCTCCACGGCGCGACTTGCTCTAGATACCCCTACTCCTGCCCTGTATGGCCTCAAAGATGCGCCAGAAGGTCGTGGTGAATGTGGTGAGAAAGAGTGTATTCTCGAGATCATATCAAGTTGCTCCTCCTTTGCATCGAGTAGCTCCTTGAGCATCCTAACCTCCCCCTCCAACTGCCTCACTCTCTCCTCCAATGACTCGGTGTAACCTCGTGGAAACGCCCGCCGAGACAGCTTGTCTGAGGTTTTGCACTCAAAGCCAATACTGGCACACTGCGAGCAACACGGCCGGGCACCATCGCATCGGATTTTCTTGCTTCTGCAGCGATCACAGGCTTGTGCAATGCGGGTTTGCGAATTTCCGCATTTTATCAATTTCATGGGAAGTATTCCAGGCATGGTTGGGGAAGCATTGACTCCTAGACCTCTGAGTTAATCCAGTAGACTATTCCTTGACTGCTCTTGTCGATGAGGCCTATATTTCGAATTGCCAGTGAGGCGCAAGGTGGTGGGGATTGTGGGACTGACTGTGGGACCGGGGGTGCTGCGGGCTGGTCAACACCACCGGCACTGCCCTCAGTTACAAAAAATCGGAGTCCGTCAATCGAGAGAGACGAATGGAGGAAAAAGGGCTACCAATACCAGAAGCACAATTCCTGCTCTGGGACAAGTGAAGTGCACCAGCCTCTCGTACCAGACTAAGTTAGAGGTCTCCCAGCAAGCTCAAAGTAGTAAGGTGCGTTCTGTGGGGCTAGTGTACTCTAAAAACAGACCGAGTGAACAGGGATATACAACCTATCTTGCACTCAGTATCAAACTTGCGGTCTCTATTATGGGTGTCTAGGAAGGCCGGTGGAATCAGCTAGGGCTCGGGCATATCCTGATTCCGCGCAGTAATATAAAAGTCTCAACGATCTGGCCCTTCTATTCTCACGACCACATGGGATAGTGGCGAATATTTAATACCTATGATACTGTAAATAAGACCCCCCTGTCTTTCCACTGTAACAGTAAAAATTGTATAGGAGACTGGGGTGCCAGGTTTTGTGGTAGGTAGTGGCCTAATATTAATATGCAATGTTTTTTTTTTCTCTGTTGATTTCAAAGAATACTCCTGCAGGTATAAGGTGAAGGGGATGACATACCACTAGAAAGATAAGGATGTACGGTGCGGTGGGGGTTACAGTACCGTCATGAAGAATTTCCTACAGCCCCCACACCCGTGGGGTACCTGATCATGTCAAGCATCGCATAAGGCATATTGTAGGATCTTTACGCCCCAACTTAGCGTTATGTCAGTTGAACTCACACATATCAACCCTCTACGAGGGGTTTGTGCCAACCAGACTACCCGCTGCGACAAAGCACACATGACAGAACCAAGAAGACTCCATAACAGTCACGTGAATTGGTGGCCAGTTGTTCTGCCCCCCCACCCACGCTATGGTGCAGCCATTGAAAGGCAAGGCAGTATCGAAGCCGTTATCGCCTCAGTATCTGCACCACTTCCTCGTAGCAGGCGCAGCACTATTGAGGTTCCAGCTATACGGCAGCATAACCATAAGAGAGGCTGGTATCCACTGTCTATGGAATTTTGTTGCTGTGTATCAGTAGCCGTTTTGGGTTGCAATGTATATCCCGTGATTCACACGAGAGAGTAGTTGAGCGTCAATTCGCCCCCCCATGTTTGTCTTTCCATCATTTCGAGGATTGGGGTCTCATAGGTCTCGGAGGTATTCATCCTGAAGTCATTGAATATGAAGCCACTGAGATATTTTTTTTTGAGTCTATACGCCTTTCCCCCGAAGGGAGCCTTAGGCTATGAGGCGGATGAATCATCGAAAAGAACGGAATATGCTGTAAGCAAAGGAGATTTCACAGCAACCTGGGACCGACTTTGACGAAACTTTTTCTCCTGTCGTCCGCTATGACTCCCTACGACTTTTATTCTCCATCATCGTCGGTTTTGAAGTATATATAGGATGCATGTATTAAACTGACGTTCGGTTGTTGCTATAAAGGTCTGTATAGCGGCTGTAGCGTCTAATTTTTACTTCAGGAAATAAACCCAGGCCATTCGAGTATAATCATCAATGAAAGTGATATAGTATCTTGAGTTCCCATAGGACAGAACTGATGATATACCACTCAAGTCACTGTGAATGATTTTGAATGCTCTTTGTGAATGTTGGGTATGTGGAGGAGGTACAGGATGCGCTGATCTTGTTTGTACACAGGTAGTGCACCCAAAATCAGAGTGGATTTTCGGTATTAAATTTTCATCTTGATAGGGTTGCTCTGATAGCTTGGATGGATGACCAAGTGCAGAATGATCATGACCAAGAGTAGACAAATCTAAGGCTAGGAGTGTAGAATGTTTCTCATCCTTCAGTGGATTTTTAGCAATTACCCAGAACAAGAGCACACACTCTCCAGGCATACAAACTTTTAGCCAGGGACATAGGCTATATTCAGGCGTGCAGCATACACGCTGTGGTATTTCACCTGAGTAACACATTGCAAGCTACATCTGCCTCTGCCAACGGCACCGCAGCAGCGCGGGAATCTTGGCCATCAGGAGCTGCACCCAAGCTACCATATTAGTTAAAAGTCATATTCAGTGTCACACCATATATATAGATATCAAATGCAACCATCGAAATAATATTCCCGGTGAAATCGAGTCCCTCCACACTGGGGTATAGGCCCTGCTTTTCTCATGCTCACACTTTGAAATTATCCCACAGCTTCCCGCGATCCAGGAGCCAGCCTCTCTCATCGAATAGAACACCTTCTTCCTTGAGCAGGGCCCGTTTCTTCGATTGGTTAATGCCGGAGGGAGCAGCTTCCCAGGAACCATTGAAGCCGCCGATGTACTGAGCAGGATTGTTAGAGCAGCAAACTAGGGAAGTGGGAGCGGGGGATGGTGGAGACATACTCCGGTTGCTGCTATCACACGGTGACAGGGGACTTCTGGGGCCTTGCGGATCTGTATGTGAGCGTTTGCCACTGACGGTATTATGGGGGGGAGTCTAATGGGTGTTACCCTCAATATGGTGGGGTAGCATAGAACTTTGAATCATTACCAACTCACAAATGGGTTATTCCTGCAGCACGGGTGGCCAACGTTAGCTTTAGCTTGGCTGCAGTCGAACTCCTATCCCCTCCTATTGATATCTACCCATATTGGATACACTCCAGATCTTCGATGTCAGAAAGCATGTGCCTTTTCCCTGTCAAAGAGCATTTATGCCCCCCTCCTCACTAGGTATCCTCATTTATGAGATAGACTTCTCCATCCCAAGAAATACCCAAAATAAGAAACCCAGAGAAACCAACGGGTAAGAGTCCTGGTGAAAAAGTGAAACTTCACTGCGGAATAGGTCAAATTCCGAGCATAGTCCATCAATAGTAGGTAGTCAAGCTGCTACTACCAAAAGCCAAGATTCAAAACTTTCGACCAGGACTCTTTCCCAGTATTCCATATTATTCCACCAGGCGGACCGCACCCTGGGAAACCCGAACTCAAACATCAAGGAGATGTCCGAGACTCACCTCAGCGCCCCCCCAACTGCTCGTGGCGAGCTATTCAGCGCATTAGAAAGACTCTTATATGTAGCGATTCTCCCTGGTGGGATCTGCTGAAGCAGGGTGTAGACTTTCTATTGATTGATATACATCAGTAGAAGCTTGGGAATCGAGATGGAAATCAAACCTCTTGGTACGGTGTCACTGTCATTTTGGTTCTTTGATTTGTATATAAGAGTGTTTGTGTGAAGCAAAGACTGCAGTCCACTTTACGCGTGTCGCGGTTTGAATCTGGGAACGAGGCCGCCTCATAGCCTAAGCTAAGGGGGGAAAGGCTCTGGTTGGCACTAGTCTGGTTGGCACGCTGGCACGGGGTTTAAGTTAGCCCGATTCCTGTTGGAGCCCGGCAAGTATGCTAGAGCTAATTGGGCATGTACACTAGAGCTAGATAGGCAGGCTTGGGCTTGGGCAACGGGATATAGCTCTCGTCCGTCACTAGAGACGAGAGCAAGGACATGAATACAGACATTGCACATTACTGAGCTCCATTAATTCCAACCTACATTTAGTTAACACAAAATGATGCTTTCCAAATATTTAATCCTATGCCCAATCTCCAATATATGTAAAGGGTACCTAAATGTAAAGTAAGTTTTCAGGCAGTGACACTTTGTACCAAACTTCATAAATAACAAAGAATAATTATCTTGTAGCGATCGCCCCACAGATATACATATTTTACTGGTTAGTGATTGTTCCTTGGCATTCTTTGAATGTTATGTTTTGAAGCTAGCTCTAAGTGTCAGCCAGACTAACTCTAAGTGGTACACAAAACTTCCCAAAGGGGTAATCAATGAATTAGGAAAGGCGCATGATTTTGAGTGAGATGAGATCAACAAGCCAAAAAAAGGAGGACTCCAAAATACCTGTCCCTTGTAGTCTCCGAAGTAAAGCCGTATTTAGAATTAACTAACCAGGGAAAATAGACGCAGGAAACAAGAAATCTGGGGGATAGAACTCACGTTTTTTGTGACAGTAGAGAGGGAACTAGTCTGGTTGCACGACCCCCCGTAGTCCCGTAGAACAATAGGAAGTAGATTCGAGATAGGAGATGTTGACGTAACTGACATAACACACATTTCACATGACCCCAACCCTGTATTGTAAAAACCCGCAAGGACACCGAGAGAAAAGGAAATAGCTTATTCGACCAACATAAATCTACCTAAGCTTAGCTCTTCTTGACAGCATAACGCTTACAGACAATCATCCAATTTGCCATACCATTGGCCATGTTCAAAAGAACCCTGACATATTGGCAGATTCTTTCTCTCTCGATGAGATCTTGGTTGTGGATGGAGGTGCGTGTATCACGGCTTGGAGTCTCCGCCATTGATTGGTGGTGCGGAGTGGACCAAGAGAACTTTGCAATCCGACCAAATAAGCGGAAAGACACTTCTCTTGTCGACCTAGATTCTGCCTCACTGTCGGTGTCTACTATGTCTACCTCAGCTTCCCTCGGCTGTTGTTGCTGCAGATTGGGGAAGCAAAGGTCAATAGCGGAAGTCTCTGGAGAAGCATCTGCGCTAGTCGAGCTACTATTGATATTGTCATCATCACTCGGGCTTAGGGAAGGTACGAGTGATTCTCGTCGAGAGGAATTGCCTGAAGTGTTTCTGCTACCACGGAGAAGCTCAGAAGCTCGACTAACTGCTGAAACAACGAGTTGGTTGTGGGCTTCAATGGCGGCGGTGAGTGAAAGCTTGTCTGTATTTGTAGAATCCATCGATGCCTTCCCTTTGGCTATCAAAACCTGGATGCAATTGAGGTTCAAGTCATTGGCGTTATCTTTCTCCCAACCTAATCCAAGGTGTCTTGTTAGTTGGATAAAAGCTGGACTCAGAGGTGGAAAATGAACCTAAAATATCGTTTTGCAAACCCAATATGCATTGCAAAGTCGCCTCTAGACGGACAATCTCGGTCTCGCCTTTGATTGTTTTACCTGTATATTTTTCGTAATCTACCAGGAGTGGATTTCCCAATCTGCTCATACCACCGGGGATATTGAGACTGGCCTTCGCAAGGATCATAAAAGGGCGGGCTAGGTTTTGTTAGGGGTCGAAGTGATAGGTGCTCAGGAGCCACTTACCAGAGATTGTAACGACTCGCACATTCATCCAGTGTTCCAGTCTAACCTTCTTTCCAGCATTAAAGAGGGGGCGCTCAACTGCGAATGCGTGGGCAATCTCATGGACACAGGCGATAAGATTTTGCTGCCATTGAGATTCTGTTGACTTAGAATCTTTACCCGGTAGCACCGTGCTGTAGACCATGCCGCGGAAGAGGTGGGTTATAAAACTGATCTGTGAGTTGCTATTGTATTTAGCTGTGTCGGTGCCTCCGGCTAAAGAAGCATGCATGTCGTTGACTGAAATGGTTTCAGGGTAAGCGCGTTATTGAACAAATTTAGATTTATAGGCAACTTACTTCCTTGAGCAAAATCTTCATCCGTTCCCATGTCTTCCAAGATATCTGCTCGCAAAATTTGTAAGGTCATGATAATGAAGACAGAAATTTTAAACATAAGGCTCACCATCTACGATACAAAGCCAAAGCCAAAATGCTGCTGCCACCTTGCGAGCCTCACTGTCAATCACACCCTCAGGAAGCATTAGATTAATCAACTTCTTTGGGTCTGCTTTCTCGTAGATTATCTTCATTGAATCAGGCAGTTTATAAAGGAGATCGCTGAGGTCGATTGCTACATCAAGTCTGATATCTGTGTTGTACGGCGGTGGTACGATCAAGGCGTAATCGGACCTCAATTTCTGTATAGGCCATTTGACACTGTGGTATGTCGAATTTCCCACAGCAAACGTAGTATGTGGGATACGGCTCAGAGCACAGCAGATCTTGTAGAGCTCTTTGCTCACAACAGACTTCGATGGAGAAGAAGGTGGTTCCTCGTGCTTTTTCTGCTGCCTTGTAGAGGCCATTCCCCAGATTATAGAGACCCTCTTTGCTAGCCATGCCTTGGTCCAAAAATTACCCTTGCGGTTTTCTGAAGTTCATATGTATTGTGAATTAGTTTCAACTCAAGCTGTGATGGCAGGTTACAGGAGATGGAAATAGGCTTTGGCTTACCTGGGCTCTTGCCACTGTTGGCCGCATGTTTCACTTGAGGAATAACAGACTGAGCCATGCCGCCCACCTCTATCTGGTTAAAGCTCCCAATGCACCTAGACATTGTATGTATGCTACGTGAGGTGAAATCTTGATGTACTACACAGGTGGTTTTGAAAATAATACGATGAGAAACGGTCAGCGGGAGCAGTCGTAGGGGCTTTCCGTCAGCGAGAGCTGCCAATTGAAGTTGTGGGTATGCCTAGTGGAGGTTGATCATCGACGGGGAGGAGGATGGGTTGTATATCAGCTATCGGGTGGGCATGACCTATATATAAGTTTTTTGTGAGGTTTTTGGGTATACAATGCAAAACGGGCCAAGGGGTGGTAGAGTCCGCTAGACTACCCGCAGACTTTCCATAGCCCAAAGGGCCGGCTCCCATGGGTCAGTGGTGGCCACTTCTCAGGATGCCACGCACCAACCTCCATTGACGATGGCTCGGAGTATGTAATATTTTCAGGGTATATATTTGATTTGACTTCGGCTTATGATGGCTCCTGAAAGGTACAATTGCAAGACCTGCAGCAAGTGAACCAGGCAATCAATAGTTAGACTCGACATACTGCAATTGTGGCATCCATTACCACCATACGGACACCCTCAATTGTTTTGACCTCAAAAGATATCCTGCACATGTTTGGCTTCCCATAAATGGTATCCTTGCTTCCACAGTACTATAGATGCACTCAAGGTAAATGCTGTTGGTGTACAGAGATGTTCCTGGGGTGTGAGAGGGCGGCCGTTGTGATGCTAAGGTAGCACTCACTTGATAGGTGGGGTTCACCTGCCTACCGATAAGTTGGACAACCCGCACTCTATGGACCCGGCGAAAATAACAAGCATAATTAGTGCCGCTGGCGGGAGGTGCTTGTCCGTAACGATCATGGGAGATTAGGTTGGCGAACAATCCGTAGAAGAGGAAGCACAGATCCGTTTTGTATTCAGAGTGGGGTCCATGGTATCAATGAGGCAGAGATGCCTGAGTATACATGGCTGGATATACGCATACCAGATCTAGAGCCAAAATCGCACCAAAGCCGATTCCCATTACTGTGCATCATGGCCTCGACTTTCGGATCTGAGCCCTCGGTACAAGAATTAGCTGGAGCTTACTGAACTACAACTGTATGCTGGTCCCAAGATAACTATAAGGCTAGGTAAGAAACAGCAAAAAGAGCAGGGCGGGCCCACAGCATCCATACGGACCATAGCTAGACTCTATGGCTTAGGCTTCCAACAAGCCGATATTGGGTCCCAGGGCGGGTGCTTGAAAGCTGTGAGGAATGCGGTCCCCCTTCGACTCTGGGCCCAGGTGGCAGAATTCCATACATATGCATGCCTGTGGTTACAAACATAAAAAGAGGATGTGGGTATCATGCCCAAAAGTTTATAAGGTGGAATAGCTCTTGCAAACATTGACCTCTGAGGGCGAAGGAGGATTAGTCTCCGGGGTCAATTCAAAATTTAGAGAGAGAGCTGTGCAGTGTATACATGAACTGAAGCCGTAAGGTTAGCCTGATAGCCTGGTTGTATTTGAAGTGTCAGAGAAAGTTAAGAATGCGCATCTACATATGCACGGGGCACATGGCAGTGCTACCGTGGCGGCATCAGCGCTTCGAGACTTTTGGGTGCTCATCACTCATGGCCATTTACCAACAAAGATTCCACAGAGGCAACGTTAACCAACACACGCTACTGGTTATTTCTAAAGTTTACACAGACCTGCTACCAATGCATCTATCGCAACAGCTGGGTCAAGATTAGTCTGGCCAAGATTCCGACCCACATCTAGATCCCCTCTAGAGCTCTCTTCTGAAAGAGCTACCTAGCTAACATGGATACCTATCAGATGAAGCCAACAGACAGAACCCCAGATGCCCCTTGCAACCAAGTCCCAGTAGCAGCGTGGGTAGACTTCTTCATTGGAAGTCTATGTGACTCTTTTCCCCCTTTAAGATTCCGTGGCCGAAGGCAGGCATCCCGGTGACGGATATCTGGTGGTAATGAGGACGGGCATCGAAATTAAATTTCGGTCTCCTCCAGATATCCCCACCAGTCGAACTGTGGAGTCTCCTCGGAGGCCAACGTCAGAGCTGCATGCTTGCATGCGCCCATGCAGCCAAGCAAGCCCTTGCATGTGAGGTTGTTTTTTATAATCACCACCATGCTTTAGTAGAAATGTTGATATCCGTTCGGGCAGGTATCCTAGTCAATGGAAATTACTGGGACTGAAGGCTCTGGAGCCAGCTGCCTGTAAAGGCGGGATATAAGCTTATCATAAGAAAGCTCTTTCTTTTATATGCAGACCTCTTGGGCGTCACAGTTGTATCTCTAGATGCAAATCACAGAAGCGAGCTCTCTTTGACATACTGGCATTCGTTCAATTGTGTGGGTCTTGTTATCCATTCGCCTCCGAGAATTGTATGTTGGGAAACTTGGCCAGTGAGAGCTCGCACGAAACAGTCATTTCCGTCTTTTGTGGCCCTCTACTCACAGTACCTAGTATAGTTGAAGGAAACTTTCGCTACTGCGTCTTCCCGCGATACCATTTCCCTCTTCGTCCCTTCTATAAGTAGAACATCACATGCAGGTCATATTGATTTCGACATACAGCTTGGGACTAAATGCCTGCATTGGCGCGGAACTTGTTACTTAACAGGTTCCCATCAATTATTTCAACAGTGGCGGATTAGACGCGCGAATATTTCTTTCCCGACCTCAAATCTTATTTGGGTATCTACGCCGAATTAGGGATTTGCTTAGATCTGGACCCACTCACCGGAAACCGAAGCTGTCAGAAGCCTTCCCCCCTGGCCAAACAACCATGGAGTTTTTTTTCCCTGCAACACTGGTGGATCAAGCTATAACCGGCGACAGCCGCGCTAAGAATCTAGTGGCCTCGCTGCTCGAGTTCCTAAAAAGTACCAGAGTATACGGACGGGCTGTCACGAGCCGCATTGATGGTGACCGTGCAGGTGCTATTCTTTGCTTGGGTTCCCAAACGATGTTCATATCACATCCGGATGTGTATCTTCACGAAGCGATCTAGTACGATTGCTGCACAGCAGGTACATACGCAAGTTGCCAAACTTCGGCCGGAATAAGTCTATTCAGACTCCACATTTGATCTGATTTAGCCCACCTGCAAGATCACTACGAAAGAAATAACGTGGGGAGGTGCGTAAGCTCATATTATGCAATAACTAAAAACTCATTCCCCCTTACTCGGTCCCTGTGACCCAGGTTAATGACTGTCTACAGGAGACAGCTGCAGTGTTCATGACAAACTCTCCCAAACGGAAAACTCTGTACCTTCACGAGAACTGCAGAGTGTCGTCACTCCTCAATATAAGACCAAGAGTTTATTGATTACGCTGAGCTAATCTGGGTAGCGTTGGCATTGAGTTCTCACCGAAAGCCAGAGGTTACCTAAAAGCTCCGAAGTCAAGCTTTCTGACGACCCGGGCAGTGCTGAGTGTTCCGATGGTAAACTCATGCGGGTGGGCATTAGTCAGGGCCACCCAATCGCCGACCCAAGCAAGGTGCAAACGATTAGCTGTTCATGTCGAACTCCCATCCGTTTGATGCTCAGGGTCTCGACGATTTCCTTTGCATCGCATGGCGCTACTGTAGGCATGGCAATCTGTAAGCCGTGCTACACCTGCCTTGTTTGGACCTGGCATCCAAGACGCAGTCGGGGAAGGGAGTAAAATGCTAGGAAAATAATGCAGCGGATGACATGATGAGTTGGCCATTCACCAGTTTGGGGTTCTAGATGGTGATCTCGACGAGAAAAGTAGTGAGTCACGAGACCAGTGTGTATAAGCTTTATTATGTCTTCCAAGCACGGGGCCAATATACAGGCCTAGCCCGCATGTATGTTCGGCACCAAACCCCAAATTTGAGGCTCCTGATCCACTTTGTACATGGTCTGTCAAACAGGCCATTCTATGATTGGTGGCAGAAAATAGATCTGTAGATGCCTTGATTTTCTGTATTACCTCAAACGATTGCCCATCTTCACCTGGGCCGGACTGATCCATCACAATCTTGAAAATAGGAACTTTACACGCATTATAAGCTAGGGACATATTGATCAGCATCAAAACCACCAGAGAACCTGTTCTCGTTCCCAGACTTGTTTAGCTTATCTCATATCTCATACTTATTCGGCTAAAAGAACAGAGTACCTACCCCTTCAAATGCGAGGAGATATATATCCAAAGTTGCATTGTTGTGAATGTAAGGGAGTAGAATGTTCAGGGTAAGCTAGGTACATATCCTTAGTGCGGTCGACGGCGGGCGATCCATAGAGCTGGAACACGGAATAATTATGAAACCGCTGTAGAAAAAATTTGGGTGGCTGAGAGGGCATCTTGTGTAACCGTAAATCAGATTTTCTTTTTTGAGTCTACTTATACGCCTTTCCCCCGAAGGGTTCGAAGGGAGCCTTACTGTAGGCTATGAGCTGCAAAAATAGTTCGATTCTCGATGCTATCTATGCAAGGAGAGAATATCGAACCACGTGCGGCAGAGAAATGAATGAATGAATGATGGGAAAACAGGTGGCGTGGAATTAACCGGAAACTGTATGATTTCTGTATCTACCGTACACCGCGCGGCTTGCTTGACCAGACAGACAGACAGACAGACAGACATATGCAAGTTACGCCCAAAGAAACAAAGCGTCCTGTCAACCTTTCGCATGGCATTTCCGGGATTATCCCGGATCTGCACCGGACCATATATAGAATTAAAAAAGAAATGTATACTATACCTACTACCTATACCTACTCTCCTCTTGTCCATGTAAAGATCTCCTAGGTAGGTACGGACTACGGTAGAATAACATCTGCACATGGCAATCAATATATAATATATACATACTGTACATACATACATACAGCTACCTATAGTAGAGAGTAGGGAGCGAGCCATGTGCTATCCACTCGCATTGGATGAGCATTCCTGAAGCAGTTACAAAATGCAAGTAGGTATCTAGGTATCTATGTATCTATGTATCTACTGTCCCTGACTTCACAAATCCCATACATATAATGTCAATCTCCTGACTCAATCCCAATTTGGTTTACTCTGATTTTCTGGAAAAACTCCTGGCTTTGTGGTAGGTACGGAGTACCTAGGGTAGGGTAGGGTAGTATGGGCTCATATCTTCAGTACTGTACTCTTCAGGGTAACACAACACCACACCACACCACACCACTCCCGCTCACCCACCCACCCACCCACTTAGCTAAGA
>Ga0307514_10001681_pt1 | contig 25636 bp, 21 predicted proteins | sample 16_EM_MG_FD_203088 | JGI IMG/M metagenome (GOLD analysis project Ga0307514, IMG submission 203088) | Populus trichocarpa ectomycorrhiza microbial communities from riparian zone in the Pacific Northwest, United States - 16_EM | ecosystem: Host-associated > Plants > Roots > Unclassified | place... | reverse complement strand
TTCAGCGCAGCGCAATTGAGTACATTCTTCACAGCGCAACTGAGTACGTTCCACAGATTCTATCGTACACAAAATATCGACTGTCTGGGGATGAAGGGTAGCGGGGGGGGAGCTCCGCCATCTATCCGGCTTGCCCGGTGGCGGAGGGGGTTATCACGTCCTGTCATCTCTAGTAAGAGTGAATACAGTATGATTAAACAACAGCAATATCGACCGCCTTACATCTACCATCCCACATCGAATTCCGTCATTCCAAAAGGATAGCCATTGAGAACTTACTCCTCGGGAAACTGCTCGTCTTCAGTCCCATGCTGAGCTCATCCAAATACGTTGTAGGTATAAAGGCAATTGTACGACTGTTCGTTGCAAGCGTTTCAAAGCAAAAGCCGAGTGCACACTTCATTGCCATGTCCCGAGATGGTGGTGCGCAGTGCATAAATACTGGACCTTCTGCTGCACCATCAGGTACTTTCAATCTCGTTCAAAATACAAGATCAGCTCCACCGGAGGCAAATCACGATCTAAAACGCCATCGAGTCAATACACAAGGAGATGCTTGCATGGATACTGATCTCACGTCTGCAGAGGATACTGCTAATTGTTGAGAGCAAAAGAGAAAGAATGAAGAAGCTCAATTGTCCGTCGATCCAAAGAGAGGGAAACCTATAGACTTATATACGAAAGAGAGCGAAGGAAAACACCATGCCGACTGCCAAAGCCGGAGCCCAAAGCCGAGTACTACTGTCGAGCCCTCCTCGTCAGCATGGGGGCAGGCGAGGCAGATGGGGGCAAGCGAGGCAGATGGGGGCAAGCGAGGCAGATGGGGGCAAGCGAGGCAGATGGCGGCAGGCGAGGAAGATGGGGGCAGACGAGGTTGGTGGGGGCAGGCAAGCCCGATGGGGGCGGCAAGCCACCGGCATCATGCCCGAGTCCACCAGCATCGGAGACTAATGAAGCCACCTGGCCAAATCCCTAGTCAGCACTAATGAGAGCAGTGATTTGACAGACCTGGATACAGAGGATGAGGAGGTTCCCGAGGAGGAAGGGGTCACTGGGGAGGAAGCAGAATAGGAAGAGGAGGAGAGCAATGAGGAGGAGGAGAATGAGGAGGGAAATGAGAAAGATGAGCTGGTTTCAAACGATGACATGGAGCACAGCGTAATTGTAGTTGCATCAGGACGTCCAAGAGGCATTCGATTGTAGGGATCCCAATGATGCATAGATGATTTATAATTTTTCATTGACTCCGTGAATGAACTAGTCAGTTCACGGAGGTGGGGTACGGACTCCGTGAATGGACGGTTCGTTCACGGAAGGTGGGCCTCAGTGAACTGACTAGGTACTCCGCGGAGGAACTGCCTCCGTGAATGGACTAGAACAGTAGATCTAGCCCAGGCAGCGATGCGCACCGTCGGTATCTGGATGTGATACTCGTCTTCACCGAGTATGCTCTCTTCTTTTCTATATACATACCTGTCTTTCTCTCTCTCTTTGCTCTGTAGACAATTGCTTTTGTAAGATAGTCCATTCCATATCACTAATCATTCTCGAGTAATCTCAACAGATTATGAGCCTGGCGCTTTGAATCCTTCTGGAATCGACATTAATTGGTTTATAGAGGTTTATCAATTTTGAAACACCGCTAGATGTTCAAGTCTTGCATATCAATCTTGTTTTTTTGGAGTCCACCACTATGAGTTATGTCAGAATTGATGCCTACTATAAGTATTTGTTTATCGTCTCTCCTCTGCCTTGTGTTTGAGTGGATCTAGTTGACCTCTGCTAGTATTGATTAGTGTTAGCAATGGGCCCGGGTTTGGACCGGGAACATTTGTCGGTTCGGTTCGAGACCAATCCAAAAACCCGATCCCCTGACTGTTGGCGGGGCAAACCCGGACCTGTACCCATCGACCCGCAGGTTTCGCCGCATGTGGCTAGACCCGTCGGTTCAATCTCAGGTTCTGCCTTTCCGGTTTCACATTTGTGGTCCTGTTCAGATATGCTACTGTTGGTCGTAAAATATTGACATTGGTACGTCATGGTTCATTTTTGATGTATTAGCCTCCTTGATGTGCTAAACAAGTATACCCACACGCCCAACCACATTCTGAAAATAAGTGTCAACAGAGTGTCAACAATATTTGGTCTTGCATCTTCCGTAATCTGAGTGGTGCTTGATTACAAGCATCCATAAAGAAGGATATGGAGCCTTTATATGCAGATATGTACAGGATATTCTATCCACATCCTCTGGGACAGTAACAACTTATTTCATTTACAGCGCTATCACTAAGTATTCTTGAGCCTTTTAGTGTATAATAACAGTCAAAATGATATATACAGACAATAACAGCCACATCACACTGTGATTAACCATGATGGAAGGCCAACAATTCTTGACACTCTGTTGACGCTCATTGTGAAGATGGGGCAGGAAGCGTTTCACTTTCACTTTTGCCTATAAAGGCAGCCATTAATCAGTTTATGACAATGTGTAATCTGTTACCCCCCAGATTCCTCATAATACACGACTAACAATTGTTGACGCTTCATTGACGCTCATTTTTATGATGGGGCAGGGAGGGTATTGCAATCTGTTTGCCTATAAAGGCAGTTAAAAATTCCTTTATGACTGACTACAACCTATCGGAGGTGTGATTTCCCAGGATCCATGAACAAAAATAGTTGACACTATGTTAATACTCATTTTCACGATGGGGCAGAGAGGGTATTGCAATCTAATTTGCCTATCATGATGGCGAAAATTGCTTTATGACTGACTGCAACCTATCGGCGGTGTGATTTTCCAGGACGTATGATCATCCATCGTAGACGCTCTGTTGACGCTCATTTTCAACGTGAGGTAGAGAGCGTGTGATTATTATTTTTTCTTCAAAGACTGCCAATACATGGATTATGTATAACAACGAGTGAATCAATTTTAAATTACCAGACTTAAATAACGTACAATTGTTGACGCTCCATTGACATTCATTTTGCCAGGACTGTATCTCCACTATGCAATCATTTAATGTGGCACAGTCCATCATTCACATTGTTTTGGCTGCCTTTCTGACGTTATCATTGACTTTCTTCTTGATCACTATGTTGTTCTTTAAGAATACATAGATATATATAATAATAATCTCCAAAATCCCGTGTCTTTCGGCAAATGCTCGTCATCAGTTATAGGATTGGTCAATCCACTGTACTGGTCTTCAAAATGAATGATAGCTGTATTACCACACAACACATCAGCAACAACTCTAGTTTCCGTCTGAAACAACCGGGTGTTCCGGACGGCTTTCACGGCAATGACGAAACCTTGGACCCTCTGCCGGAGAATTACACCTGTCTCGTCGCCCAGGCAACAGGTCGCATTTCATACTTACCTCCATGACTATGCGCCAGGTATATGCACCATTAGAACAACACGTGTATTACACTCTTCGCAGGGGCTGCAGTTATGCTGTAGCCATTTACTGTTAGGGGTTGTCCCTTAGCAGCAATATTGATACTTGACTATGGTTACCAGATGCATACATATCTATGATATACATAAACACCTATGCATGTACGATCAAGTGGTCAGTAACATCCTGTTTAGCGGGAGTTCATGTTAGTCGCGCGAAGTGAGAGTGCTTTGTTCACACCTGGATACTTTGCGGGACATGCATGGTAACTATGCACGGCAGTCGATAGTCAAACAGAATCAAGAGAACTCATCTCCCCTACGTGTGACGGGCAAGGACACGGAGAAGAACGTTCCAGTCTGGAGAAAAGTCTCGACCTTAGCCTGATGTGACTGAGGGATTAGTGACATTGGCATTGGCCTAGAGAGAGCACCACTCGTTGGCTGGAGTAGTCTGGATCGCGATGTAATCTCTTATCGGATACGAGCTTACGCGTCAATAATCTACGTTGGCATAGTATCAGTTGGTCGCCAATTAAATCTATGACGCAATTAAATAACTCACTTGCATGAGGGATTTAAGAGGCGATAAGCATTACCAACTTGGTTGGGGGATGTTCTAACTACTTACTCGTACGTTTGCAAGAGATGTCTGAGAAGGGAAAGGATAAGCTGTTATCGTGCGATAGATGGCCTGATTGTTATCAGGAGCGTAACGCTTTCATACCACATTGCAACGACACTATTACCAAGGGTGTCGTGGGAAGTTATCACCGGGCGCTGGGAGGGCGTGGCCGAGATAGCGCTATCACACCGGAGGAAGAACGAGGGCTATAAAGACCCGGCGTTGGTCGAAGGAATTGGAGAGAGCATTCACAAGATTAGCTTTTAGAGAGCACCGAAGACAATCATAAAATATTATTAAAAATTCTATCTATTATTGCAATTATTACTTCTGTCATTCAGCTCAGAGACCAGGCAACGAATGTCCGGACGACGACTGACACAATCCGAATTCGCACTTCAAGAAATCGTCGTGTTAGTTGGATAACTACTTGCCCAGTTGGAAGAAGCTGGTTTGACCCGCACCTACCGAGACGGTTTTCATTTCTGCGAACGCGAGAATATCGACTACCTGGTGTTGATGTATCTGAACACTGGACAATCACCATTCAAGGAGTGGGCAGAGGAGTGGTTGCACGACGGGGAAGTTTAAACTTCCGGTACGAAGAAGCAGGATTTTGGAGGAGGTTCGATTTGGTGTGCTCTTGCATTACAGAGCAAGAGGTTGAGTCTTAGGATAAGACGAGGAGAGCAAGAGGTTTTTGATAGGCTGTCGTACTTATCTCAGTAAATATTGTATTGATTATTGCGATTAAGAACCCCTGTAACATTTAAACAACGCTGTAACAGCGTTGTCAACTAATGCGTGGTTAGGGTTGCCGGACGGTGACATGACATGTCCAGTGCCGGGTAACTGCCAACCATATATTGACATCGCGGCGGAGACTTAGCTCCGTACCGAATATCTTACCACTTACTTGTACACTTGATATCACTCGCGCCCATGTGTAACCATATACCATACCATATCCCTATACTGCCGAGCACCGGTGTACACGCCCTTAGACTAGATTCGGTTTTTTCAGAAATCTGATACGTTTCGCTCACGAGATCACGTGAATTTACCCCTTAATTGACGCGTCGCGACAGACATGAAATCAACAATTGCAGCCAATTACCCTGCATGCCTCCAAAGAGAATAGAGAGAAGCCAATTGCGTGTGCCTAACATGCGTGCGAGCATTGAATCCCTCCGAGCATCGGTTGGCCAAATCACGCTTATTCCTATGAGCCATGTCTCGGTACTACCAGAAGATGAAATCCATGATGACGATCCCGCCGAGACTCAAGTTCACGAGGAAACCCGCAATCCTGCTCATGAAGAAGAAGAAGACGAAGATAATTAAACCTTACCAGAGGGCGAGGACAATCAAGGCAGAGACGACATCGTATTAAAGATCACCAAAGACGATCAAAAGGAGAAGCTTGAATACAACCGGATGCTACTTATACTCCTATTCAAACAACAAGCAGAATGGAAACAGGAGAGAACCGGATTGCTGACAGAACACGACTCCAGCCGAACCACCGACAGACCGGAGAACCCCGGAAATCAGTCCAAGATCTTTAAGATGGTTGACCCATTACGGTACTGCGGCGGAGCGAAAGAGTTGGATAAGTTCGTCGAAACATTACAGTCAAACATTGCTTCTCATAAGCACCTATTCCCAAGAGGCGATCCCAACCAAGTCAAGTATGCAGTCTCCTTTCTCGACACCTGGAATTACCACCCGGACATGACTCAGCGACAGACAGAAAATACAGATCCAGCCGAGTGGGCTACTTACCTACGAGAGGCAAAGGACCAGTGTTTAGATGATTTCGAACTCTTCCCGAACGTCCTTCACAAGATGTATGGAGACAAAGATAGACGCCTTATTTCAGCGACGAAAGCCATGCAGGAGTACCAACAACAGGCAAACGAAGCAGTCAGAGTCTACGCCAACCGTGTGAAAGCAAATTGAAGGAGAGCCGGCTGGAACCTCATAACGCACGAAGTGGTCCTATACGACATGGCCTGAGTGGGCTTGCGGCACGCACTACACACGAATGTCAGACCTTGGATCTCCAGCGGCAAAGACAGGTTCAACACACCAGACCAACTCTTCTACTGTGCGGCGGCTTTAGAGTTCAAACCGGATGACAAGAAACCCGGAGCACAACAACAACAGCAAAGGCAAACAGGAGAGCAGTGTTCTCAACCATCCCTTTCGTCGGGAATTCCTCAGGACGGGACGGGACGGCGACTTGCCGTCCGTCCGAGGGTAGGACTGAAACGGTGCCGTCTGTGTGAAGCAGGACGGTGACGGACGGACAGGACCACTGGTGACGGAGCCTTGCCGTCCCCGGGCGTCATCTGTCGATATCCGTGGATTTTTCTCAGGGTACATATAATTTATATAAACTAGCGACAATCATCCAGACTGTGAAGCCAAATCCTGTTCATCATTCTCCTCTCCTCGCTCTTTGAACTATAACATAATTGATATACAATCTATGCATGGATGTATCCATTTATATATCTCTTACCGTGTGCTCTCAGGATCGAATTGGGTTACGTCTAAGAATACACGGTAGCCGTCCGATGTCGGCCTGGGACGGTGGATATCGGCCAGGGACGGTCAAAGTACCGTCCCCGCCGGATACCGGCCATCCAGCCGCCATTGTTATGCTCGGACGAGACTGACGGCTGTGGTGCCGTCCCGTCCGTCCTGGCATGATCTCGGACAGCATGGTGTCCGTGGCCGTCGGACGGGAGGGTTGAGATCACTGCAGGAGAGTCTAAGAAAGGTGGTGACAAGAAACGTAATTACCGACCATCCATCTCCGAATCTATGGAAAAAACTTCCGGCAATTCCAATAATTCTGGCACCGGTAACTCAAAATCACGCAAGTCCAATAAGTCCAGTTGAGGCAGCTGTGCCAATTTATCACCAGCGCTGTGGCTTTCAAAGGAAATCTACGAAAGCCGAAAGACAAACCGGCAATGCACTCGCTGCGGCAGCGGAGACCACAAAATGTATCTTTGTACCAAATAAGGCAAGTCAAGACCACCTGAACACAACTCCAGCAATAACAGTGGCTATGACGGCAAACAAATCAAGCGCCAAAAGTCATTCGACACGCAGCAGCAAAAAAACTAATCTGCCTGTTTCGATATTTAACTCGATGGGAGAGGCTGGACGAGACGGAGTTAGGATTGGAAAACTTGGGAAACCGAGTCTTATTTGCAACCTTGGATGAGATACAACCTCACCAAATTGCCTTAAAATGAAGAGTCGTTCTGGAAGGTTGGGCCCTGATGTCAAGCCAATACCTATGCGGCACAGCAAGACCAGATTCGGCGAATAGCATCCATGAAGTCCTTGTACGAAACATACATGGCAACATGCAGCGATCCAAAGCACTAATCGACTCCGGTGCAACGAGAATCTTTATATCACCGAGCCTACTCAGGAAACTCGAATTGCTCCACAAACCAGCATTCACCTCCACCCAGGGTCTTAATGGCGAGGTGATGATGTCTGTGAGTGAGAGCCAAAAGGTAAGTCTCTTGGTTCAGTATTTTGAACACCTTAAACCGGTTGACGAATTGGAGGTTTTAGTCGTCCCAATGAAGGCATATGACCTAGTCCTGCGCTTGCCATGGTTTAAGGCGAGGAACCCGGAAATCGACTGGACCAAAGGCCAATTGACAGCCCTGCGAACGCCAAATGGAATTCAATGAGCGAAAATTCAAGAAGCAGATCGCGCAAGCCCTCTGCCGGAATGTAGTGAGAAAAACACAAATGATGAGCCTCCCCCGGATTCGCAACTACTCGGGGCTACAACATTCGATCACCTCTTAGCTAGCGAGGAAGTGGTCGAGGCATTCGCCATACGACTTGGAGAATGTCAACGGTTGCTGTGAGCATCTCTGGAAGGCCTCACCAAAGGTGAGGGATACCCCAGGATGTTGAATGCGCGAACATGAGCAGTGGCGGTAGTTACGGCAGAAGAGTGACACAGTGACGGTGTTTGAATGACTGCTACTGGCCCGCTGAGACACGAAGGGAGAAACTGGACAATGGGGGTGGTCTATTGAGACGAACCGTCTGATCCAGCCAACCCCGGGACCCCTGCTCATCTCCACTCTGCCAAAAGACGCTACAATGCAAACAAGGCTAATGAGAATAGGAATAGATATAGATAACGCGGAGGTGGTAATAACAGATGATGGGGGTCGCATCCCAGCACAATACCAGGAATTCGTGGAGGTTTTCAGGAAGAAAAAGGCTTAGACACTCCCACAGCACAGGCAAATTGACCACGCGATCGATCTGGAACCTGATTACGAACTACCATATGTGCAGATCCACAACCACTCAGAGTTTGAATTGAAGATGCTTAAGGCCTACATCGAAACGAACCTGGCAAACGGCTCCATTCAACGGTCATCATTCTCGGCCGCAGCGCCAATCCTATTCACAAAGAAAAACGACGGAGGACTACGGTTGTGTGTCGATTATGGAGCTCCCAACCTAGGCACGGAAAAGAATAGATACCGCCTGCCTATAATCTCTGAACTACTCGATCGAGTGTGCGAAGCCCAGATCTTCACTAAACTGGACCTCTGGAACGCCTATAACCTCATTCCAATCAAGGAAGGCGACGAGTTCAAGACTGCATTCCGAACCCGCTATGGTCAGTTCAAATACCGAGTTATGCCCTTCGGGTTGACAAACGCACCAGCGACGTTTCAGGAGTATATTGACGATTGCCTACGGCCTTATATTGACGACTTCACCGTGTGCTACGTTGACGATATACGCATCTACTCAGGCAATGAGGAGGAGCACGAAAGACCACGTCCGAAAAGTGCTGCAAAGCCTACAGCAATTCGGACTCTATTGCAAAGCGGAAAAGTGCCAACTGGGACTCCGGGAAGTCGGTTTCCTCAGATTTGTCATCAATTCGGATGGAATGGACATGGAGTCAGACCGCATATCTACGATCGAAGACTGGCCGACCCCGGAATCAGTTTGCGATGTGCAAGTGCTTCTTGGTTTCACAAACTTGTACCGGAGATTCATTCGGAAATATGCAAAGGTGACGGCTCCCATATGAATCTTGTTAAAGACACAGGGCTCACAGAAAGTGGGAATGAACTCAGGATGCCGAACACGCATTTCGAAAGCTCAAAACGGCCTTTACCGAAGCACCGATCCTCCAGTATTTCAACCTGCAAAAACCAATCATTCTGCAGACCGATGCAAGCCGCTTCACCATCGCCGGCATCCTCAACCTGTACGACAGATTCAGGATTCTTCGCCCAGTCAATTTCTACTCTCGAAAATGCTCCCCCGCCGAACTGAACTACGACACGTACGATCGGGAGCTCTTGGAGATTGTCGAGAGAATGAAACAATGGAGAGACTATCTCGAAGACACCAATCACAATGTCCTGATCCAGTGTGACCACAAGAATCTCGAGTATTTCCAAACCTCCAAACTGCTCTCCCAAAGACAGGCCAGGTGGGCGGATATCTGATCCTCTTACGACTTTGTCATCGAACACTTGGAAGGAAAACAGAATGCGGCAAATGGATGATCAGGAAGACCCGACTCCGAGATAGGCTACGAGAGGCCGACAGTGCGACTGCTGGCAACCTTGGCAGCTACCACCATTGAACCGTACAATGACCTCCTTCAAGAAATCAAAGCAGCTCAGGCTATCGACGTGTTGACTTCCGACGTGAAACACAGGATTGTCAGCACTCCAATCGTAGATATTCCTGACCTGCAACGAATAGACAAATCAGAGGAAGAATCTATCAACGAATGGATAGTCACCACCGGAGTTCTCACCTACCAAGGAAGGATATATGTACCAAAGGATGACCTACTTCGCAACAAAGTCATAAACCTTTTCCATGACAACCCAGAATCCGATCAGTTCGGAGCTCTCAAAACAGCCAAGTTAGTGTCACGGGATTTCCACCGTACGAAAATACATCGCCGGATGCGAACTATGCCACCGAATCAACGCACCACGGTACGCCCATCACGGCACAATCATGTCACTAACACCACAGTCGTGGCCTTGGGAAGGAGTGACAATGGACTTTGTCACAGACCTCACTGAGTCAACTGCCTGCGGGAACACAGGAATCTTCGTAATGGTCGATCGACTGACAAAAATGGCAATCTACCTCCTCAGCAGGAAAGATATCGAACCACCAGAGCTGGCACGAATGTTTTTCGAACACGTGATCTGGAAACGCGGTGTACCAGACAACATTGTTACCGATCGCGGAAAGGAGTTTACCAGCCCATTCTAGAATCGAGTCTGCTCTCACCTAAGTATTAACCACAGGCTGTCGACCGCCTTCCATCCACAGACCAATGGCTTGACAGAACGGCAAAACCAGACCATAGAACAGTACTTATGAGCCTTTTCCAACTACGAGCAAAATCACTGGGTAGAACTGTTACCTTTGGCAGAGTTTTCTTACAACAATTCAGTCCATCGCTCAACGCGGATGACGCCATTCTGGGCCAACTACCACTACCACCCGGCAATGCAGTTCAAGCCACCGAAAGCCCCATCAAATCTGAGGTCGGAAATACTGGCGGACGCAATGGTATCTGGACTGGAAGAGACTCATCGGCTTCCCCGGGAGAGCTTGTTGGAAGCCCAGGTATGACAATCAAAATAAGCTGGCGGAAAAGAACGTGACATTCGAAGTTGGGAACAAAGTGTGGCTCCCGACTCGACACTTCCGAACGAGTAGACCGTCAAAGAAGCTCGACTACAAGTGCACTAGACAGTATACAGTAAGTAAGATCATCAATAAGAATGCATTCAAACTAGACTTGCCGAAAACAATGCAGAATCACAACGTCTTCCATGTGTTGCAGCTCAATCACTACAGACTGCCGGTTGTAGGACAACTATCCTCGGAATACCATCCAGTAATTGTTGATCATTTGGAGGAATGGGAGGTCGAACGGAGTGTTGACTCTAAGCAGCGTTACCAGAAGCTACACTACCTTGTCCAGTGGGCCGGGTACAACCACATATGCACGAGCAGGGAGCCGCTGGAAAACATCGTGAATGCTCATGAAACAATTGACAAGTTCCACAGAGACCACCCCAACAAGCCGCGGAGGTGAAGGAAGTCGGATCTTGGCAGTGGAGGAATTGACGGAATGGAGATATCGAGGCTTAGTTCATTTGGGCATTTCCTTCTTTTTATTTCATTTTGTTGGGACCCGGTCCAGGGCAAATGGCGTCGGCACGGGTTTTACCACCTCTGGAACCGAGTCAATTGGAGGTAGAGTTTCCCCGTGCACTGGAAGGTCACCCAGGACGGTACTGCTCGGTCGTGGGACTTATGAGATCGTACGAGTGTGTATGCGGGTTGATTCTTGTTTTCTACTTGTACTTAGCAGCCCGGGAGTTCTGCCCTAAAAGAGGAGGATGATGTAACTGCATTGTCAAGTAATGGGTGGTTAGGGCTGCCGGACGGTCACGTGACGTGTCCAGTGCCAGGTAACCGCCAACCATATATTGACATCGTGGCGGAGACTTAGCTCCGTACTGAATATCTTACCACTTACTTCTACACTTGAAATCACTCGCGCCCGTGTACAATCATATACCATACAATATCCCTATACTGCCAAGCACCGGCGCACGCGTCCTTACACACTACTCTACAATATTGATATCTATGTGTGCAACCGTATCTACTGATATACCTTCCTACAAGGGCATACACGGGCGTATGCCTTTACACTATTATTGCTCATTAATTTCAGATACGTTTCGCCTACCAGATTTTATGAATTATCCCTTTTCGACCTGTCCCGACACGCAAACTACACACAGGATATACAGATTTGAGTGTACTGATTGCATCAGCGAAGTGTCTTGATATGTCTATTGAATTGAGGTTAATGGTAACAGAGACGATTTTGCGTGGATTTCAGAAGCCTATCGGCCAGAGACGCATCGTGATACCTACAAAGGAGAAGTTGTCTGGGATTGACAGCAACAGATTGAGAAGCAATGAGGCTTCATATGTACACCCAATTGAGATTAATCATTGCAGAGACAATTCCGAGTTGATTCCAGAGGCCAATGAGCAAGGAAACGCGTCAACAACCCAGTCAGTCGAAGTCAATTGCAAGGAAATCATAGGAGAACTCAAAGGCTATGAATCGCGGCATCAATAATATTTGATAAGTTACCTTCCAATTGAGTCAATTGACGATTACAGGGACCATGCCAGAGCCCATATGTCCATAAGAGTCGCGTCACCGACAATGCCGAAGCTGGTCATTCACTAGAGACGGATTACGAATTACGCGTGATTCACGTCGATCCACATCGCCAATTGCAGTTGAAATCGCGATCATCTTCTACACGACTCGATGGAGTCACCTACATTACAGATGCTGCCAAGAATTTCAGCAGCGGCAATGCAATGATACAACTATGATTACCGATATGATTACCGATATCATTGGTCTTTCGACGGGCAGAGTTCAAGATAGTGGAGCAGCGATCATAGATCGTTTGGCAGCTCTGAATGGGAAGTATAATAACTCCAGAATATTCTGAAGTGGCTAGCAGACACAATTCGTGATTACCTTTGTCAATTATCACCTTGGGCACCTGATTGGATGACCGAATCGGATCGTTGTGATGAGAGAGAGCCATCCACGCCAACTCTATTCATTGTCATTAAACATACGCGAACGAGCGAATACGGATATGTGCCCATATGATGGCATACGAAGAGGGTTTTTAGGAATACAATGGAGATAGTTTTTATTTTGTAGCCAGGATTCTTAGGATCCACTGGGCTACTGGATGGATCGTCTGGGCACTTGCAGGAAACCAGCGGATTCAGCATGTATTTAAGGCACGCGGAGATTCAATTGATGTGTCGTATCCCCATGTGGGAACAGACAGCATTTGGTTGTCAGACAGTCCCAATTGGGTGTGACAAGTATGTGATTCGCTCAGTGAGATTATTCATACACCTGGTGGCAGCCGCGGTGGACGCACTGCGTGAGCTGGAAAATTAGCGTCGACTTCCAAAGCATTCAACTTTTGGCTCTGCAACGCCAGGGTAAGCGGAAGAGGTGGCACTGGACCGGGCAGGCCATCAGGTATGCCCCGGGAATATACCTGCATCAAGGCTAGGGAGGCGGCCTGTTCCGAAGGAGGCAGCGGTATTCCGGATCTTCCACTACTTGGAACCAATGCCTTTGACGATCAACTGGCCAGTGAGAAGGTCGTTAGGACGTTCTTCTTAAGAGTGGGAGTTCGTATAGGGATGCTGGGAGTGACCGTAGAAATCATCTCTACTTGTGAGATACGCACTAGGCACTGGACGGGTGAACAGGGAGCAGCGGTGGTAGTTGCGGCAGAAGAGTGGACCAACAATGCGGACCTTGAATGACTGCTATTGGCACACCAAGAAACGAAGGGAGGACTGGACGGTGGGGCTTGGCCCTATTGTGGCGAAACATTTCAAATCTTGGCTCCTGGACATTCGTTCATACCGCTCCATATATATTACGAATTCAGGACTAACGTTTGCAGATGGAGCCAGCACCACAACAAAGATGGTGCCTACAGACAAATGAGGCCATATCCCGGCAATACACGGAGATTTCGTGGAGGTATTCAGCAAAGCCAAGGCCGAAACACTGCTGCCGCGTCGGTCAATTGACCATGCAATCGATTTTCAACCTCACTAAAATTTGCCATATGGGTGGATTACAATTGAGCGGAGTTTTCAGTTGAGTTCAGTTGAGTCCAGCGGTATTCACGCAGTTGCATGGATAAAGATCACGTGCTGAAGAGGCCGGATCATGCATTTGGAGTTGGACTTAAAGATCCCATGCCATATGGACAGATTGATGAATGGTAATTTTCTTATGATGGACAATATATCACCGGAGGGACCATGGGACTGCGATGAAGTGTCAATGGAACATAGACATTATGGTGGTCAGTAACGACAACTTTTGGGGAGCTAACAGAGCTACAGGGGCAGTGACAGAATGCGACCCATACGAGCGCAATTATTCACAGGTGGAAACGACCAGCTGGAACCAACGGGATCACCGCCCTCGATGGATCCCGGCCCGAGATGGATCGTGGCCAGAGATGTTTAACAAGAGATGGATCACAGCCTGAGATGGATCGCGGCATGATATGGATCGCTACAGGATATGGATGGATAACAGGAGATGAATGACCTGAGATGGATCACGGGAGACAGATGAAAATCGGTCACTTCCCTTTCATTAAGATACTGCGGTTATGCGAAGATATACCCTTCTCGAGATCATTTACTTTGATTTTAAGCTATGAAGTTACAATTGAACGCAGATATGTAGATACACGATGTACTGCTGGCGGCATGGCTCCACCGAGTACAATACCAAGCACTATTCAGAGAGAGCGAATTATGCAGAGACAAGTCTGAATTTCAATCCCGAAGATGATCCCGAATGAGATTTCTACTCAGCTTCGGTGATCCCGAGTTACTGTGAAAATGCCGATACCACACATCTTGAAGCCGTATGAGATAAGTCGTCAGCAGGGCAACCATCTTTAAAGAGGGGGATAACAGTACCGGAATCGCAACAACCCTTACCATGAGCAATGACTGTACCGCAAATGCAGGAACGAAGCACCATCAAACGCATTCACAAATGGAAAAGGCTGGTATCGGCATGTGCACTCAGAGAAGTGATGGCAAACACAGCTACAGATGAATCAAGAAACTGCATGTCTAAGGTACAATCCCGAATGAGATCCCGACTTGGTCTCGGCGATCCCGACTCAGTCTCGACAATCCCGAGATACCCAGCTGCTGCTGCAAATCAACTTCAGAATCAAGTCTTAACAACCTATATGACACCTGAAGAAACTGAGATTGATTAGTCGTGGGCAGAGCTACGACGTACAAAAGCGGGATGACCGTTCCGGAATCGAAACTGACCCCTACTGCAAGCAATCACTCTACCGGAAGTGCTGCGAGGAAGCACCAATGCGTACTTTCTGGCAGAGAATCGCAGCTGGAGATTAGTCAATGAGTGTACCTTAGAGGAGATCACTAGCAGAGTCAACAAGCAAGTGGAAAAGAGTCAACCAGATGAAATGACAAGTAAACTCAGAGATCGACTATGTGAATACCCAGGCAAGTGACAACAAAAACACCTGGAGAAGGAGCGGAAAGCATACCCGGAGGAAAGCTGATGAGCAATTGGAGATGATAAGTGCACCGAGCACAGGCCGGATGTCAAGTGTACCTACAAGTACACCGACTAGGAGGATGATCAGTGTGACTGCAAGAGCACTGGAGAGATGATGGGATGATCGAGCGAGTTTGACCTATGCCAAAGGAGTGAAATTATGTCTACCGAAGCAGTTCTGAATGAGTCCGAAAATGATCTCTGAACGTACCAAATAGTCTACTGAACGGCATCGCGAGGGACAGTCACCGAACAGCCTTGTAAAAGACAGTCACCGAATGGCATCATGAGAGACAGTGGAGACAACTACCGAGAGATGATGACTCCGCACAGCGACCAAGATCATGGCCGAATGACTCCAAAATGGGATTGAATAAGAACATTATTGGGATCCATCTACAGAAGGCACCGACTGGGATGTTGACCAAACGCCTTACCTAAACGAATGCCGAACGACCATACTGGAGGCATATAAGCCTGCTAGGCCGATGCTGAAAGAGTATGATGATAACTACTGACGGCCACCGTGTGAGAGACACCGGCTGCTAGAGAGGATATCACATATTGGGGCTTGCGTACAAATCTATGCACGAGCGTCGGGAGAGCGCAAACCCGCTTGAATGTATCTGGTATGAATGACCATTTCATGAGAAGCTGACGAGATAGATACGAGGTCATATATGATTGACCATCACTGACGGATATGATACCTAGTGCAGAAGCTTCCAAAGCTGCAACAATGATCACTGATGGGCTGGGCCTGCGGAGTTCACAAGGAATTGGGTGAGCTCGAGTGCTCGCGCACTTGGAAGTATAGTGAGTATGACCGGTTACTGGGATGCTTACAAGTGAGATATACCGATGCGATGGCAATGGCAATGATGAGGAGCGAGCGGAAGTCACCATCGATGCCGCCGAGTCAAGACAAGGCTCATACAATGATTGCGGATTTCAACGAGATTACTGTATCTAATTCTGATGATGAATTACACATCGTACGAGGTACAAATGTGAGATTTGATGGTCGGATGCCAGACATTGCGGAAGTGGAGATATGGAGGACCATGTCACTTTGGATGTTCCTTCTTTCTCTTCTCTTTACTTCGTTACTTCATTGGATCTCGGCCCAGTACAAATGGCGTTGGCAGGGGTTCTTACCACCTCCGGAGATATGTCAACTGGAGATGGAGTTTCCCCTTCTGCCAGATCTGCTGAAAGCGTGCCCTGAGCCGTACTAATCGGTTGTGGGACATATGGGTTCGTACGTTTGCGTACGTTGAACAGTTGTGTGATTGTCTCCTTTCCTTTTCTACTCTTGTACAGGTTTGAGCAGCCCAGGGGGTCTGCACCTAAAGAGGGGGATAATGTAACGGCAAGACTGCATGTGACATGCCCAGGGCCGGGTACTAACCACTTTATATAGTCGGCTCGCCATGAGCCTTAGATCTCTAGTGATAATCTTACCTTTACACTACTCTACAATATTGACATCCACGTGTGCAACTGTATCAACCGATATATCTTCCTACAAGGCCATACACTGGCGTATGCCATTACAGATGATAAATCCAACATGCCTGATCCATGCCAAATGAACGCAAATACGATTACCGAATCAGTTCTGAACGAGATCTCATATGGCTACCTATCATTCGGAATAGTCTACCAAATGGCATCAATAGAGTCAGTCAGTATATACCTACCGAGAGATGATCCCCAAGATCATACAGCAATGGGTATCACTGCCAAAGAACTTTACTTGGAATTCGAGAGGATTACCGGTACCATTACCATACCAAGCCACTGACCAAGACGCGTCGTGAATGGGGTACTGAAGGCTCAAAATCTACCACTGACTGCCATACTGACTGGAATGCCAATCCAACTCACCAGAGACCGATACAATGGCCACCAACAAGACAATGGATATTCTACTGATAATGCCTACCGAGATGGTCACTGAAAAGCCAATGAAGAACGCACCGAAGCTATCATCCTAACCACTTTCACCGAGAACAGGTTCACGAAGACCCCACCAAACGCTGATTCACGTGATGCCGATATGTGCATATGCAATGTACAAAGCAGCTTTCCAGGAGCAGAAGCGTGCTTTCATATTGGTGAGTATGAACACCTACTGTGAAGCGCACATGTAAGATATGAATGAATGATATACAGCCCACACCCATTGCAATTGGCGTCAATTCTGCCCCCCCGAGTGGTCACTGCCAGTTCTATTTGTGTATCACCGTGACAACGGCTTGAGTAAAAGCTCACATACTTGTCCAAATTCATGATGAGATTCACATGATGATCGACTACTTCACTGATATTACCTGAGCCAATACTGACGATGGCCTATTCCTAGACTCAACTTCCCGACGCGAAGCCAAACTGAATTCCATATTGAATCACAGAGAGATCAAAATTGGAACCCTGAATCACCAATACATTCCACTTCCACTTCGGGGACCCAAGTTACTCTGCTACCAAGCCAGGATGCTAATCACTAATTGATATGACAATGAAGTCGTCGACGGAAGAATGAATTTTCAAAGACGGAGATAGCTGAGTTCACACAATCAAATTATACCGACAAGTCGAAGCCCGCCAACAGCCAGTCTAGTGAGATTCACACTGTGAGGTCAACCAAGAAGTCAACCAAGAATTCAACCAAGAAGTCAACCGAAAAGTCAACCGAGATGTCCACAAAGAAGTCCACCGAGAAGTTACCCAAGATGCTACCGAAGCCGCCTATCATGAGCGTGAGGATAAAGTCGACCAGATGGTTACCGAAGCGAACTTCCAATGGTGACGCCTAGTCAAGTAGCATCTGTGTGTCAATGCTACTTACCGATGCCTACCGGCAGCAAGAGACGATCTTGTTCAGTATAATCATTTTGGGAGCAGGTCACTTATCAGGTGTTCACGAAAGTTACGAGACGACACTATTGACGTTTACAATTGACAATCACTGATGAATGTGAATGATGCTGGCAGCGGAAGATTCCATCGATGCCAAGTCATGAGTGGAAGCTCTACAACAATGATGATTGCGACCAATAACCAGACAAACATATTAACCACACGGAGATATAAACCATTTATGTGGTACTGGATGGCACGCAGGATGCCAAAGATGTTTGGGAATGCATATGAGGAGAAATTGAGGCCTGATACTTCGGAGGGGAAAAAATGGGTCATTAGAGTTTTGGAACTCAGGATAGGACAAATGTAATCAATTTGGCATTCCTTTCTTCTGTTTCACCTCTTCTCCACTCTTCTCTTCTCCATGCTTCTTTACTTCTTTCAATCTCGGCCCGTTACAAATAGCGTCCGCACTTGTTTTACGATCTCAGGATCGCAGCCAACTGTAAGTGTAGTTTCCCCATGCACCAGATCCACCGAAAGGCTATCATACAGTGCCAATCAGTAGCGGGACTGATGAGTTTGTATGAGTATGTATGCAGCATGAATGTTTATTGATTTCTTTTCTTTCCATCTCTCTTGTACAGTTAATGCAGCTGTGGTGGTTTGCTTCTAAAGAGGAGGATAATGTAATGGCGGCATGGGACCCGGGGCTGAGCAACGGCAATTCTATAAAGTTGGCTCGACACAAGCCTTAGATCTCCAGCGATAATCATATATAGACATCTATACCTACTATTACTTGGATCCATGTTTGCAACCATATTCCTATAATTACCTTATCTATGCCTACAGGACCGAAAGCTGGCGTACAGGCCGTTACACTTGGAGCCGGGTAGCGAGTTCAGATTCTCTCACCCACTTCTTACACAGAGCTGACAAGGGGCACTCTGCTTCTTAGCTCTGTCAATTGACAACAGCGCGCCGCAAAATTGGAGTTGTTATGTCCTCGCAGTATGATTGCATGTGTACGTATATATACACTGGAGAGAAATAAGTCAAAGGAGTTAGATTCATGCCCAGTGAGTGTAACTATAGCTGCCGAAGAAGTTCCGAACTGGATATGGTACAAGTCGAAACATGGCAATGGAAGTTGTTCCAAACGACATCCCGAATCACAGGGAAAAATAACCACACAGTACGGATAATTGAACAGGAAATCGTTTTGGAATGGTAATTCATCACATATTTGACGCGTGGCACTATGAGGTTCTATGGCCATACGCGTTGACCAGAATACTATGATATTCAGAGGATGTTGTGCACTGGATACTATACATCACGCTGTATAAAACCTGAAAGAAAGATGCCCGATACACTTGATTGAATGCTCTCATGCACCCTCTAAAGCACATCTCTGATTGCATTCCAACCCTGGATTGCACTCCATTGCAGATTCCCAGTCTGGTTAATTATACACTCCCAATTGCTCTCGATGGCACACTTTCAGCCTGCCTGGCTCATGCCCTCAAGCAGGCTCTCAAAACACTTCTCAGTGCACTTCAAGTTGGGTCCCAAGTACACCTCCGGGTAAGTTCTGCAGTACATGCCCAGCCACGCATTCAAGCATGCTCTCACTTTCACTTGATGGCGCACTCCCATCCTGTGTTAATATACGCTACCGGGCAACTTCCCAAGACACTTTTAAGCAAACTCCCGAGCATGCTCTCAAGTACACTGCTACTTCCACTTGATGACACACTCCCAGAATACTTGGCTCTAAGCTCCTATATACACTCTCCAGAGGCAGGATCCGTAGAGTTAGGGTTATTCTAAGAACAATCACAAGGAGGAAAAATATTTTTGAAGAGTACTTGGCTGCGAGTATATAACGGAAGATATTGTGGTCTTTCTGCCCTTTGGTCAACTTTGACTCCTCAGTACTTGTGCAGCATGTGAAATATCTAGTTTTTCACGGTGATTTTTTGTCCCGCGACACGATACACATTTTTTTCAAAAATGCGTTCAAGAAAGGGTTGGGAGATCGCAGTGACCCTGTAAAGGGTGCGCCCCGTTCCGGACATTTCACAAAGGTGTGGTAAGACGCAAAAAAGACGCTTATAACATGAAACATATAATCCCAAATAACTTACCAAGCACTTAGATGCATATGTGACATAAGCTTTAAACACGATATTAAACCCGCACCACTAAGTCAACCCCGCTTAAGGGGGAATTGTTTACACACCACTAATCCCCGACCGGAAACGTTTTACGGCTTAAACCATCAGTGCACGGAGGATTGGGCGGATCCAAATCGTTGCCTCTTAGAAGTGTGGAGGATTGGGCAGATCCAAGTTGTTGCCAGTTAGAAGCGCGGAGAGAATCAACATTAACATCTGACCCAGGATGGGCGGTCCTAGGTCTATTGAGTAGTGCAGGTCATGCAACCTGCAACTGCATGGTATGTGTTGCATGCACGTTACACCGCCATAGAATGCAGTTGCAGGGGGTGCAAACAGGGGTCTGACCTGCCATAGCATGCAGTTGCAAGAGGCCTGACCTGCTGCCATAGCATACAGTACAGGGATCTGACCTGCAACCGTAGCATGCAGTACAGGGGTGTGAACTACTTCTGCCTATCTGGGATGCATTCAATCTAACCACCCACACCAAAAATTATCCCCAGCCTTGATGAGACTCAATCTCATACTGTACAATTTCTCCACAATTGCACAACAGAGAGAAGAAATAATTAAAAGGGATTAGAGATAAGTATGAAGAGAGTATGATAACAGAATTTCAGACTGGGAATTGCATTATTGATTCAGTAGTAGTTGACTATGCTCCGGAACACGGAAAAATATATCAAACAAATGCGACAGGGGATGAGGTGGTGTGAAACTCCACCCAAAATATACCTTGGCAGCTCAAAGTCTCCTCATATCTGCTGCTTTGATTTATCAACAATTCCATCATAGAGAGTGAAAATACATAAAAGGCATCAAAGACAACTATGAAGAGAAGCTGCTCACCAAGTTTCACGGTGAATATCATAGTATTTGTTGAGTAGTTGTTGAATTGGTTTTGAAACGTGATACAAAATACTAAACAATGCAACAGGGGATGGAATAAGGTGGTAATCCACCTCACATATATCGTTCCAGCACTGATGGTTCCACTCTTCCGCAGCAAGTATGTCTCCAGAGTGGTATAATACCGAGAAATATTAGATTAAAAACTTCACAGGCAAATATGAAATAAAGCTGTTAACGAAGTTGTGGACAGAGATTAGCATTATTGTTGAGTTGTGGTGATTTTGCCCACGAAGGATGGAAGAAAATCTCACAAAATAGGACAGGTAATTAGAGGCCACGATTGGCAGCATACATAATTCATGTATCGTATTGTATAAACATGGCGTTCATTGAAGATACTAACGGCTGCGTAAATGTTCCTCCAGCTATCCCTATATCAATATGTTTTTCAGAAAACAAACTAAAGCTATGTGACTGGTTTTAATTTGAATTATAGTATCGGAGGAGAATGGAAAGATAATTCTCCTATCATTGTTAACGAAAACACTGTACAGAAAAGATACTACGATCTCGGTAAATGTGACTCCACCTATCCAGAGGAACCTCTATCGTTGTAAACTGATACCATAGTCGCTCATTCAATTTCAATGTGAATACTGGTATTAGTGAATCATGCAAAGGTAGTTTTTGATTCATATTTTTAAATGAGATGGCTAGTAAAGTTAATGTAAACTTGGTAAATGGTACTCCACCTTTCCAAATACGAATATGTCATTGACAACTGATACTACAGTCGTTCAGTCAATTTGACTGTGATTACTAGTATCAGGGGATAAAGCATACATAATTTTAATATCATAATGTATAAATATGCTGTTCAGAAATGACACTAACAAGTTGGTAAATGATACTCCACCGATCCAGATACCATGATGTAGTTTAGATCGGATACTACGATAACTGATTCGATCACAATGTTAATACAAGTATCAGTTGTTAATGTAGGCATCATCCTAGTATCACATAGTCAATAGTAGTATAAGTCGTGCAGAGGTGATACCACACTCATTTTAATAATATGAAAGTCAATACTAGACAGTATCAGTGGATAATGCAAAGAGTATTTTAGTATCATACTTTGTAAATATGCTCTCCAGTAAAAGTACTAACAACTACATAAATGTTACTCCAACTGTGCAGATACGATTATGTCGTTGAGAACAGATACTACAGATGTTGATTCAATTTCAATTTCACTACTACTATATCAGTACATCATGCAAAGAGAATTTCAATATTATATTTAATATATATGCGATCCAATAAGATACTAACAACTTGGTAACTGTTACTTTACCTGTCCATCTATGATTATCTGGTTGAGTACAGATACCACAGTCGTTCATTTGATATGAATGTGATTACAAGTATCATTGGAAAATGCCGATAAAATATTGATATTACAATGAATTGATCTGCTGCCCAGGATAGATACTATAGATGTGGTAAATGTGACTACACCTATCCAGATACGAATATGTCGTTGAGAAGATATACTACAGTAGTTCATATAAGTTGCACGTTGATACTAGTATTATTGGATCATGCAATGGGAATTTCAGTATCATGAGTTATATATATGCTGTCAAGTGAGATACTAGAAACTTGGTGAATCTCACATCAGCTATCAGAATACTATCATGTCGTTGTGAACAGATACTACTGTAGTTCACTTCATTTGAATTTGAATAGTAGTATCACTAGAAAATGCAACGATAATTGTTGTACGACATTGTATTAATATGCTGCCCAGTCTAGATACTATCAACCTGGCAAATATCACTTGACCTATCCAGATAGAAATATGTCATTGAGAACTGATACTACAATTGTTCAGTTCAGTTGAATATGAATGCTAGTATCAGTGGCCCATGGAATTAATATTTTCGCATCATATTAAACATATATGATGTCCAGTAAGATACTAGAAGTTGGATATGGTTTCTTTACATATCCACATATGAATATGTCATGGAGTACTGGAACTACAGCCATCCGTGCAATTCGAATCTGAATACTAGTATCTCTGGAAAATGCACATATTATTTTAGTCTCAGATTGTATAAATATCATTTTCAGTAATCATACTAACAACTTAGTTATGTATACTCCACCTATCCAGATATGAATATGTCATTGAGAACTGATACAACAGTCATTCATTTGATTAGATTGTGAAAACATGTACCAGTGGCCCCGCCAAAGCGAAGTTTTGTATCATATTTTTGAAATCTGATGTCACTTGAGATACTAACAACTTGGTAAATGTTACTTCACCTATCCAGATATGAATATGTGAAGAAGAACTGATACTACAGTTATGTGTTCAATTCGAATGTGAATACATGAATCTTGGAAAATGTAGCAATCATTGTAGTATCTCATTGTATAAATGTGTCGTCCAGCAAAGATATTAACAACTTGGTAGACACCACTCCAGCTATACTGATATGAATTTGTTGTTGAGAACTGATAAAACCGTTCTTTATTCAATTTGAATGTGAATACTAATATCTGTGGATCATGCAAAGATAATTGTAATATCATATTCTATATATATGCTCGGCAGTAAGAATCCTCACTAGTTGCTACATGTTACACCCCCTATACAGACACAATTATGTCAATTCTAACTGATACTTCAGCCATTGATATATTTTGGATGTGAATACTAATATCGGTAGATAGTGGAAATTTCATTTTAGTATCAACTTGAATAAATATGCAGTCCGGTCAACATTACAACCACTTGGGAAATGATACTCCACCTCTGGAGATTTCAATATGTCGTTTAGAACCGATACTACAATCATTCATTCAATTTGGGTTTTAATACTAGTATCTGTGGATCAAGTAAGCATCCATCAAGTATCAAACATTAAAAAGTAGTATATATAGTGTAGAGATGATACCACAGTAATTTTTTTAATTCAAATATGAATACTAATATCAGTGGATAATGCATAGAGAATTTTAGTATCACATTTATCACTATGCTGTCCAGTCAAGATGCAAAAAAGTTGAAAAATGTTGTTCGACCTATCAAGATACGAATAATTAGTTCTGAACTGCTACTACATTCGTTCATATAATTTGAATTTCAATTATTTGAATCTGTGGGTAATTCAAAGCCAAACTCAGTAGTATACTCTATATATATGTTGTGCAGTAATGATAGTAACAACTTGGTAAATAATATGTTACCTCTACAGATACACATATGTCGTAGAGAACTGATACTTCATTCATTGATCTAATTTGATTCTGCATACTACCATCTGTTGAAAATGCGAGTATAATTTTCGTATTATATTGGATAAATATGCTGTCCATTAAGAATATTAACAAATGTGTAAAGGTTACTTCATCTATCCAGGTACGAATATCACCCTGAGAACCAATACAGCAGTTGTTCATTTAGTTTGAATGTGAATACAAATATCAGTGGTAAATCCGAAGATATTTTTTCTATCATATTGTATAAATGTATTGTCAAATATTCATACTAACAATTTAATATATGTTACTCCACATTTGCAGATAAGAATATGTAGGTGTGACTTGGTAATACAGTCGTTCATTTACTGTCAATGTTAATACTAATATCAGTGGATAATGCAATAGAATTCTAGTATCATATATTATATATATGCAGTGTAGTATGATAGTAACAACTCAGTAAAAGATATATCACCTATCGAGACTCGAATGTGTTGTTGGGAACTTTTACTACAGTCGTTCATTGAATTATATTGTGAATACTAGTCTCTGTGGGCAATGCCATGAGAGTTTCAGTACCATATTGTATAAATAATCTGTCCAGTCAAAATCCTCACAATTTAGTAAATGTTACTCCACATCTCCTGATACAGATGGATCAGTTAGAATTGATATCACAGTCGTTTATTTCATTTGAATGTGAATACTAGTATCAGTAAATCATGGAAAGACAATTTCAGTATCAAATTTTGTATATATGGTGTCCACTAGGATACTAACATTGTGATAAATATTACTTCACCTATCTAGATATGACTATGTAGTTGCAAAATGATTCTAGGTCTATGGAGTAGTGCAGGTCATGCAACCTGCAACTGCATGCTATGTGTTGCATGCACGTTACACCACCATAGCATGCAGTTACAGGGGGTGCAAAGAGGGGTCTGACCTGCCATAGCATGCAGTTGCAGGGGGCCTGACCTGCTACCATAGCATGCAGTACAGGGATCTGACCTGCAACCATAGGATGCAGTACAGGGGTGTGAACTACTCCTGCCTATCTGGGATGCATTCAATCTAACCACCCACACTAAAAATTATCGCCAGCCTTGATGAGACTCAATCTCATACTGTACTATTTCTCCACAATTGCA
>Ga0307514_10001680_pt1 | contig 25661 bp, 20 predicted proteins | sample 16_EM_MG_FD_203088 | JGI IMG/M metagenome (GOLD analysis project Ga0307514, IMG submission 203088) | Populus trichocarpa ectomycorrhiza microbial communities from riparian zone in the Pacific Northwest, United States - 16_EM | ecosystem: Host-associated > Plants > Roots > Unclassified | place... | reverse complement strand
TGTGAATTGCCTCCCCACAATGATCTGAATAGTCTTGCTGCGATGCCTGGTTTTGATGCGGGGGGTATATCGTCTTCCCCTCCCATTGTGTCCATTTCTGACCCCACGTCAGCTTCCTCCGCTTCCTCTTCTTCACTTTCCTCTTGTTCCTCCTCATCTTCGTCTCCTCCCCCCTTCTCCCCCTCCTCCTCCTCCTCCTCCTCCTCCTCCTCCTCTACTTCCACCTCCCCTTCCTCTCCCTCTCCCTCTTCCTCTTCCTCTCCCTCCTCATCCTCCTCATCCTCCCCCTCTACCACACTTTCCTCCTTCCCTCGCCACTCCCCCAATCTTAGATCCCTTGGCGTCCACGCCGGCTGCCCTCTCGCCAAATACGCCCTCCCCAGCACCACCTGCGGCGGAGTGTACCCCTCAATTCCCCACCTACTCTCCCTCGGCGCGTATCTGATCGGCGAAGCCGGGGACATATTAATCCCCACAGCTGGCCCAGCACCCGGCTTTCTCAAGATGCCCCTTCGGGGGTATACGATGGGCTCTTCTTTTGACGAGTCTTCGGTTTCGGAGGAGGTGGGTGTGGCTGATTCTTCGTCTGCTTCTTCAGCGGCATGATTGTATACCGGCACCCTGATGGGAGGCTTCCGGATAGGCGTGTAAGACGCCATATTTATCCCCCTCGCGGGACTGATACCCTGCTTTCTTATTATACCTCGTCGGGGGAAAATTAGTGGTTCGTCGTCTTCCGCAGAGTCGGATTCGTCGGATGTGGACCCGGCAGTGGCTTCCTCATCCTCTTGTTGCTCTACCTCCATGTACTCTTCCACCACGGGGTTATTGGCATGGGCGTATTTTGGCGTAGCTGTAGGATGTAGATTCTCTTCCATATCGACCACTTCCTCGTTTTCCTCTTCCCCCAGCTCCTCACCTCCATCTTCACTCGAGCTTGATTCCTCTTCAGATCCCTCCTCATTCACACCAAGGATATACCCCTCATCCTCATCATCCCCTTCCTCCTCCTCATCTTCCTCCTCCTCAATCACCACAACCGATTCTTTTTCCGTCTCCACCACCCCCTCCTCATCATCATCAACAACCACAGCCCCCTCCCTCGCCCTCCTAACATTCTCCCTCCTCTCCTCCGCCCACCTCTCCTCCAGCGTCATTCTCTGTCTCGTCACCACCCCCCTCGCCGGCCGTCTCGACGGCGCTGGAGTATCGACTGGTACACTTGGTGGAATTAACACTGGCGCCGGAGATTCGTCTATAGGTATAGTTGAAGCCCTGGTAGTTCGTGCAAGAGTTGCATGGGTTGAGGCGGGAGTGGTAGCTGCTATATCTTTCTCCTCGACTTCCACGGAGGATCTGGTGGACATGCTTCGAGTGACTCTGATAGTTGCGGGGGTTACGGCGGGGGTTACGGCCCTTCTGGCTAAGTGACGGGTTGCGGGAGTAGCTGGCATTGGTGGGGGTAGAGTTAGTGGTGCTGGCGAGGATGTCGGCTGTCGTGATGGTGGTATTGATGATGGTGGGGAGGGTGAATGGGGAGCTGAAGCTGATGGAGCTCGGACCTCTACTGGCGATTGCTGGTGCTGTATCTGTGGCTCCTGAGACGGAAATCTTCGCTGCCTCTCAATCTCTACCGACCTCCTTTCGTCAATCTGCTTTATCAACTGCTCCTGAATCAACCCATCAATATCCACCTCTGGCTCAGCTCCCTCATCTATAATATTCCCCTGAATCTTCTCCTCCACCATACCCTCCTCGAGCACCTTTTCCTCTCCCCATGCCTCCGGCGCTTGTTCCACCATTACACCCTTCCCACCCTCCGGCTGCACTTGCAGCGGCGACCACACCCCCTCCTCCGGCGTCACACTCCTCCTCATCCCCAACATCCTTCTACTCCTCGCCAATGTCTCCAGCAAATTTGCCCTCAAATCCTTGTCCCTCATGGGCGTCGCCACCAAACTCGCACTCCCCCCCGGCCCCCGGCCAGTGGCCCCACTAAACGCCCTCGCATTCGAAATCGTATCCTTAATCACCGCGGCTGCTTGCACACTGCTGAGGCTGCCTCTGTTGGGTGTATTTCTTGCATTTGTTCCCGCCCCATCTCCTCCACCATACCGACTAGGCGTAGACATCGCCATGGCAGACTTCCTAAACCCAGAAGACCCACCGGGAGTACTATTCCCATTACCACTCTCATTACTCGCGAGCGCGACAGGAACAGGAACCAAAGCTGGCGCCGCCCCCGACGCAAGCCCCAGCCCAGAAATCCTTCTCCTTGCCGGCAAAATTGGGTACGACACCTCCTCCGTCGGGCTCCCACACCTAACCGCTCCTGACGCCCCCGGAGCCAGACTATTGGCTGCTGGTCCAACCCCCCTTCTTACCAACACGCCCATCTCCCCCTCTGCCCCTCCTTCGCTCTCCAAAGCCCTCTCTTTCCCCTTTGTGTTTTCATCAACCCGAAATAAGTACCCACCAAACTCCCTCGGGACCCCGCCGCCATCCCGCCCACCCATGTCGCCTAATACAGCCCGCTGAAGAACTACACTTGCGACTCTACATCGGGCTAGGTCTGGCGCGCGGCGGCTCTGGACCTTTTGCCGGGCGACTTCGATGTAGCGTCTTTTGGGGACGAATAAGTCTGGGAGGAAGGATGTTGTGCTGGTGTGGGCTGGGGTGGGGGTATGTGGGCCCTGCTGATGCCCCTGCTGTTGCTTTTGCTGAGGCTGTTGCTTATGCGGTAGTGGTGCCGGGGGTGACGAGGGGAACCTACAATTTTCAGATTGAGGTTGTAATTGCTCTGTTTCATGTTCCTCCTCCTGCTTCGCCAGTAGTGGCGAGCTCCTGCTAGGAAGCATCGGAATCTCCTCTACCACCCCAGCAAACCCCACATTCTTTCTCTTCCCCTTCCTCTTTGTCCGAACCTCCTCTCCCACCCCCACCCCCATTCCCGCAGGGGGACTCTCCGCCCTCGGCGGCACCACCCCATCAAACAACGTCCTCCTACTCTCATAATCCGCCGGTAAAATATCCAAAATCCTCTTTCTCCCCTTCCCCCCTTTCCCGCCCATCATGGCCCCCCCCGGGGTAGTAGTAACGACTGAACTCCGCCTTACACTTCCTGGCTGGGATTGTGATTCGGAGAAGTATGCGACACTATCGACGCTGTTCATGCGTTTGTGTACGATTGTTTCGTCTTCTTCTTCGGCTGCGGAGGTGGAGGAGGAGTGAGAGGCGGGGTCTTCGGTGTCGGGCCAGGCGGTGCTGCTGGCGACGCTGGGGTTGCGCTGGTGCTGCTGTTGTCGCTGTTGGTGGGAGAGGGTACTGACGAGCCAGGCCGGGTTGGTGTCTGTATTGGAGACCTGCGTTTGTTGGGATTGTGTCGCGGAAGGGGTTGGGAGGTGCCATTCCGGTGCAAAGGGGGTAGCCCGCGCAGCGGGTTCTGCTGGGGTTTTCTCCAATGGCCCAATGTGCTCTGTAAATGCCCCATTTCCACTACCACTACCACTACCACCTACACCAACATCACCACCACCACCACCACCACTATTATCACTCCCACCCCCAACCGCAAACCCCGTCCAATCAATTGCCTCCTCCTCCTCCTCCTCCTCCCCCTCCTTCTCCCCAAACTCGACCTTCGCCTCCGTTTCCCTCCCCGGAGACATACTCACACTATTGACCCTACTCCCCCTCATCTCACCCAGCGGACTCCTCAGCGGTCCTGGAGACGACGTAGGCGGTGGCGTGGCGGTTTGCTGGGAATGTAGAGAGGTATTGGATACAATTCTTTGCCGGGTAGGGCGCAGGCGGGTTGGTGGTACCGTGGTGGATGCGGGGGAGGAGGAAGAGGCGGATGACCGGGTTTTGGGAATCAGCAAAGGAGCGGCGCTGGCGATAGGTGAATCGAGACTCTATAGTATGGCGAGGGGAGTTAGTAGGATGTGCGTAATGTTGATGGGTATGGGCTAAGAGGGTTGTAGCCAATATCAAAGAATAGAAAAGGGCGAACATGTAAACAGGGTATCCTGGCGGTTACTTCTCAATGACCCCCGCAACCAGACATGCAGGCGTTTCAATGTTTGCCTCTTTGTTTGTTTTCCTGTTTTCCACTGCGCGCCGCCACCACAACAATAATCAAAACACACCCACGCCCACCGAATGCGGAATCAAATAAAACAAAGCAGGACCAACCCACTACAAACTAATCAACACAACCAAAAAAACCAAAAAAACCAAAAACCTACCACTGCGCTCGGTACCCTCTCTCTAGGCGTGACATTCCTGTCCCTCGCCAGGCGGCGCTTTTCGCGGATTGCGTCACTCGCGGCGGTACTTGTGCGGAATCGGCCGATGTCAAACATTGTGCTTGCTGCAGTTACCCGCTTGCCTGTTCCTGTTCCTGTTCCTGTTCCTGTTCCGGTTCCGGAGGGGAAGGAGGGGGTGTCGCGGGTGCGGGTCTTAGGTACGAGGACTACACTGGCCCCATCCCCATCCTCCCCTTCCTCGTCGGCGGCAGAGGCAGAGACATCAGGGGGTTTCTTTTGCCGTGACGCCCTCGCTTGCTTGCCTGCGCCGCCCTCGCCTTCGCCGGTGGTTGGAGTTGCAGCGAGACCCCTGGGCGCCTTGGGCTTGCCTGGTGACTTTGAGATGGTAGTAGGAATAGGAGAAGTGGTAGTAGTAGCTTTCCCCGCTGTAGCTGCTGGCGTCGCAACTCGTTTTGCTCTCGGCAGTGCACCGACGGGGGTGTCAACCGCCTTTCCCTTCCCTTTACTGCCCCCTGAGATTGCCGACCCCGACCCCGACCCCGACCCCAGCCGCAGTCCCTCCTGTTCTCCCCTAGACATATCCAAGAATGGATGTCCCCCATCACTACTATCATCACCATAATCACCATAATTACCCTCACCGCTACTCTCGCCCCCACCCCCTCTCTGCACGGGTACCCTCGTTGTGACAGTCCTGCTCCTCCCTCTCCCCCTCGAGCTCGGTGCTTTTGGTGTATCTGTCGTCATCGTGGTCATCGCCGTAGTAGCAGGTGCACGCCTCTTTTCCCTCGCGACAACCAAACCCCGACTTTCCCCGCCACCCTCACCCCCACCCTCACCAATACCTCTCCCTCTCCCTCTCCCCGCTGGAGTTGCCTTCCTCACTCCCGGCGTCACACTACCCCCCCTCACCCTCTCACTTGCCCTTACCCTTCCTCCTCCTCTTCCTCCCCTTCCACCTCCCGTGCCCATGCCCGCCAGTGGTGGCGCCGCCTTGATCTTAACCCCCCCCGGCCCCTCTCTCTCCGCCTCCACAACAACCCTAATCCTCCACGCATCCTCCCCATGCGGACTATTTATCACCGCCTCACCCGCACCCAGCCTTACCCCACTTCCCGCCCCATTACCACTACCACCCCTCGACGGGGTAAATACCGTGCTAGTCACAAACTTGCCCGAGCTGACCTGGCTCGCCGTCGTCACCACCCCTACCCCCGGCTTCTCGGGCGACGCTGATTTTGTCCTGTGGGGGCGGCTCGGGGAGCGGGTTTGCGAGCGGGAGGAGGGTGGTGGTGGAAGCGCGGTGGCAAGGTGGTCTGGGGAGGAGGGTTGCGACTGTGGTCGTGGTGGCGGGGTTGAGGGGCGTATGGAGGGGGGCCGGAAGCTCTGATTGGGACCCCGCGTGCCTGGCATTGGGTGCGTGGGTGCAGTACTGTACTGTACTTGTGTAGCGGGAGCCCAAATTACCAGTACCTGTACAGCGTTCTAGATCTGTATCCCAAATCCCCTACCTAGAGGCCCAGCAGGTTGTCGTAGCCTTAGAAAGAAAGAAAGAAGGCCAAAAATATTAACAACTCGGCTCGCACTCGACCAATGTAAGCCAGTACAGTAATAGGGTAATATCCGCAGCACAAATTGAACAAAAAAACCACCCTGGAAAAAAAAAAAAAAAAGGCGACCCTCTCACGTCTCTGGCTCTGTCGTGATTGCAGCGACCCGGAGTTATGCGAAATTGGAAATTGGAGATGAGATTGCTGCGTGATGGCCTGGTGAGCAACTGGCGGCTGGCAACGTAACGAGGGAATATTCCTTACTGGATCGTTGCTGCGGGTATATAGGTAGGTACCGTTGTTTGTTTATTTGTTTGTTTACATTTCCATGTGTGCTCTGGGGTGGTATGCATGGGCCGTTTATCTGATCCTTCCTCAAACCCACCTTGCAGCCCCAACCACTGCGCCTTAACCACTCGGCCATCTCTTGGCACATAGATACGGTATCCCTATGTACTACCTATGTACTGTACATACATAAGTACACTTGATACAATATATAAGTAAAAGGTCATCAAGGATATAAATGACATCAATTGAGCCCTTTCTCCAGTTTTGAATTCAGTAACTTTCCCAGGTATCTCGTTTTCACCATTGGGTAAGGTGCAGTTGGAGCTTCGCTTCACTAAGAAGTAAGACCATTTAAGTACCGAGTATCAGTCGTACCTTCCAAACTCCAAACAAAAATCCTCACTGCCGCAAACCACTTTCCGTCTTTAGCATTATGCCAGAAGAAAACACCTGAGTAGGCGTCCCTTGATCTCATGACATTATATTCGATGGTCATATCATGGTGTCTAAAATTATTCCAATAGAAACTTGGGTTGTAAGGCCTTGACAGCTGGGGCCCGTACCGAGGTCCAACACTTGGAAAGATCGAGCGACAAATTTGCGGTAGGAAACTTTCGAATGGGTATAGCGAATGTCGGGTTGAGCTTGATATTACAAATCATATACTGCCTTGTGAGACTTAGGTAGTTAGTCTTGTGCACGAGGATGCGTAAAGCTGTTGAAGGCTGTTCTGGGGGAAGGGGCTACTGGAATTCTCATCACTGTCCGACGCTCTCATTTTACTCTAGATGGACACCATGTTCCACATTTCGATATCCTCCAAGCAGGTGGCATTTCCCAGGGGATTGTTGCCTTCTGCCATATATAGTGCAGAACCCAGCAAGCTAGGATCACGCCCTTCCACAGGATGTTGTCCACATTTGGATACTCAATTGGCAGGAAAGACACCGCTGGACGTGGTAACCCACATCACTGGTTGCCCGCCTTCTGGTGTTCACAGGCCCATGTCCGCTTCGTAGGTAACGATGAACAAGCAAATGTGAATATTTCCACAGACGTATACAGACTCAAAAAAAAAAAAAGGTGGATACCCCGATCAGCAACTCTGGTGGCATAACCAGGTTTCCACATACTGGGGTCATGACACTATGGGCAACGCCTTCTGCCTCTCCCGGCATGTTTTTCACCTTTAGGGATGCCGTACGCCTGGGGTACGGCGAGCATGGCAGATCATTTGGGCAGAATGGATATAGAGAAGAGCATAGCAGAGGTGCTTCCACGGTCACCTGGAGAAGGTGGGTTTAAAGAGCTTCTGTAGTAAAATTAGTTTCAACCAACCACAAATTATTATGTGGATACTCGTGACTCTTGGCACACGCAGGCCACTCCAGAATGAGACTGTGGCACTACAAGATACAATTGCTTTATAATAAATTTTGATTATTTATACCGACCACCATTTTCTTTTCCTCAAACTCTAGTCTGGCGGGCACACTCTAGACTCGTTTAGATGAATCCACGCTCTTCGAACGGCAAACTAATGAACCCAGGAAGTCTATGTGGCCCGTGCCGGCGCTGCCAATCATGTGGCCGGCCTCTGATATAAGCAGATCCATCGATAATGTACAGGGTGCTATGCTGCTCCGTATAATCTTCTAGCCGGGGATGGTCATATACATATCTAGACCTTCACCACTTGCCAAGTTGGGCTCATGCAAGTAAGGCTTGAAGCAGGAGGTGCTCTGACTTTGGTGCATTGTGGTGGATGGCGTGTGGGCTGACACGGGTGGGAGAAGTATGGACACTCGCCGTTCTGGATAACTGACCAACTGATCGTTGTTTTCGAATACGGTAATGCTGAGAGTACAGCCCCAAATTACAAGTGCGTCAGGCTCAAGTGACTTACTGTAATTGGTGGGGAAGCGACAGGGAATGGGGAAGATATGAACCCTTGCACTTGGCACTCCCCAGCACCACTTCTACACTTCGACGCAAATCTTATGGAGCTTAGAGTCGTACCCGACTATATCGAACATGCTCTATACCAAACGCATACTGGCCAAGTGAATAGGAAAACCCATAGACCGGTAGGTATTGATCAAAGCAAAAGGGCCTCAATACCGCCCCTCCCCCTTTGGCATATATCGAATCTTCATGTCCACGTATGGATGACAAAGGGAGGAAACTAGTGGGAAAACCACTGCTTGCAGTACCTACGTAGTGCTTATTCTGACAAGCAGTTACAGTGCTTCCTTGCAGGACAAAAGAACTCACCTGCAGCTCTGATCCCTGTGTGCGGTTTGGGGGATGTATAAGCTTGACGCAAGTTAAGATACCAGATTGTGGGCACATGATTTTCACTCATGAGGCAGTGTAAACAGGTTTTGCGAGTTTCCTATATGGTATGGACCTGCGGATCGAGATTCCATCACGCAACGTGTATGGTGTGAAGGCTGTGGGTACAGTACGGCGATCCAGGGGAGATCGGGATCGAAGACGGTCTTGCTGCCGGTATAGAATTGCAGTTGTTCTTCTGCAACTCCCAACATAAATAGCTTGTCATACAATTTTTTATGGCAACGTCAGCTTGCCTCAAGCCCCTATGGAGATACCAGAGCTGAAATTGTAGCTAGTGAAAGGTTATACTTGCCTCTTGGACCATCTGGGGTTCTGGTGATTTTGTAAAATGGGAAGGTGCGAACGTAGGAACTATACATGTTGCGCGATCAGCAATATAGCCTCACCGATGGTGTTTGACAATATATATATCATTTCAAAGGGGGAGCATATCTCCACGCTCCTGAGTGCCAGCCCTATCAACATCTCTCATATAATCATGTTTGTTATCCACTTCAAAAATATAGCAATGCATTGTGCTATCAAAATATTGACTCAAATGCGTCAGACTGACCTCGTATGGTGTGGAGGATTGCAGGCGCCAGGATATGGCTTCGGTGGGTCGGAGAATTAACTGCTGACATCGCCCCAAATGTCTCAATAGTACCCGTGCAGATTCCCAACACTCGGGCTGACGCTGCAACATCGAAGGCATGCACACATAGTATGTGTACCTAAGATATTATTGCAAAATTTAACCCCGCCGACAGATAAACTCAATGCTTGTTTCTCTTCCTGTAATCTCAGGAGTGTTTTGTACCAGAACGGTCCTCGAGCTGCCGTGTACCCGTATAGTTGGCACATCTTAGTAGTCTGGACACATCTTAGGCCTCTGGGTTGGGGGCCTTTGTATTAGGCTGGCTGGTATCCCTTGTATATATGTATTTCCCTAGCCTGGCGGTATTATAGATGAACTTACTAGGTAGCGTCAAGATTTTTGGTAGACATAGTAAAAAGCAAAACGAGTTCCTCCCAAGCCTTCCTCGGGAAAGGGCTTGGGAGTACATCTCGCCTGCCTTTAATTATTTCCGAAACTCAGGTGAGTCGAACCCTGGCAGGTTGGGGTGGCGTTGGGGCCCACCCCTCATGGTTTGCTAGCGGGTACTATACCGCTAGGCCACGAGGAGTGGGGATGATAAAGAGTATTTTCATAGCTTGAAGTACCGGCTAGATGCAGTCTCATGTACAGACTAGTTACATAAGTATATATCAAGTAGATGAAGTCTTATGAGTAGCTGCACAAGACTCAGAGGAGTACGTGGTATAACTCTACGGGCTGGGCTACCGGCTGGGAGGCTACTGTGCCTCAAGTCTCAATTCGACCCATAGCATAGAGAAAAGGAAATGGTTAGGCAATAGCTTGCTACCGCGGGGCCCGGCCCCCCGCGAGAATAACTTCGTCTCCCGCGCGGCCTGGGGCCTGGAGCAGAGATGAGCATCCACGTATGGCTAGATAATGAGTAGTCTACCAGTAGCTTCAGGCAAGGCATCAGCACAGTGTGAGTCTTACGTGCAATCGAGTTATTCATGCTGCGGCCGCCTTGCCATGGAAGTGGACACACTCGCGGTTCTCTACGTTGAATCGACTTGCTGTATATGTTATGTAGCTTGTGTAGCCAAGTAGGCCCTACCCATTTACCAGCACTTTTTGCCCAGCTGTCCCTACGAATATGTAGATGCTGCACTGTCCCCCACTGCGTCTCTCCATCTCTAGAGGCCTTAGCCTGGGTGCACAAGCTGGGGCTCTAAGTACCATACAGCTATCTGCGAGCACTGTGGAGCCCTAGAGCAGAGCGGACACCAAGGTACAAGGAGACCGCAACGAGCTGGCCGTGGGAGCCAAGAAGTGGGAGTACCTAGATGCACCGTACTAGAGGAAGGAGGAAGAAGAGTGGGAATAGTGTGACAGCGTGGAGGAGTTCTTCCACTGCATGTATCAGGAGTTAGCCGGGCGCTAAGGGGACAGAAGGACATGTAGCTATATAACGAACCTCTTTTGTACCGCTGCATGGGGTCGGCAGATTAACTTGCACTGCCCTTGAATCCACTGGGGCACACGAGTAATGAGTATTTTAGGAAAAAATCAAAATTTTTTAAGAGGCCTTAGGGTACCATCTCCAATGTACTTGGGATATGATGTGCTTCTAAAAAATAGGTAATAAATCTTTTAAAAACCCAATTGTTATGCAAATAGGCTCAATTAAAACCAAAATACATGGAAATAATCTGCAAGTACTATGCAGAGATATATGAGGTGGTAAAGAACTCAAGATAGGATGTACAGACCAAAAATTGATAATACACTTGTGGAGCTTAATGTGCATAGCCTTATATGATGTATATATGTAAACTTGGGGTTGAATAAATATATACAGGACTAATAAATATTAGCATACAAGTTACGACCTGAGGGTGATGGCCCGATTGAGGGTAACTGGTATACCTTTCACCTGATATCTGGTGAGTTGAAGCAGTTACAAATTATGGAATAACCTTCTCCAAAGCTGGGGCAGCACGAATTCAACAGATATAGTACATATCTCTAACTCTGGATCTGCTCGGCTGCAGGAATGTCATTATCGTGGCCTTCCCGCTCCCTCGCTCGGTGGCCCACTTCAATGTCCGCGGAGCCTGACATACTAGATATCCTCCACTGTGGAGAGAATGTTTCCCATAAGCCGCTGTATATCCTGATGAAAAGATTCAGGGCTATGTACATGATTACTATTATAATGATTATCCCTTATATCTCATAATTACAGTATGCTAGCAAGATAGTTCACTATATTGACATGGGAGAGCCTATAATAGCCCTAGAATGGGGGGCCATCCTGTATTAAGCGTCCACCTGTAGTAATCTTGTCATCTGAGATATCCTACATCGTTCCTCCCACAAGTCCCACGACCAACTTAGACTACCGGCTTAGGCTTGTAAAACAAAATGGGCGCGGCGGTCTAATGGTATGACTCCTGCTATGTATTGTCCGTGGGTAGTCTGGGCAGCTGTGCCATTATTGTTTTTTTGAGTTGGTATAACTAAATTTGGGTGAATACTTGGTATGCTTCCTTTGTCACCTCCGGTAGCCCTTGGAGTGCTGAGCCTTTTTTTTAAAGATAAAAAACCAACACTCAGTGCTCGTATACGGCCTCACTAGGGGGTTTCAAGTTAATCTGCACGACTACCCAGGAGGGAGGGATGGTAAAAACGACTATCGCTTTCTCAAAATCAATGCTGTGTAAGTAGAAAAATCCCTAATCTGCGAGGGAAAAAAATACACCTCGAAACTCTGCTTCACACCTTCTGCGCTCACTTATCCTTCCAAGGTTGCCTTGTCAACCTCATAGTTGGTAGTGTGGAGGCCCTTGCGGCGCGCCGAAGCTCTAACGATCAATGACCAAAGCACGCCTCTAGTATCACTTACTTCAGTAAATTGCTGTTGCCTCTGACACATCTCCCCCAGCTTGTATTTGGCAGCATGAGCACAGCTGCTCACGTGGCTGAGGCTGGCAGCGGTTCAACTCTGATACTGTGGTCTTTGGCGGGCTTGAGCTTTCCTTCTGGCTTGGACATGAGCTTCCACATTAAGAAGATAACAAGAGAAGCCAGGAAGATGCAGTCCAGTCCCTCACAATAACTCCGTTAAAATACAAGTAATGATTCAGTTACCGACAAATAAAAAGATCAAAGAGCAGAATGAAATTCCCGCTCAAAATGCGGGGGTCATCTCCAACAAACCAGCCTACCATACATACTTCAACCCCTCTCTTTGCACGGGCTGAAGAGGAAAAGGCCAGCCCAGGGGTTGCAAGGGCGGTCTACCAGGCTCACCTGAAGGCGCAGTCTCTCGCCATAGAATACTTGATCCAGTGTACGAAGATATTAACGCCTGAACCTACAGTACCGATGGCCTGGGCTGGATTTTCGGGCGGTCCTGAGTAGCTCAGGACTTCCAAACCTCACCCCGGCCATGTGGAGGTTAGCCCAGTTCCCAGGCCAGTCGGTTAAAGATTAAGGGTGCAGTAGGTATTAGGTACAGTCTGTAGTGGATTCCTCTTGGCTAGGCACTGTTATGGGTTCTCATTGCACAATACGCAACCAGGATTGTGTATCATGGAGGCTATTAGGTACAATCTATGCTCCTATAGTTAGGTAGGATGCGTACGAAAACTATGTTCAGCCCCCCCCAAAATTAACCAAAACCAGACTACCTAATGAAGATTGATACATACATATACCAGTCCTTGCCCGGCCCGGCCCACCTATGGTCATATATGTTGTGAATACTCTCGCCTTGGCGTCACGAGAATTGCGGGAATCCACAACAGGGAAGCCGTGACAATAAGGATATGCAGGGGTGCCTAATCAGGAAAGTCGTGGAAAAGGATAAAAGCGTTGGGTTTTCTCATGTATTCCGTTTCTTTTCAATAATTAGAGCATACTCATATTCTCCACCCAGCTACATAATAAGCCGCTGTCTATAGCTTAGTAGCGAAATCTATATCTTCATACCTTTGGTAAAAGCACTAGTTCTCACGACGTCTTCCCTCATAACCTTGTAAAACTTACAATATATATATTTGGCATCACTCACGGTTTGTCCCGACTCCAATCATCACGACCAGTAGCAGAAATAAACTCTCGTCCAGTATGTAATGTACAGCATGGCTGGCACCATGACCGAATTTTCATATGCACCACAATATTCCCCGCCGACCCAGATTGACTCGGCGATATTGTCGGCACCACGATTGGGATACCAGCGCCAGAAAGAATCAATACGCAGTACGCATCAGTATGGCACGCATACGTAAGTAGCGATCTAGATTTGATACACAGCATTTATAGAACAAGAGAAGATACCTACTGCCACAACAGTGTCCCCCATCGCCATACTCTAGATAGGGTGAATGCGATTAATGATTCCTTAAAAAAAAAAAAAACAGTGTCCCGCATTGCCAACACTGTTGACATATTTCACGCAGTCAAACTCTACAACAGAAAAACAAGACTATAATCAAGGCTACTTGCACTATTGTCCTAAAAGCATAGCGGGAGATCCCGGCTCAAAATTTGTCGCATTCAAAACTTCAAAGGACGGGTAAAGTAAAAGGACACCTGAAAGGACAACCGTGAACACAGCTATTATTGACTGGCTGCGGGCCTTACATAGTGTTCTCACAGAGCTGTACGCATGCGGGCTTCCAGAATACATATGGCGTAGTCTCGGAACCGCTACACAACTATGGCGCAGCGCGACTGGGCGGCCTTAGCGGCGCAGACCACTTTTTTTTTTTTAAAAAAAAAGAATTAAAATGTTCGCACGAGAGAGAATCCATACAGAAAATGTGTGTGAAAGTTTATAGCCAGGAATTGCATATAATATGTACCTTCAAATGCTGGCCCTCGTATGTAGAGTACATGTATACACCCTTCTCCATCTCTAAAATCCCCACATGGGAGAGAAAGGGGCAGTGCATCCTGGGATATGTGATGCATACAGATACATGTCCACTTAGAGTACTCTACTTGACCTATGATATTACTGTCCCAGCGCCAGATTGTTGGAGATCTGCATCGTAAGGTTTCCTTATCGAATGGCATGCAAATGTTGCGCAATAGTACGGTACTTCCGCATTCGGATCCCTGCATCACCTTACAGGGTATCTGACAGGTGCATTGGCCCTCCGTGAAATCCATGCTTGGAATTCTCATTGGAAAGCATAAAGTGATGCCGTAACTCCTCATTTTTCTGTGGAGCAAATCAAAATCAAGATATTGGTTCTCAATCTATTCCCATGCCTATCGATTCAACCAACAACTCAGAATCAATTAATATTAAAAACAACAGTTGGAGAAAAAAGCAACCTATTTGCCAATGCCAATAAGGAAAACTCCTATAAACCGTACAGAAAAAGAATTTGCCCCATCCATACGACTGTCCTGGGCATCAGACATCGAAAAAAAATATACCAACTCGATGTAGATCCCGCCCCCTCCCCCTAATACTTGGAAAACTCCCGACCAGATCTTGCCCCCCCCCCTCAGTAGGCGTTCTCCACTAGTGGATGAGGTGCTTGACTCTTGTATATTAGTATTAATCAATTGACTCCTTCAACCGCCAATGCAGTTTTGCATATCTATGCTTGATCTCGACGATCAGTATGCCGTGGGGGTGGTGATAATGGATTTGATTGAAGCCCTGCTGTTTCTTCCGGTAAACCGACCGCCGAAGATTGAACCACTGTTCTGTTCACCTCAATCCTAATCTCACACCCTCTTTCTGGCCCCTTTGATTCCCACCCGGCAGTTGTATGATCTACCTCCTCACTACTACTATCATCTGCTAGCCGGCTTTCACTCGTATTCCAACTCGCCTTTGTCACTCCCTTTGCGTCCCCCTCCAATGATCCCTGCTCCACATCAGTGTCCCAGTTCATTGTGCTCCCTTCACTTTTGATTATGGTAGTTACGCCATTGTGTCTTCCTAAATCGCTACGTAAATCGAATTCTTCGAGGGTATGTTTTTTAGAGCCGGATCGAATATACCCTGCACGTGGGTGGTCACCGGCTGGTGGCGAGGATGGGGTCCCAGAGTCCCCAAAGAGGTGGCTTCGGGCGAGAAACTTTCGGAAGAGGGGTCGGAGAGTGGCAAACGATGAAGCAGTAATGCCGATGCCAGTTTCAGCGGTTGACCAGATGGCGACGTCAGTAGTACAGTAGAGGAAATCGGCGATATTGGCCAGGTGGTGGACATAGGGGATTCGGATAATGGTTGCGGTGGAAGCTCTGTAGAAAACATTCTAGTTAGCCTCTGATGGTGAAATTTCAAAAATGGAGATACTTGCATTCCACACATTGCTAAAATACCAACCACCAAAAATTTCGTCCGTGGAGTCATCTGTACGTTTCGAATAACGAATATCGGGATAATGCTGAAAGTCCAATCACCCCAGCAACTGACTGCTGAGTATGCGTAGGTTGCATCAACAATAATCGCCGTATCCAGACATTTTCCAGTTGCTCCATTTCCTGCAAACTGATTCCAAAAATACGCCGTCGGCTGACACTGGAACACGAAAAGGAAAAAGAAGACAGTACCGAACAGCTCTGTGATAACCAGGACTGTTAAGATAATATATTTGTGGACTGGCTCAACGACAATGCGGAGCAAGAACAACCCAATACTCATTTTCAGAGCCATGTTGGATAGGACGTACACAGGCTCGCATGCCCACCACCACTGTCAAAATTCATAAGTATCTTCTTTATCAGTTTGCTCTTTGATGACTTACTTTCAGCCCTATGGGAAGGTCTGCTGGCGGAATGTCCTGAATGTGTTTCCCCGTGCCATACATCGTTCCAGTCAGACAAAAGGCACAAAAGAAGAAGAAAAACAGCTGCCATACCACCAATGTTAGGCCTGACTCGAATCGCGAAAAGATATGTATAAAGTGCAAACTCACATATGCAATAACCGCAAACCAATCATCCCAGCCAAAGTTCTTGACCACGGTTATTCGGCAGTAGCATCTCAGAGCTATTCCCACTGTACTCAAGGCGAGAAAGAAGCTGGCCACGCCAGCAACCTCTCCTGATCTGTCATCCATATTGGCCATAGCTATCGATATCGCCGACTGCAAATTACTTCTCACGAGAGGAAGAAATGGTGCACCGTAATAATCTGTGACTGAAGCTGTCAGGTATGAAGGAGCTGCTGTGCGGGATGCTGATGTATGTATGTACAGTATATATATGCATAACTATGGTCATATATTTCCCATGCCACCATCAGCGTGTGCCCCATGGAAACGGAACATAAAGTAAAGTCTTAGCTTTGTGGTGGCTCATGGGAGTTGATCATGATCAGCGAGCGGCTCTATTAGAGCTGACCTACCAGAAATTCTCTCCAAGGTCACCCGATTGGGGAATGGTAAATTCCGCTGCTGCCGCCCCACACCGCTAAAGCAGGTACCGAGTTATGTTGGTGACTTTGGTCTGGTACCTCTGCGGAAGTCAATTTGTATTTCTGCAGATCTCAAACCCGAGTCTCCTGGTGTCGAAACATCCCAAAAGCTTTCTCAATTGCAAGCAATGACTGTTGAACATCGGGCTTTATGGCCTTTACGGTCATAGTAAATGTTTTGGACCCTAAGCTCGGGCACTGTTGCGAGCCAATAGAGAGTACTCTGTTATGCACCTGTTTATTAGGTAGTACCCTCACATAACAGCAAGTACAGTACATTGTAAGCACCTGGTAACTCTATGGCGACAACTGATTTGCTGACACCACCCCAACACGACACTCGCTTCTCTACCCCATGGCCCTGGCAGAATGCCATCCCTTCTAGCGAGACAGATAACTTATTACCGAAGGATCGACTTCTTCCCAGGGGGGACGCCCACTGCCTGGAGTGCTCATGTCGACTGGCCAACTGTGTAGCAAAAAGATCCCAGATAGTAAAATGTTATTCTTTACGGCCAGATGACAAACGTGTCGAGTTAGCTATGCACGATTGTCTCACCTCACGGAGTTCTCCGCGAAGGCTATGCTGCAGGTATGTAGGCAGGTCCAGCATGTTCGCAGGGCTGCGCCCCAGCGGCCTTACAAGAGCCACATATTCATGTATATTCGACTCTCTGTGTTGCATGCATATGAAATTTTATTCCGAACATTGGTTGTCCCTGATAAATGTAACTCCGCATGCCTACCCACATGTGCAAAAAATCCTGCCGCTGACACCAACTTTCGTGTTCTGGCGAGCACGCATGCAATTCCCTTATTGTTCTGCGGTGCAGCGCCGAACTTGTGGAAATTACGGAAGGGATAATAAAAGAAACTTGGACACGAACATTGTTTTGTTGACTTACTAGGTGACGATTTTGTGCTTGTTGGGCGGATTATAGGGTTGACTAAGCTGATGGAATTCCGTCTGGTGACCTAAAGTCAGCAGCTAAGGTGTACTCTAGTAGATAGGCTTTGGTGAGCCGCCAAGCCAACGACCATACCCCACATCTAGAAGCATCCATGACCCAGTCGTGATGCCGCACAAGGCAAGTAGCATCATGCTGTAGTCTGGTTGGCACAACACCCTCCGTATGGAGGGAGGATCATGCTGTACTCTCCTCTATATCCAAAGTGACTAGTACGTACCGGCGCACATACAAACAACACGAGAGTGCCCCCAAGTGCAGTAGATTCAGGGTAATAGAATTTTTCGTCTGGTGGGCACAGGGTGGCTAACCACAGTAAGTACCATGAAATACATATTTTTATCTTGTACATGACTTGTAATTGCTCACAGAAGTAGGTAACTTCAATATCACTCGTTCCCCTGCTGTCTAGAGTATTCTCTCCCAGTAAATCTAACATAAAACAGGAAAAATGAATGCCCCCGTCCCCCTACTATCTACTGGTCCGCATCTTCCACAATCGTCCACCTCCACCTCTCTCCTTCATAGCTACTCAAGCACCTAAATGGATTACTCAAGCCCCTCTCATGCACCACACTCCAATCTGTCTCTCTCACCCCCTCCTTCGCATAATATCTCTCAACCAACCCTGCCACCCTCTCCCCTGTACACACCACCACCCTCCTCCCCACTCCCTTCTCCAGCTCCCTCGAACCCACTCCCTCAGGCGCCTTCTTCAATAACCACCGCACCGTCACAGCTGCACCAGCTTGGCATTCTGCGCTTAGGAAGGGGGGATCGACGAGGACAGAGTCGAATTTGCCTTGTAGATCAGACGGGAGGCGAAGGGGGTGATTGAAGTCGTATTCGACGAAGCGGGGTGAGGCAGGGTCGGAGGAGGGAGGACAGAGGATGGAAAAGCGGGTGTCGAATTCGAAGAGGGTGGGGTGAATGTGTTTTGGTATTACTCCCTTGCGCTTGAGGGAGAGGAGCTGCACGAAGACACTGGGGCCGGAGACAATGGCCACATTTATTGGTTGGGGTGGCTCTGTCAGGGGGATGGTAAATGTGCCGGGGGGGTGAGTGCGGAATTGGAAATCGGCAAAAGTGAGTTCCTTGGTGAGGGCGAGCTGGGTGGGTTGATCATACCAGAATTGCGACATTTGCCAGTCCTCTTCAAAGAGATCCATGGAGATGTCGGTGGTGGTGGTGATGGCGGCGGTGGTTGTGGTGGTGGTGCAGGCGGGTCCAGAAGTGCTGGTTGTTGGGTCGGCAGTATTGGAGGCTCGGGCTTCATGGTCCCTCTCGGCTTGGGAGGCTAGTGCTTGGAAGCGTTCCTCTCGCTCACGGCGCTCAGTAAGGAAGGCTTGGAGGTGAGCGAGAGTGTCTGATGGGAGACTGTACTGGGGGGAAAGCTAGTTGATAATTATTGGACTGATTGGGGATGAGGAGGGAAAATACCTACGTTAGAGGTTCATCGTCTTCCTTATCTCTTTCCACTATCGTATCCCCTCTAACTTCTGCCACAGTTGCTGTAAGCGTCCCCTCTGGCTTCTCTGCCTGCACCGTTGGATGTGTAGTTGCAGTTTCCATCTGCGCTAACAATAGGCCAAATAAAGAAACCCAGAAAACCGATCCAATCTGGACCTAGTTGTGCGTAGTGTTTTAACCAATTCGGAGAATTAGATGAGAGTGACGCAGATGTTTTTGGTTCGCGTTGGTGGGGTTTGGTGGGGCAAAAAGTTCGGCGCAAGGGGATCCCTGCATGTGAGGTTGGGATTTGCCATCTTAGGGTTAGGAAGTGTGCCGACAATAGTGGACACATGCTGTGCGACAGCGGTATATGTATATTAATATAACCACTATACAGTAAATTAACACTCCATCTCGATGCGCTCAGCATATCTCGGATATTCAGGTCACAAACACACAAAGATGTTTGCAAAAATCTCTTGTATGTTGGAAATTTGTGAATGGAGAGTCGAGTCCTAGTTGCTGGCACCAAACATGTGTGCGAGACAAAATGCCCGATATGTATTTGAGTGATCCTATGCTTCCCACAGACATCAAGTAAGATGTAATGTATGTACTTAGGTACCTGCCCCCCTCAAGAGTATGAATGATGCCTTCAAGGAAGCCATGTAACACTGGGTGTCCGCGTGGGCGAGAGGGCCGACTGTACCAAGCCATACTGATCTCCTTTCCGGACGTGATCTACCTAGGCATCATAGCCATAGTCTCAGAATTCACGATCATGAGAATCCAGGTGCCTATGCATTTAAAGGTCCTATTTTCCGCGAACCCTATCACACAGATAATTCTTCCTGATGCATAGAGTCGTATAGGCTCTTCTTAGATCTCCAGCCACAACCTCGGTACAGTCCCCATATACTGAAACCCTTCAGTGTCTATTTGACTGCTTTGATACTCCAATCTGATAATTAACGGAGAGCTTGGATGAACGGCTGTAGATCTAGCTTGAAGGACTCTAGGTCAGCGTGTTCGTCCAGGCCGGGCCACCTGTATTTCATCGGGCTTTCTTCATGCCCTTCCCATTCCCCTTTCTTGCCCCCTCTTCTTTATCCCTTCTTCTTTACCCCACCTAGACCTGTCTCCCAGCTGAACGAACGTTAATTACCATCTGCTGCATACGAACCTCACGTCCCTTATAACAGCTCCGCTGAGCAAAAACTCACAGTAAAAGGTACGCACACTGGTTCCTACACACGTCATCGGGGCTGTCTTGTAGCTGGCTTCGAGCGGTGTTTGTGGATTATAAGCGTTACGTTCGTGCTAATGAAAGTTTCGACTCCAGAATCTCCTGCAGTTTCGAGTTTGTTATTTCAAGGTTGTCGTCTTGTTTATCGAAAGCTATGGACGTAAGTCAGCATCTGCTCGAGGCTGCCATTGCTGTGCCGATGACTAAAGGCTAGAAATATAGCTTTCCCTGATTCTGAACCCGGAGCAGCCTGCCCCGGGCTCTCTGGGCCGACACGGGGCTCTGCACTCAGCTGCGGACTTCCCAAGCCCATCCCCATCCCCATCCTTGAGCCAAGGCCCGGATCCGCCAGAACTGGTACAAGTGGAAGATACCGCCCCGAAGCCTAGTGCTGCAAACCAAAACCGCCAGTTGCCAGCCCCAGTTGTGATAAGCACCCCCACTACTGCTCCTGCCCTCACTCTTGGTGTGGGTAGTCAGCAGGGCAACCAGACTAGTCAGCAGGCCCCTCTTGTAGCAGAGGCCTTTCCCAAGCGGTCTACTAGAAACAAGGCCAAAGAGATCAACTACAGAGAGCTGGCCTATGGTCCATCTCTACGCGTACAAAGAGCCACCCTCACAGCCAGCAGCCATAAAAAGACCAGGGCTCCCGGCCCAAACAGCACCCCAGCAAGTGGAGGGAATAGCCTACCAGTAAGTACTAGTGCCGAGCCCGAAGGCTTGGAGAGATTGCGAGAAGTATCGGCCACAGCAGCCAGTGAGTCTGCCACGATCAACGACCAAACTGGTAGCAAGCCACCTGTCCCTATGGCCGAACCCAAGGACCGCTCGAGCTCTTTGACGCCTCCACCTGAGGACCTGGAGGACCTTCTTCCTGATATTACTGGAGATTTTAACAACGTGCCCAGCGTTAGTCTTCGTACCAAACAATACCCATCTGAGGCATCTTCGCCAAAGCTTAAGCCCAAGGCCCAGAATGCTGCGGCAGATACCGACACTCCAATGGTAAATGATCTCAACGCAATGGTACGTACCCGTAGGTGATATCGTTTGGGTATATTTGATACTAATATCTAGCTTTGTAGGGCGTTAATGGTGCACCTCAGAGCAGCCCCAGTAAGAAGAGGGGTCGTGGAAAGGTTGTCTCCTATGCTCTACCACCACCAGTCGGTTCTGGAGAGGATACACAGCAGAAAGAGGAGAAATTGACGTTCCCTATGGTATGTCTCTTGAGGGAATATCCCCCATACACAGTCACTGACTCACCATTGAGCCTCCACAGAAGAACCAGAGAAAGGAAAACGAATTGGCCCGTACCAAACAGAAAAAGAAGCCAGGACCTAAGAAGGGATGGAAGAAGGCAAGAGAGGTGGCGACTGCAACCACAGCACGCACTCCAAGCAGCAAGACTGGAGCTGAAGGCGGCGGGGAAGGAAGCGAACCTAGGTTAGTGCTATCGAGTTATTTGGTGTCATCATCAACTGGTAGCACACCAAGCCCCGAAGAAAGCCCATCCACGGAGATGCCTCAAAATACAGCTGTCTACGATAGTGGCCTTGAAGATTCTGCAAACAACTCTCCAGCGAACGATAATACTGGTAATGCATCAGCACCATCTTACCCCCCAACGCTGAGCTCATCACACAGTGAGCGCTTGTTTGTTCCTGACCCAATTACTATTCCGGATAAATACGCTCCACACCGCCCCATGACCAATAACCAAGCAATCAAGTTGTTTGACGTTATGTGCGAGAGGATGGATTGGCATGATAAGGGTTTGTATGAGAGCGTGGGAATGCAGAATATGTTTGGGAATAGGAGGGCCGCCGCTGAGAGGTTCTACAGGAGGGAGTGTAGGAAGATCCTGATGGAGGGATTGGCAGAGGCCGAAGGGAGGATGGTCGGGGCGCCGAGCAACCACCCGCCAATGGAAGTCGGGGTATGGCCCTCTACGACTCAGGTGAGTGCTGGTGTTGAGATGGAAGAGGAGTGAGTAAAGTTTGTGTATGAAAAGATGGATTGGTCTCTGGTGAGGATATCAATGGGTTTTCTTATCACTATTTGTTCGCTTTTTGCTGTTCTTTTGCTCTATTGGTGTTGCTTGGATGATATGGCGTTTGCTGGTCTGATCTAATGATAATATGGACACGAGGGATTTGGGGGGGGTTAATGTTTGTCCATATATCTCATCCGTGGAGCACATACCTTGCTTGCTTGATGTTTTATTGTAGAGCTTAGCAGATATAGGGATGGGGATTTTTTAGCTTGATTTAAAATAACATGAATTGCTTTTTTGACGGTTTGAGTCATGATGTGTTGTGTGTGCCTTCCACTCCACTAGAGTCTTTTTTATAAATTCTCACATGAAGAACCCGTAGTATGTTGTTTAATATCAGGAAACCGCAGGAGGGGTTGTATGCACGGACTCTCTTTGTTGGAAGATGCTTGATTCAAAATATTCCATATCTAAAAATATTCGACACATTCTATACCGGCATTTACACCCACACCCACATCTACATCTACACCTACATCTACATCTACCATCTACATTTATTTACATCTACATTTACATCTATATCTACATCTACATCTACACATACTGACTTCTGCACTGGAAGGGTAAGTTCAGGGTAACAGTCACTTCCGGGGTAAGTAGTGCTAGTTTTTTAATTACAGACTAGGAGAATCAGGGCGGGGGGGGGGTCAGGTATTAAGACCTGGGTATTCCCTGATTCGGTACACCGTCCACCAACATTACACCCACATTCCGTGATAGTATGAGAGCAAGTCCAGGTGCAAGACTTCCGCCTGTCTACTTTATTTCCTCCGCTACAAAAACTCAAACACATTCCCTTTCCCCTCCTGCACCATAACTCCCACCCTCTCCGTCCCCACAATCCTCTCCATCGCCAACCCCTCCCATTTCGAAAACACACTCGCCACCTTTCTATTAACCCCCTCCTTCCACCCATCATCACCCATTGCCAAAAACTCCCCCACCTCCTCATAAGCCCCTAGTTCCTCCGGAATTCCATAAAACCAGATCTCCTTAGTCCCCTTGATCACGTATCGTCTATAATGATGCGCTCGGCCACTATACAGCAAAACTCGATACCTCCCATTCAAAAAATGTGTTCGCGCACGAGCGGTGTCTGGCGGAGACGTATGTTCCGAGATCGCACCAAATGCGATGGGGGTGGCGAGGGTATGTGCGAAGTGGTTGCGCACGCGGAGAAAGTCAAAGGAGCTGGGGATAAAGATTAGTACGCCCTTATTAGGGGCACGAGGGGAAAGGATATATGTTGGTAGAATTGTTTTCGTGAAAAAATCAAATCTGGCATCGGGGTCCTGTAGAGGGGTCTGGGAGGAAAACCGGTGAAATATTTGCGTTATTCCTCCAATGGAAGAAAGGTGTTTGAGTGGTTGCCCAGAGAAGGTACTGGGTCGAGTACTCACTCGCCCTGATAGTGCATTCCGCATATATACACTTTGGAAGTGATTGAATTCCGGGGCTTGGAAGGAGGAAAGCAGAATAGTTTGTCTGAAATATAGTGAGTGTGAGTCAAGACACCATTCTCTTACCCGTGAGAAATCAGTATCGTGAAGAGAGCGAGGAATGAGGTTCATGTGCTTCATGCAGAACTCTAGGTGCCCCCAGTTTTGCATTCTCATTGCATCAGCATGGTCGACTATGCAGACTTCAATACTGCTCAGGAAGTCGTAATCTTGTTTTTGGTTTTTGTTCTTTTTCCGTGCTTTCAATTCATCTGCAAATGCAGCTTCGTCCTCGCTTGCACCAATAGCCAACTTGAGACCTAGAGGTGAGGCAAGAATTATGTCGGAGTTGTAGAATGAGGAAAAGTATTTTATCGTTTTTTTAGTGAACTTGATACCTAGCCGGAAATCATCATCGTGGTTTCCTGCGAATAAGGCCTTGAAGTCCTCTGGTTTATTAGAGTTAACCAGGGGGTCTTCAGCTCCTGCTGGAAGCCCAAATTGCTCATTTAGTCTCTTCCGGTTTTCTTGCTGCTCTGGTTGGGCTAAGCCTGCAATGGTACAGATTACTTCCAACGCCGCATTTCGTGTGGGGAGAATAATGAGGATCTTTGGCCGTGTGAATCCTTGATCACGGAGGTCTGGGGGGTCAACAGCGTTGCTTTTTCCGTCAGAGGTAGCTGCAGCGATTTTTGCCAATTTGGCATTGTTTTTAAGTACACGGTCCCGGGTTTTGTAGATGTGGTTGAGGGAATGGAGGGCATAAAGTTGCCGGAGGTGGGGGGCATTCTTATGTGTTCGAGTGGAAAAGTATAGGTCGCTGTAACTGAATATGGTGGGCGCGAGAGCAAGTTGTAAGGGGTGGGTGAGTTCACATTCCGGAATCCGTAGGCGGGGTTTCAGTTTGAGTTCCGAGATGCTCCCCAGCACCTTGTTCCCCACATACTGCGCATGTGATGTTAATGTTGAGTCTTCAGTTGCAGGTACCGAGATGCTCATATTCCCGATATTACCAGCAGACTGGACGGTTTTGGTTGTGAACCAGTCATTCCTTTTTGCTGCTTCGATGGCCTGTGGGAAGAACTTGGGTGGATTGGCAAAATGGACCTCAAATGGATCATGGATATCTTCTTTAACATCATCACCGTCGTCTTCTTGTAACTCCTCCTCTTCTTCCCCCCCTACAATCTCGCCCTCATCGGTCACATCCCCTTCTCCATCCCCTTCTCCATCCAGTACCATTGCATCAGGATCTAGCCTGCGTCGTTTGGCCTGCCTGTCTCCATCATTTTCATTCGGCTTCTTTTTTGCTTTAGATTTTAGGGATTGCAGAAGTGCGGCGTAAGAGCTATCCTTATCTTCCTCTTCCGAGTCCTCCTCTTCACTAACCTCCTCTTCACTTTCGATATCATCCTCGGAAATATTTTCTGCCTCAAATCCAGACTCGGGTAGCCTATAAAGTAATTAGTTACGGATGAAAACTAATACAAGAGCCATCAAGGGTACCCACGGCGCCGGTGCGGTATTGTATGAAATTCGTCCATTGCAACCATCTTGACCTCGACCTCGGCCTCGACCCCGCCCTCGACCCCAACCTCGTGCTCCTGCCGCTCCTCGCCCCAGCGATCCACCACTTGTCCCCCGCCCACGCCCACGCCCACGCCCCCTGAAACCTCCACGCATTAATCGTTGGTGCCGGCTTCAAACCCGTTGGCTCGCTGTTTGGGGGGCTTTGAGAAGCGTTCTTTGAAGCAATTCCAGTTTCGCGGGTTCTAGAGAGTTATGCAACCCAGAGTACAATACCCAGATCAACCAAACCAGAACTCCCTCTGTATCAGAAACTGGTGTTGATATCGTCTGTCAATTTTCTCTATTTTCTTTTCTAAAATTATTCCACGCACTACACCCCATCTGGTGTAGATACAGCTCAGGGTTTGCCCCGCCTGGGCGCCAAGATCTCCAAACTCACAGGCATTTTCGCTTCTTGAAATTATGATACAGGGACATAACGCAGAATTTCAGAAATT
>Ga0307514_10001679_pt1 | contig 25668 bp, 25 predicted proteins | sample 16_EM_MG_FD_203088 | JGI IMG/M metagenome (GOLD analysis project Ga0307514, IMG submission 203088) | Populus trichocarpa ectomycorrhiza microbial communities from riparian zone in the Pacific Northwest, United States - 16_EM | ecosystem: Host-associated > Plants > Roots > Unclassified | place... | reverse complement strand
TATTGTTCTCCATAGCCAAATCTATCGATTTTACGTTAAAAATATTCGAGATCTGTTATGGTGGTGATGTTGATACGTTCTTGGCACACACCCCTAAAATTGTAGTCTCTAGACTGCCGGCACCATAGGTATTTTTAAAAGTCCTACGAATCGCTGCTGTAGTCGCACAATTTGGCAGCGCAGTGGAGAGTCTGGGTACGAGAACAGCCTAGGTACTCCGTACCTATGTATGCTATGGCGTATAGACTCAAAAGAAAAATGTCTGGCGGACTATGGCATATCCGGCATAAGCTAACAAGACCACTATTCCCAAACGGGGGGGTAGGAAATTTCCACTCCTAAGAGATATTTATCCTTAATTTGTGCGGAGTTTTTTTTTTTTTTTTTTGAAGTTTATATCATACGGCTTAAGGCGGGTGCGCAGTCAGTATTACAACACAGGGCGTAGTTGCCATGGTCTTACTCCTCTGCTTTGATACTGAAATGATTAGAGGGCGGTGAGAGACTACTACAACTTTGAGAAAGCTATTATTTATTCTTTCTGCATAATACCCGACGTTTTCACCACGAGCAAATGATACCAGTAAAAAGTCTATCCTCCTATCTTACATCATCGTTTCTGGGTGTGGTTTCAGAACAGCGGCAAGAAGCCGTGAAATCTCCGGTCAGCTTGGCGTCTACATGGGAAAATCGTGGGAATTTGGGAGCATGAAGAATTTATATAAATAAGCCTGGCATCACGATGTCAAAAATAGTTCATCTATCAAGAAAAAAACCAAGCCACTATTAGCATTCCTTTTTCAGTTGCTGCCATTCGGTGGCTTTCAGTCGTTCCCTTGAGATTACCCTCATTTACAGCGACCATATTTACTATATCCGCTGGTCGGAGCAATATCTTACACTACATATGATGAAATTGCTTATTGTCACAGTCACTGCTCTGGCAATTCTTCCTGGCCCTTCTTATGCATTTTTGAGGGGTGTGAACATTGGAGCAGTGAGTATCCATTCTCGGCCAGCTTTTAGAGATTGTCACTGATTAGAACCTTTTTAGTGGCTAGTGTTGGAGAAATGGATGGATGCGAAGCCTTTCGAAGGTCTTAAGGCACAGGATGAGTATAGCCTATCCCAAGAACTCGGGAAGGATGCTGCGAAGACGAGACTTGAGGAGCACTGGAAATCTTTCTTCAAGGAGAAGGACGTCGAAGAGTTGAAGGCTGCAGGAGTGAATGCGTACGCCTACATATCTAGACCGCTCCCGATAGCATTCTAACTAGACTCTCTATAGGCTTCGAATCCCAATCGGATATTGGGCTTTTGGGAACTTTGCTGATGGTACCCCTTATGTGAAGGGTGCAGAGGCACACTTGGACAAGGCCATAGGCTGGGCCCGCAAGAATGGGATGAAGGTCTGGGTTGACCTTCATGGTGCTCCTGGAAGTCAAAATGGTAAACAATGCATTCCCTTAGTCCCTTTATTCGAATGTGTTTTAATGATACTACTTTAGGTTTTGATAACTCCGGTCAATCTGGAGTGGTAGACTGGCAGAAGGGCGACAATATACAAAAAACATTTGAGGTTCTGAAGGTTATGGCCAGGAAATATGGAGCCCAAGAATATGCTGATGTCGTCCATGCAATCCAACTTATCAATGAACCTATATCGTGGGGAAACAACAAGTTTAGTGTCACCTATCAGTTCGCTATCGACGCATACTGGAAGGTCAAGGAATTGACCACAAATAAGAATATGCAAATCATCATGCATGACGCCTTCACCCCTTTGACCTCCTGGGCGGATCTCCCTGGAAGGACAAGCTCAAGAAACACCGATGGGTCCAACAAGGTCGGCATGGACGCCCACCTCTATCAGGTCTGTATATGCCAGTACCGGTATCCTTGAGTTTGGTCCCAATACTAAAATAGCGTAGGTATTCGTTGATGCGGACAAGAAACTTAACCAAGACCAGCACGCAGCCAAAGCATGTGGATGGGGAAATATGCTTGGAGCATCTCGAAAAATTATGCCCACCTATGTTGGAGAATGGACTGCAGCCTCTGATATATGCGCCTACCCAGATGGCCACACTGAGCCTGGCCACACTTGTAATGTTGACGGTTGCCAATGCCAGTCGGGTGTGGACTCGGCCCAGTGGAAACAGCCAATGATTAAGGCTGTGAGGAAATACATGGAAGCACAGCTTGACGCTTTCGAAAAGCACACAGATGGGTTTTTCTTCTGGGCTTGGAAGGCCCCGGGTGCTTGGAACTTCATGAACGGTGTTAAGCAGGGGTGGATTCCCCAGCCTTTGACCAATAGGATGTTCCCTGGCCAGTGCGGTTACCCAAGCCCATCTGCAAGGAGGACAAAGAGGAATACGCTGGGGATGAAGGGGTTGGCTTGATTACTGGATGTACTGTATACCCATATATCACTCAATTCATGTACATATATTTCCAAGTAGGGGGCCACGATATCGTCCTCCTGCTATAATCAACAGCATCTAGTGCACATCACCTAGTCTTCTTCTGAGTGCACGGCGGACGGGGCAGGGACTGGTCCGTGGGGAAGAGAGAGGCCACCTGGGGTACACCAGGAGCTGCAGTCCATCGCCATGTTCTATATAGGATGAATGCGATTAATGATTCATTAAAAAAAATCATATGGCTATATATCTCGTGCCAATCACATGAGATGCACGCTTAGTCACAGCATATGCCAAACTCACATGAGAGCTATCTACATCAACCCCACCAAAGCCACATCTGTTTACCTTGGCTGATTTTCTAACCTGCTTTTCTGTTTTGGCACCAACGTTTAATGAAGATGTCTGACTACAACCCTGAGCTCGTCCGACAGTTAACAATAGAGCTGGGACTTGGGCAACAGGAAGCTATCGACTGTCTGAGGGTATGCTGGATTTATATACACACCTTCTGGATAGGTGCTACCAATACTTGGTGCTGACAATTTCCCATCACAGGCCTCAAATAACGATGTTGATAAAGCGGCAGATCTATACTTTAGTGGTGGCCTGCTGGAGGTTGTTATCCACTAAAATTCAAAGGCGAGGCGGGGATATTGACAAGGGAACTACAGTGGCAGCGAAACAATAACTGGGACGAGAGGGCCTTTCACAGCGATCGCTATGACGACGAGTCCCTCGCGCCTTTGACCGGATGGGGGCCCCAGAATATAAACGTGAACAACCCGCCTCGTACGTCTACTAGATCTGCTGAATTCAGTCATCTCTCGCTACCTATGATGCGATATCTTGAAATGCAAGATACTTCACAGATGGGCACACCAAGTGACATTGGTGGAGAAGACCATCAGCGCCTGTTGGAAGGTGGTTTTGGTGATGATGATAATATGTTTGGGCACGACTCTGAGAGGGCGACCGCTTACTCCTCGTCTCATTCGAATGTAGATTATTCGATCCAGGGTCCGGATGTCTTGACACCGGAAGTACTTGGAGGGCCACCGAGAACGAGACCACCGAGTCCGATGAATCCAGAGTTGGATGCTGGTACGAATCGTGGGTAATCTTTAGAATTCTTGGAAAAAAGTAGCTGCTGGTTGGTGGGAGGGGGGTATGGGGTGTGACGAATACTAAGCAAGAGGCTATTTAGGGGACATCGCCCGAGCCATAGAAATATCACTTAATGACGATTGTAATGCCAACAACTACTCGGGGTGGGGGAATCAAGAAACTGGGATAACGGGCACCCATTCAACCCCTACGGCACCGACTTTTGGGCCAGCTACACAACCTACCTACGATCCATCGCAATGGGCTCTTACCACAATCCCTGCAATAAGCGAGATCTATATTGATCCTGCTCACCCCAGCGATCGGCAAAGAAAGGAGGGACAGCCAGCTTTTTTCAAGCCATCCTCGGATGGTTTTCATCTTGGACCTGCCCTTGCTATATTCCACTCAATACCAGCTGCTCGTGAAAGACTACTTGCCCCACAGTATGCGATTGATGACTATGGTTACAGCGAGCGTTGGTGGAGTGGAGAGAACATTGAGGGGTCTCGGATAACAAACATCATCGACCATGAGGGCACAGAGGAGGTGGTGGCCGAGCCTAAGCCCAGTGAGGTGATACTTGAGGTACAAAGGTTGATGGCTTTCCTAGATAGGACTATGCGTGGGTATGGAAGTGTAGACAGCTTAGCCAAAATGCAAGGCGTTTACGAGCAACTACAAGGAGGCAAGTGGGTCCCCCTGATCAGATTGAGGGTAGGGAAGGTATATCTAATCTATTGACAGATCAGCTTTCGTCTTTCTTCAAGAAATGGTCGAAAGATATCAAACAGCTTTCCGGTTTAACTGGCAAGGGTGAACCAAGCCCATTTACCTCTACCGCAATTTCAAGCGAGCCCTTTGAGGCGACCGACTTCCAGGTTCTCCTCGTCCCTGCTATATCCAATGACCATGTTAATGCACCATTTCCCATTCTCTATTCTGCCATTGATCAGGTGTTTTGGGCGGACCGGCCTGGAGTGGCTGGGGGCGCGTCTCTAGACCCTGTTGCGGATGTCCTTTGCATCTCCATGACTCGGGAAACATCTGACCTCCCTGGCCTCGGGCATGATATACCAGTTGACTTGTACATGGACAGATACACTGCTCCGTTTGTGGATTATGTCAAGGAAATGAAACTGGAGAGGGAGAAGGTAAGGAACGAGATTAGGGATTTGGAAAAGAGAGAGGAGAAGCTCCTTCACTGCAGCAGTAAGGCTGTGGTGGATACATCAATGGTCGAGACTACCAGGCTTTTGGAGGCTGCGATTAAGCATATCGAGCATTTGAAATTACCCCCAGGTGAATCCAAGGATGGGGAGAGTGATGACGTGGTAATGGAAACGCAGGTAGAAAAGCTCGGGGAGTTTTCATTGATGAGCACAGAACTTAAGGGGATTCTTGAAAGGCTTAAAGTCAGGCTAGAAGGTGGGGTTATGATTTCCCCTTTGCTCGCCATGGCGTATAGCTTACACTAAGCGTGGTGACAGAACTTGCTGCATCCAAGGAAAAGGCCCGCAAGACTCTTCATGAACTTACTGCAGCTTTTACATCTCCTGAAACCACTCCCGAGACTGCACCCCCACTCAAGAAGCATTCCCTCCGAGGTGTATTCATCGATTTATCGACGACTTTCATCAGGGTACGAAGTGAAACAGAGGAGCGAGTCATAACCGACGAATGGTGGTGTCTGACCTATCCGCTGAAATGGGAACAAAACGCGAATACGGCGGCATATAAAGTGACGAAAGCGACTGAGGAGGAGGTGCTTGCTGCTGTGAAATACACAGGAGATGGGAAGGTGCTCCTAGTATACGCCACAGAGGAAGCCATGCAGGCAAGGGAGAGTGACGGAAAGCTCCCGGAAGCGCTAAAGGTTTGTAATCCCTCTATATTCCGAAGGGCTTCAGGGTAGCACTAACAATGTAATATCTAGACCTTTGTTGAGCTTGATAACGTTGCATTTATGCAGGAACTCGAATCCGCTGGTGACAAGGGTAAGCGAAAGCGCAGTAACTGGTACAAGTCGACTAACAACAACCTCTCCAACTCTCACATCTCCATCGAAGGGCATGATACTATGATGGGTGGCAACGGCGGCACCGGCATCCAGCAGCCACCAGCTTCTCCCATCGACGCAGATGACTCCCCCGTCGCCTCCTCATCGGAGCCTCCGCCAAAAAAAAGCTCAACAGGGGAGTGGTCCGCTCTGGCCGTGCGAGACGGGTCTACGGGAGAACTTATAGAGGATCACGTCTCGCTGCTTACCGGAGGTAGTGCTGATAGTGCGTGGGAGATTGGGGGGGGCCCAACTGCAACTGGGCGAGGATTGGAGAGAATGGAAGAGGGGATGCAGGTGAATAGTGATGGCGACGGGGGGGAAAGGATGTATGATGGGAATTTTGTGGCGAATATGAGTCCGTTTATGTCAGTGCAGCTGGAGCCGGAGGAGATGGGGTTTAAGATGATTGGGGATGAGGATGAGGATATGAGGGATGCGCAGCATGTGGAGTTTTTGGACGGGAATGGAGAGCAGGGAGGTGCAGGGGATGCGGCGTGGAGAGTTTTCATGGACGGAAAATCAAAGTAAAATATACTGTGTAGTGTTAGCTTTAGGTAGTCGGCGGAGTCAGCAGCTTCTTGTTGAAGCCGTATCAATACCATCAGTAATTAATCTTGTATGCCATTTTTGAAAACCTGTGTCAAGCTAGTTCAATTCTGCCCTACGAGGCTGGCTGTCATGACCCCTCAATAATGGCTGCTACCACCCAACACCCAACACGAACAGTCAAAACCATACTAGAAAGTGTGTAAACATTTTTCATATTGTCCCAAGTAAGTAAAGCTCTAGTGTATAGTATCAAGAGCCAATGGATATCTATCAAACCCACAATCCTAAGTAGCCAGTAAGAAGAAGAAGCAACCTTATAGCAGCCAAACAGCAAACAAAATAGACGCCAGTCAATCCAACCTCGTACCCATGTAATAGGAAGCCAATTCTCCATCGCAGCAAACCCTAGAAAACCGAGACAGTGTGTAAGAAAAGAAGAGAGTAATCATAACATGATTAACGGGTATAAGTAGCAAGTTTTTTAAACCCTCCCTTGTGCCTTAATCATGAAGATTATCAGAGAATGGTGGTAGGAGTGATAGTGGTGCGTGGTGAGACAGGAAGTTGAAGTACCGACAGAGCCAGCTGCTGTGCATCAGCGAAGAAAACTGAGTAGCAGACTAGGTGACGTCTAGAAAATTGGCTCATCCTTGGGAATTGGTGTCTTTGCTGCGCCGAATAAGGACTTAGTTGAGGACTTCTGGTTCTCTTTGTCCTTCTCCGGGGCGGCTTGAGCGAATGTTTGAGCAAGAAGGCAGGGTTTAGGTCTGGTAGAGTAGATTAGATGTTAGCCCTGTTGAAAACACAGGCCCGGGAGTGCAGAGTTTCCATACTTTCCAAACACCCTCTGCTTCTGCTGCTGTAGCTTCCTACTACACGGGCTCATCATACTATCTGTTGGGCTAGCCAAGCACGAAAGCTCCCTACAACCAAGTCAGCATGATTATCAAAACTCAAAGTTATGGGGTGGGGTGGGATAAGAAAACCGTTTGGTAGGAGGGCCATTCGGATCCATGAGAGAGAGAACTGACTTCTCGGCGAGCTTCTGCTGCAATAGCTGCCGCTGGAGATCAAGATTTGCCTGAGCCTTGACTGGGTTTGGTGTTGCTTGAGAAGCTGTGAGCTGGGTAATCTCAGCAGCTTGTGCGGCTTGGATGCGGGCAAGATGTTGCTGATGTTGGGCAAGTTCGAATTGGAGTTGGTCTTCGGGAGTGGTGATGGGTACTGGTGGAGTGGGGCTTGTTGAGGAAGACATTTTGGAGGGTTAAGCAATGTAGCAGAGGTGATTGCTTGAAATGTCTGATGGGGTGCACGAAGCGAAGTGTATGGATATGAGAAAACTGCTGTAGTAGACGAGCTTAAGAGCAATGAAGGCTAGGTATCTTTCGGGCTTGCTTCTAGAAAAGCAGAAGGATGCAGATACGGTCGAGAATGGTATGAAGAAGAAGAGGGGCAAGGTAATAATACCCTGTGCCCAGGCTGGCTTCCAGGTTGGGTGTAAACAAAAACATTTTTCAGTTGCTGCATGGCAACGACAAAAGTTTAATACTTCTACAAACATATTCAAAACAACCCATCATATGCATACTGGAAACAGCAAACCCGTGGTACTAACCCAATTCAATGCAATGGTGCAGATACATAGAGCTGCGTGACCATAAAAGCTCAGTTCATACAGCGGTACTACTTAAAGGTTGATATAAAGTCTCAATAATACAATGCCAAAATCATACCCGACAGGCTCCTCAAATTGCAATCGACTGCCTCTGCGTAGGCCTCTGCGTAGCATGCAACCAAGCCTGACACCCACAAAACAATAGCGTCACAATATACAACACTACCGCTGAGAAAATCATATTCGCAACTGCTTTCCCATCCTCAGGGTCATTTTTTGAACCCATCATACCTATATAAACATGAAAAGCTGTTAGTCCACTGCCCAAATATAGATGATCATGGGGAAAATAGTGGCTGAGGGCAGCGTACTCTCATGACCCGCCCGAAACAAGGCACCGACAACGGATAAAATGACCTGAATGCGACCGAGAGAGTCCGTATTAGCACCCATCCGTACTGTAGTAATTGATAGCTGCTGGCATCCAAAGCCAGGCCTAACCCAACGACCAAATTGCAACTTCTAGAGCTGTCGACGGACTGGGTGGTAGAGTGCAAATTGAAGGGGAATGATGGGGTCCGGAGGAGCCTTGAACATACAATGGCAAAGATTGATGTAACGGTACAGAGCCACGCATTGCCTATAGTACTCGAGCTCGCTCCGCGTTAGCTCATATAACAGGCCGGCTGGGTACGTGACTGACCTGCGCTCACGAGAGGCTTCATCGTGCGAGGTGTCTGAGAAAAATTCCGGGAGATGGGTTATGATGTATATGGTAGTGATTCGGAAACGAGTGTTGTTCATGGGTAGGTGGTTTACCAGCTTCATGCGACGCAACAACGCTAGGTATTGCCAAGCTTCTGAGCTACACGAAACAAACTACTGCGCACGACTGAGACATGATCACTTGACCTGATATTAAGTAACATGGAGAAAACAAAAGCAAAGATGGTCTCCCATTGAGCCATCTGAAAAACCCAGGAAAATACTAAACCCGATTGCCAGCCCTATATCTTTCTTTCTTTCATCCGAGTCATTCGTATCATCCTCCAACCCGACCTGCCAGGTATGCCCAGAACTCTCTGCCGTCCGCCCAATCTATACCTTTTTTCTCACAAAGCAAATAAGTACCCAACACTAACCGCCCAAACGACCAGTGACACAAATCAAGACCGAGACCTCAGACACGATAGCAGCGCCCAAATAAGATGAAAATATGAGAGTAATATCGTTGTTAGATAGATCAGGTTCGTATGTATAGGAGGTGAATGTTATGAATGCCAACAACCGAAGGGATAGAAAAAATGAGAAAAAATGACTAAAAAGCTGATATAGACAGAAAAATGAATCGCCCTATCCAATGATGGAGGGTTGATGTATGCAAATCTGATACACCCAGTGTACCCTCAACCTTGTTGATGAGGGTCGACAAGAAGGTTGAAAATGACGGCTAAACGCATGCTCGAAAAGGGGTATAAATGATGTATATAACCCACCCCAGATTCCTCGAATCACCGCGACTCTACAGATCTGAAGAAAACCAAAAGAAAACCAGAATGAAAATCCGTACTCGCCCACCGCCCTAATCCAAAAAGGTGGAAAGAAAATGAAGAAAGAGAAGAAAGGAAAGAGAAGAAAGAAAACCCAAGATAAGAATTCGCGAAACTATTTTGTGCAAACGATCACATATAGGAGCCAGCTGCCACCATTGTGGGGGTTGGCATGATGCTCGCCATGCCTACAGTCGTCATCGGCGGCATGTAGTTATCTGCAGAACTGTCTGAACCGTCTTCCAGCGTATGTAGGTTATCTTCCTCACCCTCAAGGTCCTCTTCTCCACTGTAGTTACCATACTGTTCGCCAGAAACAGAGGCATCTCGCTCATGTGTCTTTCGGTGCTGGGCAAGATTATCGGATCGAGAGAAAGCCTTATTACAGTGATTGCAAATATAGGGTCGCTCCTGAGTATGGGTTCGTACATGCCTACAAAATCAGTCAGAAAATTTCGCGAGAAACAATATTCAGGTGGGGAATACACACCTCTTCAAATGCTCTAGTCTTTTGAACAGACGTCCACACGAAGGAATTGGGCACGAATGTGACTTTTGTGGGTATGGCCCAAGCTCCATGGCTGTCGCGCTCTTGGCCCGCCGCACGAAGGGTCCTGGCCTCCTAAGAGGTGATCCAGTAATGCTATCATGTGGCGGTGAGAGGTCACAATTGGATATCTGCGCCATCGGGCTTGTTTGATGTTGAATCATGTGAGGCGCTGGGCTTCCCTCCATCATGGACAGTGGTGTACCATGTCGAGATGTCAAATCTACAATATCCTTTGCCGTCAATTGCATCCCCATCACAAGAGGAGGTGAATCCAGCTCGCTGTGATGTTCTTGTACAATAGGCGCAGTCCTTCTCAACTGATCACTTGGTCGGCGATGATGACCTGTGGCAGCATTTGTGGCATTTGTCAAAGCAGCGATTCCAGGTGGTATGGATGAGCGGCGGCGCCTTTGCTTGTATGAAGGAGAGCCCTCAATAACTGCATAAACGCTGTTGCCATATGCGCCTCGTGCCGTTGCAGAGTAACCTGGGATAGGTAGGACGCCATGTATCCCAGAATCCGGAATTGACTGATAAAGAGTGCCGTCATTGGAAAGATACTGTGGCTCTTGAATGTGATGGAGGAGCTGGTGAGGTGGAGTAACTGGCTCATAGGAGATTGCCCGGCCGGTACTGTAATCCTCCAGCTGTGACGAAGCGAATGACGGTGCCGGAGAATATTCCGGATAAGATGGCATTGATACATGTCGTTGGTGTATGGGACGGGCAAGGGGCAATCCAGCGCGGTCAAATGGGTATGCCATGATGTCCTCCTCTCGTTTCATTGACATTGATGTAGGCACTTGGATCGCACTATATGCGCTAATCCCACTGAGATCCTCAGGTACGACAGACATTTGGTGAGGAACCATTGGTGGTGGCATTGAGTCCATAGCCCTTATTACTGGAGATGCCGATGTTGAGAAGGATGTGCCGGCATGAGCAGAGAAGGACGATGAGTTGGCCTGATTAGCCTTCGTCAGTTGCTCGAACAGTGATTGTGAAGAGTCAAATTCAAATGAGAGTGCTGGCTCCTCCACAGCCACCGTCGTGGCCTCCTGTCCCATCTTTTCTCTCTTGAGGTCACGTTCAAGCGCATCCAGGAAGAGGCGGTCATGAGGTACGCTGTACCAGTAGAAGACTTTCTGTTTCTTCTGGGTGCGAATACAATTCTGCTTGTAGAGGAAATCTAGGAATGGGCTCTTGGGCTCCTCTAATGTCGCATCGGTACCCGCTTTTAAGTTCCTCAAGTCGGAGAAAATGCCTTCCTCAAACTTCTTGGAGTTCTTCACCGGGCGACCAAAGGCTTGGAAACGGAAAGACAGGCATCGCACAATGTCGGTTCCAGAGATGTGAAATAGATTATTCCTATGAAGCAAAGTCAGTACTTTCGCCGTTGGAGGAGATGCGACAGTCCCACCATAGAACACAAGACACGTAGTCACCTGTCGGCAACAAGAATCTTCTGATATATTGGTTTGGGGACCAGTCTACTGGTGCTGATATTAAGAAATATTTCACTGGCAATGAAAGTCAGCCCAGCCGTGGACAAAGGAATATATCATTTCACAGAATAACTTACAGTTGTCGACTTGTTGGAGAGCACGTTGAGCATTGTCAGGGAGAGCTTGTTGAGCTTCTGTAGAGAGCATGAAAGTCTCAGGCTTCTGACCCGCCATAGGGTGTTGTGTGTACATCATATGTGCCATGATTTATAAGGAGCTGTCGTGCCACGTTGGCCGACCAGTGTAGTGATTAGAGCACGAAACGTTTCGTGTAGTGAAAACGGTTATCGTCTGTATCGTATCTTCCAGGAAAGGCTGTGCAAAAAAAAAAAAGAATCACAAGTGGAGTGAACGTGAGATGGATTTGAAGGGAACGAAGGGGGGAGGGTCCTGCCTCCGTTGTCTTGCGAAGAGAAAGGCCTGTCCCTTGATCGCGTAGACGTAAAAAATTAAAACAAAGAAACCTGTGGACTGAAATACACAGGATCAGTGAGAAGCTGCTGAAGGAGAACTCTGGGACGAAGGGAGACGGAGGGTGAAAGAGATGATGCACGGAGTTAATGAAGGGAATGGGGGCAAGGTAAGAGGGCGGTCCAGGGGCGGTACACGATTAGTGAGTGGGTGTGGGATTGCACGCTGGGTCAGGATTGGTTAATCTTCACACCCCAACTCTGACCTGTATTTCTCAGGTCTTTCTTATTTTGCCCTCCTGTGCTCTTGAGTATCGGCCTGAGAAACAATAATGGGTTAATGTATATAAACTGGAGATGCTCTGGGTTTATTCTCGGCTAAACCAGTCGGTCTCGCTGAGCCAGCAGGCAAAACCTCTACCTAAAGCGCTCCTGAAGACAAAGAGCCAACAGGCAAACAATGGCAGGAAGCGGGCTTAGAGTAACAGATAAACCGAAGGGTAGAAATTGAGATGCGGCTAGGATTGCGCTATCGACCAGATGGTGATAATGCTCTGTTCTGTACTCTATTCCAATACAGAGCGTCCCAAGTTTGAGGGTCGGTCGAAAAGGGGCAGTTGAAACGAAGACGACTGTGGGAGCCTCTGTCAGAGGATCCTTTCCAACAAACTTGCAAGACCAACGGACCTTGGGTATTCTTCTGACTCGGGCTTTCGCAGGCCTCTTCGAGGCTAAAGTCAATCTTGAGGGATGTTCTTTTGTCCCTTCACTGTAGGTGGGCAACAAGCAATAGATCGAAGGCTGTAACCTGTGTTTCCGCTAGAAAATGAAACACGCTTGTTCTTGTCAGGGCTGGCAATCCCCCTGATAATTCTCACATCGCATTCTCGGGATATGATTCGTTTGCTCATAGTGCCAATAGGGTCCGATATTGACCACTAATAGTTCTATATTCAGGAAAAATTATTGTTCTGCCAGCTCCCGAGGTAGCTTAGTGCATGGGACATCCACTGCAGGTTGCATACAGTTGCCAAGTTGCTATTTTGTGTCGCCAGCAATCCAGTTCCCATCGCAGAGTTAGTAAACCCTTGCGTTCTGGGACCTTGCCTTCTCCATGGCGATTCACAAAAATGCAAGCGCCCAAGGAGTCTTGAATGAGGTCGCGAAATCCCCATGGGCTCGCTTTCTCGTGGCCTCGAAGGAGGCCCTGACAGATGCTTTGAAAGAACCGGAGCGACCGCCATACTTGCCTAGTTCGTCCAGTCGTCCAGTCCAAAATGACGAATAAAATATGAGGTGCCACAAACCAATCTGTTATTCGTCCAAGAATAGCACCAGCTAGAAAACGCCCTGTTGTCGCCCTTGCTAGGTAGATAACTACTTAGTGACGACGCATGCAACTCTTGCATGGCCTGCAGCCGCACGCTGATTGGATGCCAGTGCCGAGACACTGCCTCAAGTCACGCTGGCATCATAAGCAGCTCCAGCACAGAGGCCTGCGAAATTGAAATTCACAAAATGTATGGTGTGATGACTATATCGGGTGTAGATGTGTTGCTAAAATGGAATTGATCAGCCAACATACCTGACGTTGTCTGATGCAAGCTCCGACCAGCACAAAAGATGGAATTAAAGATGACCACCGTTGAATGCACAAAAACAAAAAATTTCTCCCTCCTATTTGCTGGGGGCTAGACGTGATGCTGAAGGGCATGTGCCAATGAAACTAACAAAATAGTAACAGCCATTAACTAGCATACCATTCCTTACAATGCCAATCCAGAAGTTCATACCCATGTATAAGCAGAGCCATGTTTTCGGTGTAGCCATGACGTTAACATAACGATGTATGAAGGCCCAAGTGCAACAACTAGGTATTCCATTCGATAATATCGAAGTGCAGTTCATGCCCATGATAAGCCATCTGGATGGCGTTTGTAGATCACGGGGTGTCAAAACGGCGCCTGTCAAGCTCCCGTTACAACTTAAGGGCCTCAGGTCTTAGACCAGAGCCCCATGCAAGGTCCCATAGCGTTTACCCAAACAGCAATTGATCAGTCGATGGCATGTATATCATATCTACCTACCTGCCTAGGTACTGTACTGCTTGAATAGCCAAACCCGCAAGGGTTGCATCTGTCTCGTAATAGCCCCAAGCATACATTGAACCCCAACCAGGAGCTTGACTAAGATGATCCATCACATGTTTGAGCTTCCACTTCTTAACCTCAAATTCTGACATCTCGTCGAAAAAGTCCTCCATATTTCCCACCTCTGGGTTGGGAACACAATCGAAGGGATCAACCTTCTGGAGTGGCAGAAGTCTTGAGCGTTTCCCTGGCATTGGATTTTCCACTGGCGTACTGACTCTGTTGTAGTTGTTGCTGCTGTAATGCTCTCCATATTACATCCTCAATGCGTGTTTCCTTGGTCAACCATAGAAAATGCCAATACTCATTCAAATCCGTCAACAGCACCACTACCCCATAGTTTGAAAAGACATTGGCTGATATCAATTCTAAGGTTGCCTGTCTGGTATCTTGGCCGCCGACTTGCTTCGACTTTAACTTGATAATAACTTGCATTCCACCAAGGGTATTGTTGGATTTACGTATGCACTCTGGAGAATTACAACGTCTGCTATCCCTTTGAGTATATATTTTAAGCCACTCTCTCCAAACGTGTAATTGAGGAAGGAGCTATTGTTGGCAACTGAATGAAATTGCGTGCTCCGAGGTAAAGTGATATTACTCCAAGTATTCATCCATCTGTGCGTCCTCTTTTTCTGGGCCCCAGTTAAACCCCTCAACTGTTCTATTCACAGGTGCCGAACTCGTACCCTCTCCATTCCGAAATAATTCAGGATACTCCTGTATTGGGTAGCGGAGACTTTCGATATGAGAACGTCAACTCTCACTTCTCGAAGTGCTAAAGAATGTAAGTCGATAAAGAATAGAGATATACAAGGTAGAACGCCTACCTCTATTATTCTCTCCCATTTCCCTCAAGCCTCTAAACTGATAATTTAATAAATCTTAAATTTATTAGAAACTACCTCCTTCTCATAGATTTTATTCCTGTCACTCAATGCTAAGCTCAAATAACCATCTTCCTCAAGCTTAAGCTTGACCTACAGTCGAATGAGCCCGGAGCTAGATATTCCAACTCAGCTTCCAGAAAGGCCAACAGACAACGCTAGGACTCCCCTGACAACTCCCTTCCCTGAAACAGCCAAAAAGGATCATATATACATGTTACCAGTCTCACTCCAGAAGTGTTACCCACTACCCTTCTTCGTGACCATGGGCCGGACTCTAGCTCTAGCATCAACAGACCTCTCTCAACCTCAATATTGAGATCATGCTGCACCCCAAATCAATACAGTTTTTGGTCGGACATAGAGCTAGCTGCACAAACAGCTGTGATGAAGCCTAGGTTAGGCATGGTATTTTTTACTCCCACAACTTGATACAGCAAAATCGAGCTCCATTGGAATCTACCAACCTGAAACCTTGAAGTCTCATAATCGAAGCTATGGGAATTACAATCAGATATGACTGTGAAAATTCACCATTAATAGGAAAAATCCTCATGGAGGTACTTTACCTCGGGTTTGCATACACCTACTTTACATTCTGCTGTTTCTGATGTTTCTTGTGGGACTGGCTAAGGAAGTGTCAGTGTCACCACTCACATGAGATATTTTTCGAGGGGTACTATCTAGACTAGAGATCTAGAACTGAGTATATATAACTATTGATACCATTACATATATAAGTTTACAAATATTATTTGTGCATGAATATAATTTGTGTTTATTCATCCATTATGTTACTTGTAGCGAGACCCCACCAAGGCGCCCAGACGTTAAAAATTCTTTGGTGATGCAGTAGCCTTTCATGATCAGAATCATCTTAGTAGCGTCTCATCGTCTCTCCATTCATGATAGTTGAGGCCATTCAGCTTCACCACCTTGGATAAGGTGTCTTCCTAGTCGGTGGACACTTTTTCAAAAAAATTAGAGGGTTCAGCAGAGAAAAGTGTTGTGTTGAAAAAAGTCTGAAGCGTTACCGAGCTCAAACCTGGAAGCTCTGCATGAATCCCCATGATATAATGATGTATTCTCTATGTCCCTCCCATCTTCATCTCCACCTTAAGTACACCCACCATGAGTATGCCCAGTCTGAATGTGGAAGCTCTGCGTCGCCAAGACCCCAAAGGAACCCCCGTTCCTTCCACTTAGAGATTAACGCACTATGTTAGGGCAAAGCACTCCGACTTTTTCAGCCGAACCATAGCAATGGTGTACCGGTACCTAGTCTGGGCAATAGTGTTGATGCTATTCCTGTCGAAATGATTTTGTCTTGCCATCATGAAAGTGCGCTAGTGAGTTAATCAGTCTTATTCCAAGATAAGTAGGGTGGATAGATCGGTTAGTTACTATGGTGGAGCGTACCTATGTATTTTGTAGCAAAATCTACCGGTTAACATGTGCTACTGTAGGTACTGTAGCGTTCGCAAGTTGCCTAATGCGGAAGGTAGAGAAGTGGCGTCGCTTGGCAAAAGCATATGACATTCTCCGTGGCGCAAAGAGAAAAATATTTATCGGCTGTGGCATGCGCACTTGTCCATACTGAAGTCTTTCATCGATGGGCATGTTCATTCTGACACATTTACCAGATGGGCTTAAGATATTCTAGTATGATACCAAGGTGCAGCAACAATCTGATGTGGGGATGGCTACAACGATTGAGAACACTCTAACAAAATGCGAACTTTTGCTTAATCGAGCCGATTTGAGATGGAGAAGATCGATGGCCTGATGCCAGTACGGAGATTACAGGTGCCAAATGAACTATGGAGGTCAACTTCACTAATTTGCATGTTTTCGGTTGGCGTTGTGTTTGCGTTAGTATAAGGTCCGGTTGGTGTTTACTTCGAGGCTCAGAATGGTATATTTGCTTTGCCTCGGCCTGTTTTGTATTTAGCCCTAATTTACTTAGCCGCTCGAGTATAGGTACATCTCATTGACTGGTATTTCGAAGTGGCAATAACCCTGTGCGTTTGTCTGCCAGATCCGACCTGTTGGTTCACAGGATTTCTTTGTTTTGGTGGGGCGGGAGTGTTTCGTACCAGTAGAGAGGTACCTAGTCTAGAGTACCGCGCTATCATTGTTGTGATTGCCCGTTGAACTTCCTTTAACACCATCGTGCACGGACCACCCTCGTTTCAGAAGTATTAAACCCATACTCTCGTTTTACAAGCGAGGCGCCTGGCCCAATTCGTCGAAGTCATGCATATTCTCTTGTTGGACATGAATACGTAAGCAAGTATCTGTTAAAGTTGGTGACACTGGTTCACTACCACTTCAGCAGGGCACCTACAGATAGTGGGTGCGAAGCCACTATCCCTTACCCTGAACTCAGTCATCCTGCAAGATATTGGCTACCACGATTGCGTGTGACAACTAGTACCAAGACTGTGGTGTGGTGTATATGGTATATCGCCAGGTTTGGGATTTTAGTAACAATGCCCGGACCACTCGGATTAGATTTTGTGGACAGATTTATGTCATCATACTCTGTATAATGTGGTTCAAAACCCCAGAGGATAAAAGGGTTAGAGATGCAGAATAGAGCCAGCCTTGGTGTTGCAGCTGACCCCATATAGGAGCTCAAATAGATTTCCATATGGATTGTTAGTGATGGTATCCAGAGTAACTTAGTTTCAGAGAGAACTGTGACTTACCAAGATTATGCAAAGGTCTTGACATCCGAGAACAGGCTCTAGGCGTCTCTGTAGAGTTCAATCAGCCATCTTTTCAGGGACACTACCGATTCCCCGCAGTGGGTGACCTCTCAACCTGCGTTATGTAGGTATGTTGTTAGACCAGCCCAGCAACATGGAGCCATGTATTAAAATGAGGAGTTAAGTAGTAATTAGAAGTGAGATACTCCTGGGCCTGGCACAAATAATAAACTCCTAAGTAGGTAGTCTCCTAGATACATACTGTAAATATCCAATTTTGAGTTTTTACCTAGTCAAGATCCATAAAGATCGGCCTCTTGTGGAGGGCTTTGTCAAGGGACTGCTGGGCACGGTTTTGTATGCGGAATAATATTTACTTGTCTTATTTAGTTAGTGAGGTAGTTAGGCAGGCGCAGTTATCGTGTTGTTCCGTGCGAAAAACCCAAACCTTCAAAGGGGTGGGAACGGGGCCGTCTCATAGCCTTAGGTTCCCTTCGGGGAAAAGACGTATAGACTCTAAAGGAATAAAATAATAATGGGGGCAAGCCTAGGATATATAACCCGATACCAACCTGGATGTATTTAGCTAACTAAGCTGTAACATCAGTATGCAGAATCTCAGGCCAAGGTGCTGACTGAAGCTAGCCCAATAATAGCAAAGCTGCCGTCGAAACGAAACCGCCGGAACATGACACTTAACCTCGTGCGAGACTGACTTAACTTTATTCCCAAATATCTGTTAGCTAATACAAGTACGTGGCTGCTTGAACTGGCCCGGGTTCTATCCAGCTCCAAGTGAAACATAACCGTTTCTTTCTGCAGCCCCCAGCTTCTGTCAAGCTGCATCGTGACAGGCCCTTCTTTGTCTGAGAAATCACCAGCTCTTTCCCATGCTGTCGTTTGCGACCGATATATTGTCCACTCTGCTTAGTGAGTGTAACTATCCCACCATTACGTATTTGTGCACTGACTGGATCTATAGAGCGAGAAGCAGAGGACCCTGATACCCAAGGTTATATCCTACTGTGGTGCCCCTCCGCAATCTGGTTCTTCAGAAAGCTAATACTGAGCTTCTTCTCCAGGACCAAGCAATCCCGAGAAGGAAATATTGTCATCATGGACATTTTTTATCTTAGTCGCCCTGCTTATTACAGCACTGTTCACAAGTTATTACCTACAATTGAAGAAAATTCAGGCAGTGCATGAAACTGTTATATCTATTTTTGCTGGTGGGTCCCCAGGCGAGCCATAGGGGAAAAGATCTAACAAGGCGTGCCGTAGGCATGTTCGTGGGCCTGGTTATTCGAGCAACTGGCTTAAAATACATCCAAGAGCGTATAAAGTTCGATTATCAGGTCTTCTTCAACGTACTATTACCGCCTATCATATTAAATTCTGGGTATGAGCTGCATCAGGTGTGTTATAACCAAAGGTGAGGCAAAGCTCCATGACTGACTGTGCAAGGCAAACTTCTTCCGGAATATTGGTACCATCTTGACCTTTGCATTCGCGGGAACTTTCATTTCGGCAATAGTCGTTGGGTAAGTACCCCCAACATTAATATATCATTCATGGGTGCCCACTTACGAAGCTTAGGGTTCTACTGTTTCTGTGGTCACTACTACGTTTAGATGGCCTTAGTATTTCCTTTGTCGAGGCCATCTGCGTGGGCGCTACTCTATCAGCCACAGACCCAGTCACCATTCTTGCGATATTCAACACCTACAAAGTTGACCCCAAACTTTATACTGTTATATTCGGGGAGAGCATCCTTAACGATGCAGTAGCAATTGTCATGTTCGAAACAGCCCAACAGTTTCATGGACATGCACACGTTGGAAGTTTCTTCAAGGGTATTGGTATATTCTTTGTCGTTTTCATGGCATCGCTCCTGATCGGTGTATTTGTTGGGATTGCTACCGCCTTGTTATTAAAACACACCTACATACGGAGATTCCCTAGGATTGAGTCCTGTATAATCCTCTTGGTTGCCTATGCATCCTACTTCTTTTCCAACGGATGCCGTATGTCTGGTAAGTTGTATATCTGCTTACAACTCATCATCCCTCATATTAATGTGGTCAGGAATCGTTTCTCTGCTCTTTTGTGGAATAACCCTCAAACATTACGCCTATTACAACATGTCTCGACGCACACAGCTCACTACTAAATACATCTTTCAGGCCCTTGCACAATTATCCGAGAATTTTATTTTCATTTATCTGGGGTTGTCGTTGTTCACAGCCAATGAGCTCCGCTTCAAGCCGCTATTCATTATTATGACTACTGTTGCTATCTGTATTGCTCGATGGGTTGCTGTCTTCCCGCTGTCGAAGCTCATCAATGCAACGATTGCGTTCCGGGCCAGAAGGCGAGGAAAAACCGTGACAGAGGAACTACCTCACGCGTACCAGGCTATGCTATTTTGGGCTGGGCTTCGTGGTGCCGTTGGGGTAGCTCTGGCTGCCAGCTTGACGGGGGAAAATGCGCCTGCGCTACGAATGACGATTTTGGTAGTCGTCGTGTTGACAGTGATTGTTTTTGGAGGAACAACTGCTCGAATGCTCGAGATTCTTGGAATCCGAACGGGTGTGGTCGAAGAAATCGACAGCGACGACGAATTTGATATCGAGGCACCAGCACCTTATCGCAAGCGCCCAGGCTATGCAGATGGCTCCATGCAGTTGGGCTCTGTCGGAGCTAGTGGAACTATATATAGCACGCAATCAACACCAACACCTATCGACCGGCCGGCATCGAGGGCATCTAGGAGATCGAGTCCCTTTACCAGCAGCCTTCAGCGCAGCACCAGCTTCCCAACATCCTCATCGAGCCAGGATTTGACAACTCCATCTGAGCACGATAGCGATAGTGAACTACCTCCCATGGCACCGAGGCCACGGGCAAAGAGCTTGGACAGGTCAAGGTCTGAATCATTTGAAGATGGTGATGTGGGCGTTGGTAGTAGCACACTCGGAGCCTCACTGTCAGCAGGGGGCGCAATTAGCCAATTGACAGGACTTTTATCAAGCACCACAGATGATCATGCAGAGTGGTTCAGGCAGCTGGATGAGGGCTATATAAAACCCAGGTTACTCCTCAATAGCAAAGGGCATGGGAATGGAGGAGGGCCTGCTTGATGAACCAGCGTGGTAGTATAGGCTTCGGTTTGCATTCTTTGGTATTGGTTTGGGCGAGCCTGGAGTAAATGCTTCCCAACGGCTTCTTCGGTGGTGCACTTAAGTAAAGCCGAGTAAATGATTTGGCGTTGTTAGATATAGATCATACATATTTACTTAGGTATTGAGCCATATTTATAATGCTTGAGCGTTTTTTAGTGCGAGCCCTTTAAAGCCATCATGATACAATTAATCTTTGCCTTTCGCTCGGAGATGTAACCGTACTAACTGAGAGAAGGGTGTTAGTTTTGGGCACTTGGAAGCTTTCTTTTACTGTGGGGGGGGAACGGTCAGGTAGCAGATGTGGTTGCCATCCCGTGAATGTGGCGTTACTGAATAGAGAGGTCTGAATAGACGCCACGCCGTGTAACAAACTTACCCTCAAACCCCGAATCTGTCAAACTCTACCCTAGACAACAGAGGTACCCCATGTAACCTACTTTGACTGGTTGATGTCAAACACCACCTCTCAGCCCCTTGCCCTCCTGATGGGACGTTTAACCTGGCCAGCTATAGCAAGTTTGCAACCCCATGAAAGCACAGACGACATTCCTAGGACCTGCAGTGGTGGTTAGTGGTTTGGTGACTTCGCGAATGTGAGCATCCCGACGCTTGCACACCCTAGCTGGAGCTCAGGGCAACAAGAGATTCTAGGGGTGTGTTCGAAAGCCGTTGCGAGAGTGCTGTAAGCCTTTCCTTTTGCCCCCACCTCCGTGTACGCACATACCCCGCCTCAGGCGATGCGTTTCAACATGCTCTCTTCAGGCCTATTGTCTAGCGTTGCAGAGTCTCCAGCTGCACTGCTGTATGGCGAGTTCTTTCGAGAGCACTCTCGGAATGGCTTGAAAGCTCCTCCTGTGGGGTGCTGCCAATTGGGCTGTTATACCCGAGACTACTGTTATATACCCTTGGAATATGGGGTAGATGGACCTATGGTAGGAGGGCACTGTATGCCTAGCCCTAGGAAGTTCATTGCATTTGCTGGATCCAGTAAACAAACAAACCGCATACATAGCAAGCTTCCCCGCAGTCTTAGACTGGCAGTGCTTCTTCTCGTTTATATATGTAAAGCTCCCACCCGCTAGGTTTGGGTACTACACCTCCTCATCTCTATACCACTTCTTCCTCTTTACTTTTAATTTCATCCAAGAATAGAAGCCGAAGCGTTTTGTCCGTTCTTACACCAACCATACCACGACTATTCACATACATCTTCGACAGATGTATTCCGAGTTAGCTCTCTACAAGGCACTTTCTGGCCTTGCCATTGCAGTATCAATTCTGCCACTGATATGGCACATGAAGTCAAAAAACCTACCTGCTATCTGCTTGATCATGTGGATTGGGATGTTTAACATAATCAGTTTTCTAAATGCCTTTATCTGGGGTGGAGACATCTTCAAAGCATGGGAGGGGAAAGTATTTTGTGACATTGAAATCAAGTTTATCATTGCTGCTATGACGGGGACAATGGGGTCTATTGCTGCCTGTGCAAGAAATCTTGCCAACATCATGAGGGATGATTTACCTGTTGTGAAGACCCGAGCGGAGAAGAGGAGGCAATTGACCATAGATTTGTTGCTGTGCTTTGGGGTCCCAGTCTGGATGATGTCGGTTCATTATGTGATCCAGCCGGACAGATACTGGCTCGTAGAGGTCATGGGGTGTACACCAACCGTGGATAATTCGTGGCCGAGTATTGTCCTGGTTTTCGTTTGGCCTCCAATTAGTGCTCTCGTGGCTACGTACTTTTGCAGTGAGTCTCCCCATTCTCCTTGAATTGCCCCTAGTCATAAGTTGAGATGTCTCCAGTCCTCGTTTTCATCCGCCTCCGCCGCTACCAAAATGAGTTCGAAAAGATTCTCTCCATTTCCTCGAATAACAATACGAAGTCCCGGTTCTTACGCCTGTATATTTACTGTGCTGGCCTCATACTCTCCCTCCTCCCAACCACCTTCTATACATTTTATCGCGAACTGAACGTCGAGCGCTTGCCTTACGACTGGAAACTCATCCACGACCCAGCTATGTGGGCTAATATCTACAGGATTCCAACAAATGGGAAAGTATCATTCGATAAGTGGATCATTATTGGGGCAGGTCTTGTGTTGTTTTTATTCTTTGGACTGGGGCAAGATGCAACTACCATGTATAAAGGCTGGATGTTGAAGCTCGGGCTAGACAAATACTGGGAGAGAATGAGGAAGAACAAAGAACAAGCAAGAAAACAAAATTTCGTGAGTGACTGGAGCGCGAGTACGAAGGTAGAGAAAGCCACAACCCCTGGAATCATGGGATCGATGGGGTTTGGTTCCCTTGGGGGTGACGATGATGAGTACGCTTTCAAATACATGTTCAGTGATTGAAGACCTTTACTGATTCAGTTTCTAGTCCTGAAATCGCATCCACCTACATGGAGGAAGGCTCTGGCACCTGGAAACAAAGTGATCAGAAATCCCCATCCCCAAACTCCTCCACTCCACAAACTCGATTAAAGAGTTCCAGCAACACCCCCCCCTTATGCTTTACCACCCCTTCTTCCAGCTGCTCCCTCCCAGGCCTCAACTCCAACGTCAGCAGATACCCGCTGATTAGTTCAGACACGGTCACACCTATACATATGCCAGATCCTTTGGCCTACGATTTTGAGTTTCAGTCAAGCTCGGTGGGTAACAGTGGCAGCGGGACCTCGCAGGGTAACAAAATGCCACATTCATGCATGATGCATAGAGGTAGGACGGAACACCACGTGAATGAGTAGTCAGGTGGTGTGTCCGCCTGTTGGCGGAAAGTGGGGAGTCTCCGAAAAGGGAAGGCGAACGCCGATGGCGCCTCAATGTCAGAGGTTTCGTCGATTATGGTTGAGACGGAGGTAAGAGTAGAGTAAGAGAAGTGTGGGTTTTGAGGAAAAGCTTAATCTATTGCGGTAGCTGGTTTTGGACCCTTGTTTCTTTTGGTTGAGGTTTTTGTACTGTTTGTGGGTGGTTGTCATATGTTCCATGGGCGTAGGTATGCATATGTAGTTACCCTGAAGTGTTGTGTCAGAGGCTCTTTCATTTGTGGTCCTCGCCTCAACAAGTAGCTTCTCATATAAGTATCAAATTTTTATACTTTCCATTATGTCCTTCCTAATCGATTTCAGGACTGTGTTATCTTGCCCCTTTGCTTTGGTTTGCCAAGTAGCACTTGTCTGCAGCCTGGATTATCCTTGGATAGAAAAAGACTTTCACCCTTAATAATACCTTTATATCTATTTATTAAGAGTATTCAAAAATTGTTTTCAAACCAAAATTTTATTCAACTCCCTAGCCCAAATATGTTAGTTATCTCTGAATACTGGTGCTAGTAAGTGGAAGATAAACGAGTTGGGAATTTGAGTGATGGGGCAGTTGTTTAAGTTTGACGGACGGTTTCAAGGTTGTATTTTTTGATATTTATCTACGTTGAGCCTGCGGAAATTGGTAGTAGCAAGAGAGGAGAGACACCGTTCCCATCCTATATGATAAGACCCTCCTTATCTTCTGAGTTGATGTCATTATAGTGCCTATTCACACATTCTTCCATAACCAAACTTAAAGTTTAGGGAGAAACTGTTGTGTGGTAGGAAATAGATAAGAGGAATATCTATCTGGAGGGAAAGATCCGGCTAATTCCCCCCACGCACCACTATTTTACTTTAATATTTTTTGGGGGGTCTCTGCATAGCCCTGCGGGGCGATTACTGCATAGTTTGTGCAATGATGATGCATGTGGCGTGTTGTTCCGTCAAACCTTCCGTACAGACTTCCATGTCTGTCCATGGCTCCTATGCAGCTACAGTAACTCTAAATCTTGCATGTGCATGTGTACCGACTCCGGTTTATATTAAAAAAAACTCGGTCTGGCACTAAGGGTCGGTTAGGCATTCAGCTTCTCGGATTTAATCATTGTGCTTATCTCCCCTTCAAGCTCCTGCCTGGTACCCAGTACCTGCAGATACAGATACTGTATGGAAATAGATAAATACGAGGTAATTCAACAAGTGACACGTCAGTGTGTATGGGATGAAGCAAACAGATAGAAGCTATTTATTTCATTGCTGAGATAGATGAAATATAAGAATTTGACCTTGTATCGTTTTTACTCGCAGAGGCTTATCGGATCTGTGGAACCGCTATCTGACTGTGTCACTAGAAATGAGGGTAACGCACGAACTATCGGACTATACTTACCTCCTTTCCATGTACATACATACCTACTGCTACAGACAGATGCAAGCCTATCATTACCTACGTCCAGGAGATACACAGCCCATTTGCTATATTAAATAATATCAAGTAAAACAAGCTACAAAATTATGCAGAAGAATAAAGAAGTTGAAGAACCAGCTGCTTTTTTTTTTGAGTCTATACGCCTTTCCCCATAAGAGGAACCTGCTACTGCTGCCGTAGCTGGATTGATTCATGCACAAGATGTATTCATAGTCCCCTCTTTTCTAGAGGTAAATGTTACATATCCCCCTCGTCTATTCACTATCCATCCTCACCAAAACCTCACCAAACTCGACCCCTATCCCCAGCCCACCCACTTACTTCTCTGGAATCTCCCATTTATTCACCTGCCACCACCACCTCCTCAGCCTCGCACCCAGCCCTCGTCCGAGAAACCTCGCGCGACTATTCCATGCCCTCCACATCGCCACCCCCAAACTAAACAGCATGCCCTGTACCAACGGAAACACAACCTGATCTCTAACTGTAATCAAGAATATCTTCCAGGGATCTCCATTCGCAGAGCTAATACTCGCAAGGTAGCTCTGCTCGAATCTAAGATCGGGTAAGGGGGGAAGATGGGCACGGCGGTGCGGCTCATGGTGACGGTGGAGAATGGACGAGGAGATGGATGCTGCGTCGTCGGCCTCGGGCTCAGAGGCGAGGTCGGAGTGGGGGAAGATGGTGGTGGAGGTGTCGTGGGTAGATCTATGCTTT
>Ga0307514_10001678_pt1 | contig 25682 bp, 27 predicted proteins | sample 16_EM_MG_FD_203088 | JGI IMG/M metagenome (GOLD analysis project Ga0307514, IMG submission 203088) | Populus trichocarpa ectomycorrhiza microbial communities from riparian zone in the Pacific Northwest, United States - 16_EM | ecosystem: Host-associated > Plants > Roots > Unclassified | place... | reverse complement strand
CTCAACACAAGCACTCAAGTTTCTTATACTTTTGTACGTGGTCACAACATCCGTTCTTGTGGATTTTATCATTTTTTGTAAGTAAATCTATCCTTTTTAGTTTTAACATTTAAATGTGAATTTTATTATTTTTTTAGTATATGTATTTTGTTAACGTATGTACTTGTTTGATTGTTATTTGTCAAAGAAACTTGTAATATGAATGTATAATTTTGTAGTTATTATAGTTTGTTTTAGATTTTGTCAAATTATATTTGTTTGTAAATTGTTGAAACTTTGTTTGAATTACACCGAATTAAATGTGTTGTGATGAAATAAATAATAGCTTGTTTAACGGGTCCGTTTTAATTGTTATCAATTATATTGCGAAGTTATAATTTCCGTAAATTTATATATGTATAAATTTATATGGACGTTGATAGTTGATAATTGATAATGAATATTTAACATAAGTGTTTTTTTAGTTTGTTGGATAATGTCGGGGCAAACCAATATTATTGTTATGTTTATTTACGTAACGTAGTTAATTAATACATGTTGTCGTCATAATTTTATAGAGGTTTGATAGAAGTCATGGATGATCGTTCATGGATGTATCGGGACTTACCCCAAGGATTGCGAAAGATGGATTATTGTAACGGGGTTCAGGGTTTTATTAATTTTGCAACATCTATCCCGAGGAATTTTACTGATGGCAGTATTAGGTGTCCATGCAGGAAGTGTAAAAATAAAAAGTTTCTGCATCAAAATATTGTAACGATGCATCTTCTAACCAAAGGGTTCATGGAGGATTCTCTATGTTGGTATGCACACGAAGAACTATTTGTTCCTAATAAGAGCATGGTAGAAAAGGTGGTTGGGTCAACTTCTAGTGCTAGCAACATGCATGAAGTTAGAAATGATAACAGTAATCCTTACAGGAATATGGTTATGGATGTAATGAGAATGAGTGAAGGTAATGTTAGTGAATGTCCAATCGTAGAAGAAGAACCTAATGCAGATGCAGCAATGTTTTTTGATCTATTGAAAGATTATGACGAACCATTATGGGATGGCTACACGAACCATAGTAAATTATCAGCCGTAGCACAGGTGTTCACCATCAAGTCAGATCACGGGTTGAGTGAGGCCGGTTATGACAAGATTATCGAATGGGCGAGAAGCATTTTACCTGAAAGGAACAGGCTGAAAGAGAACTTCTATGCTGCCAAATCCATGATGAAACCCCTCGGTTTAGGATACCAGAAAATTGACATGTGCCCTAACTTTTGCATGTTATACTACCTTGAAAATGCTGAACTGACCGAGTGCATGACATGTAGGCATTCCCATTACAAACCCAGAACTGACAGAGGAAAGACTCTCGTGGCATATAAAAAAACTTAGATACTTCCCAATCACACCTAGACTGCAAAGGTTATTCATATCACCAAGGACCGCTGAGCACATGACACGGCACCAATCACATCATGCGATTGATGGAGTGATGGTGCATCCTTCTGACGGCGAAGCATGGAAACACTTTAACAGTGTGCATCCTCACTTTTCAGCTGAATCAAGGAACGTGAGTCTTGGTTTGTGTACAGACGGATTCAACCCATTCGGGTCATTTGTTGCTCCTTATTCTTGTTGGCCGGTCATACTAACGGTTTATAACTTGCCACCGGGGATGTGTATGAGGCTGGAGTTCATATTTTTATCTATGGTCATACCAGGTCCAAGCAGTCCAAGGCGGAATATACATGTTTGTCTTCGACCGTTGATTGATGAGTTGACGCAACTGTGGTCCTCTGGAGCTTTGACTTATGATATCTCGAGGAAACAGAATTTTGTTGTGAGAGCGGCTTTGATGTGGACTATCAATGATTTCCCAGCTTATGGAATGGTTTCTGGTTGGAGCACGCATGGAAACCTAGCATGTCTATACTATATGGAGAACAACAAGGCATTCACGCTAACAAACGGGGGTAAAGCTTTTTTTTTACTGTCATCGTCATTTCTTGCCACCGAATCACAGATACAGAAAGAACAAAAAAAATTTCTTTATTGGCAGAGTTGAAAAGAATGTTGCACCCCCGCGTCTTTCTAGTGAAAAATTGCATGATGTTGTGTCAGAGTACGGTGACATTGTGTCAGAGTACGGTGACATTGTGTTTGGTCTCTAATCAGGTAAGCATAAGTTTCCTGGTTTTGGTTTGACCCATAATTAGGTGAAGCGAAGTATCTTTTGGGAGCTTCCTTATTGAAAGACCAATCTTCTCCGCCATAACCTTGACGTCATGTACATTAAAAAGAACGTGTTTGAGAACATTTTCAACACCGTCATGGATGTGAAGGGGAAGACAAAGGACAACATCAAGGCTAGATTGGATGTAGCGTTGTTCTGTAACCGTAAAAATATGAAGTTGGTTTGTGATGGGTCACAGGTCACAAAACTAAGAGCAAGCTTCGTGTTAGAGAAAAATGCACAACTACTAGTCTACAAATTGCTTAAGAGTCTACGTTTCCCCGATGGACATGCCTCGAACATATCAAGGCTGGTTAATATAGAGGAATGCAAATTATTTGGAAAGAAGAGTCATGACTGCCATGTATTTATGCAAACATTCATCCCATTAGCTTTTCATGATTTGTTGCCAAAGGGGATATGGAATGCACTCACGGAGATCAGTCATTTCTTCAGAGATATTTGCTCCAACAAGTTGAATGTTGATCACATTAAAAGGCTTGAAACGAATAACATGGAGAAAATATGCAAACTTGAGATGATATTCCCTCCATCATTGTTTGACTCAATGGAGCATCTACTCGTACATTTACCATTTGAGGTAAAAGTTGGAGGACCGGTTCAGTACAGATGGATGTATCCATTCGAGAGGTTAGATATACAGTTGCTATGTAATTCATAATTAAACTTTCTTAATTTTTTTTAATTGATAATTTTTTATTAATTCTATATATGCAGGTACTTGTTCAATCTTAAAAAAAAAAGGTTAAGAACAAGGCGCATGTTGAGGCGTCAATATGTGAGGCCTATATTGTTGAGGAGATCTCAATATTTATCTCATATTATTTCAAACCTCATTTGAGAACGAGGATCAACCGTGTTCCACGGCATAATAATGGCGGTGAAGTGTCTTCAAGTGGGAACTTGTCAATATTCTCCAATCCTGGATGACCCACACCTAAAAATGCCGGAGGGGAAGATATTTGTCTAAAATAGAGTTCAGACAGGCACACAATTATGTCCTATTTAACTACGATGAGCTAAGACCTTTTATTAAGTAAGTAGATGTTCGACTTAAACTTTGTCAAGAGTGTACTATTTATATATTGTGATACCATAAACTCATATAATTTGGAACAACCTTGCAGCCAACATCGACGATACTTACTGTCCAATAACTCACAGCTCACCGAATCCCAGATCTTTCAATTACAAGATGAACAATTTACCACGTGGTTTAAAACACATGTAAGTCCTATCACAAACTCATTATCTCTTGCAATGTAATTAACTGTATGTCAATATTACAGAATATTCGTTTATTGATTATTATTGTATTTGATATACAAGGTTTATCAAATGGGAGGTATTGCTGCTATCACTGTCTTTACTAAGCCTAGGCCCTGAAAGAAAAGTCAAGTGCTATAACGAGTATTTTGTCAATGGATATGTCTTTCATACTGAAGAATATGGGCATGGAAGAAAGACATACAACAGCGTTGTTTGTATTAAGGGATCGACTTCTAGTGAGTTTGAAGTTGACTACTACGGTAGATTGGAAAAGGTCATCAAACTGCAATATCATAGCGAGCAGAATATAGTGTTTTTATTCAAATACTATTGGTATGACACAACTGACAGAGGAATCAGAGTAGATCCTCACTATGGTCTCGTTGAAATCAACTCAAAAGCTAGACACCACAACATAAACGATGTCTTTGTTTTCACAAAGCAATGCCAACAAGTTTATTACACATACACCCCTTCCTTTAGAAAGCATCGATCAAGAGTTGATTGGTTATCCGTTTTAAAAACCAAACCCAGGGGTCGTGTTGAGGTTGTTCAGGATGAGAACGAAGACACAAGTGTGATAGATGAAGTCTTTCAAGCTATTGAGGTTGTTAAACCATACCGAGTTGTTCCTTCGATTGACTTAGAAGAAAATTCAAATTTTCATGTTTTCGACGATAGTCTTGTTGATGTTGACGCAGAGAAGTTAAATGTTGTTTTGAGCTCTAGTAGACTAGAGAATGTTGATGAAGAAGATGATAACCATATTGAAGAGTGCGATGAAGCTGATAACAATTCAATTGAGGACGAAGACGAAAATTCTGACTAAATATGTTGTAAAGCCTTATTTTTATAATGTAATATTAAGGATGATATTTTGAAACATGAAATATTTTGAAACATGAAATATTTATTTTATAATTGTCAGCTCTTGTTATTGTGTTGTGTGTGTTGTAAGTTTACAATTCAAGCTTTTGTGCAGAAGCATAAACACGCAATACAAACAGCACTTGCAAAAAGATTGTCAGTTTTACCGACGGAATTTTACCCGTCGGTATTTCACAGAGAGTTGCAAAACAATTACGGCATTTTACCACAATTACAGACGGGTATACCGACGGCCTGGTACCCGTCGGTATTTCACAGAGAGTTGCAAAAAAATTATGATATTTTTCCACAATTACCGATGGGTATACCGACGCCCCTGCCATAATTACCGATGTATATACCGATGCATTCACCAACGGATGGCGCACATTCCAAAGCGCACACCTATCAGAAGTTACCGACGGATTTGCCGACGGATGCGGCAAATCCAATGCGCACGTGCTCTGACGCACAATTACCGATGGATTTGCCGACAAATGTCGAAAACTATGGAGGGATTTTTGAAATTTTTGGTGCGGAAATCAATTAAATACCGATGGAAATTACTGACGGAATTTAATGCCACCGCCCAAAAAAATATTATTCTATTTTCCGTCGGTAATTCCGTCGGAAAAATTGTTGTATAAACCCCCCCTCCATGATTCATTTTTGCTCCGCTCCTCATTTCATCTTCTCTTCTCCTCTCTGTTTGTATTAAGTTTTTGCAAGAGTTTTTATTGTTGTGTTGGTAGTTTTCAACATATTAAAAGGTATGTATTTTTCTTTCTTTATCTTTGTATTTTTTTTACTTTTTTTATTTTAATTCTGATTATTTGTGTGGTTTTCTTTGTTTTGTGTATTGCTTGTAGATAAAATCTTGAAATCAACATACTATTAAGGTAACATTTTTCATTCCTAAATTTATTTTGAATTTATGTATTGTTCTTTAGTTTTGTGTATTGTTTGTTTTGTGTAGTATTCTTTAGTTTTTTCTTTCAATTTGTTAAATTTATTTTATTGTTTGTATTTCCATAATATCCTGAAAATTTTGTTAAATTTGAATTGTTATTGTTGAATTTACCTTTAAAATGTTAATTGAAATATAGAATTAAATTTAATTAGTTTATCTTAATTTTATAATATTATTGTTTGTTATGTTTTTTATTATTTTGATTAATTTTAATTGTTATTTATGAATTTGTATTGATGTTAGTTGAAAATATATAGATGTTGAATTTCTATAGATGTTAGGTTGTATAGAGTTGATTTTGCAATATTTGTGTAATTATCAATATTTGTAGGTATGAAAATTGTGGGTAGTCTCTAATATAGGGGAGGTGCTAGCGAATTTTTTTAAATAATTGAATTTAATTATTTCACTATTCATATAAATTTGTGTTGATGTGTTGAATGAAAATTTAATTATTTTATTGTTTGTATTGTAATAATTATTTGATAATTTAGTCTTTTTTAATTGTTATTGTTGAATTTTCCATTGAAATGGTAATTGGAAATGAAGAATTAAATTTCATTGTTTTATCTCAATTTTATTATATTATTGATTGTTATGTTTTTTATTATTTCCATCAATTTTAATTGTCATTTATGCATTTCTATAGATGTTAGTTGAAAATATATAGATGTTGAATTTCTATAGATGTTAGGTTGTATATAAGATATTCTAATGGAGTCAATTGGTTTGTGGTTATTGTAAAGATTTGCAGGTTTGAAAACTGTGGATAGTCTCTAGTATAGGGGAGGTGCTGCCGAATTGTTTTTAAATAATCGAAGTTAATTATGTAATTATTCGTATAAATTTGTGTAGATGCGTAGAATGAAATATACAGCACGTCGTCAGTAGACGGTTGCAGCTAGTTCTTCTAGCAGTGAGGAGGACGTATCCTTAGGTGCTGATCACAGCGAGGCATCTGCGCCAACTTGTGATGATGCCTCTTCTAGCGCGGTTTCATAGCGTAGAGGCGGTGTGCCTTCACAGCAGGGTCAATTCACCCGCAAGTACTAAGCACAATGGAAGGATGACCTCTCAATGTAAGTTTGTTTAGGTTTTAGTTTTTTTTTATACTTATAACATAATCTATGAACAACTAATTAATATTTTATTAATTTTATTTAATTTCTGATTCACAAACATTGAGGCTGCCAGGACAATAACATCGGCGTTTAAATCATCGATGGAGATTCCATTGTCTAAATGGAGTCAGGTTTCCAGACATCCTGAGTGGAGACCTAATATCGATGCATGGTTTCAGCGATTTCAGGTCGGTGTTAACTTTTAATTTCCAAATTCTTTTTAATAAATTATTTTTATAATTTTATATCTTGTACTATTTTTATTTTAAATGAATTATTTATATACACAGCATAAATTTGAGTGGGATAGTGCGGACAACAATGTTGTGAGGAGGGTATGGGAGAATCACGCGACAACTAGGTAACATTAAAAATAATATTTATTTTTGTTTTATAATTTTATGTTCTAAATTCTAATTTGTTACTATGGAAGTAGGTTGCGTGATTTTTGGTATGACACCCAAAAAAAATCAAAAAGACATGTGGTCACCGAACCATGAATTTGCCGGTTCTGGTTGTCGGCGCCGGACTGTGAGTGCCGTGAAAATCGCTCTGACGTCATGTGCTCAATATTTGTAGGAATGAGGTGGCGGTTTGGCGGGAATTCAAACTGTCATTCATCTCGGGAGATATATGGACGACATATATTGAGCACATGACGTCAGAGCGATTTTCACGGCACTCACAGTCCGGCGCCGACAACCAGAACCGGCAAATTCATGGTTCGGTGACCATGCACACCGACGGCTCCGTCCCGTTCAGCGCACATGCAAAGCGGATGGTAAGATTAATTTAAATGAAATATATCGTTAATTAATTTGTTGTTGCTTATAAATATATTTAACTTGCAACCTTTTTTTTTCCTTACAGGCTGCGTCTCTTGGACGTGAGCCAAGTCCAATGGAGTTGTTTGTAGAGACACATGTGCGGAGTCAAGACCGCCAAAAGGGGGTGCAACAGTTTGTGGACAACCGTGCTCAGCACTTCGTGGTATGTTCGTTCAATCATTTTATTTTCTAAGTTATTATTTTCTTGGATTGAATATGATGATTTTTAAAAAAAAATTCAGGAGACCTATAATAGCCGGTTGAGGGAGAGATATGGGGATGATTCTTCGACCCATCTGGATTTCGATCTGGATTTGTAGATGGAGGTGGGATCGTCTGGTGGACCCGAAAAAAATCGGGTCTACGGGCTCTCCAACACTACGGCCGAAAACTTGCGGTCAGCCCGTGGTGTCTCAACCGTTGGGAGCTCTCCATCAGTATCGAGCACCCAGTCTGAGGAGTTCGTGGCCTTGAAAAACAATATGAACGACTCTCGACGAATTATAATCAGCTCCGTCAAATGGTCATGGAGATTAGATCAGGGATGGGTGATGATACATGCATGTGCAGCCCCTTTTTGGTCGTACGGTCCTGGGAACAACCGGCCTCCTCCTGCTCCTCCTCCTCCAGCTCCGCCGCTATTCTAGTTTAATTTTGTTTTTTAAACACATTAAATTTATAATGAATATTTGGATGAATATTATTTAACATTATTTTTATATTTTTAATGTTTAATACAATTTTATTTGTTTATAAAGCTTTTTTACTATTAATAAATAATTTTTTTTAATATTTTAAATACATACCGACGGCTTTCCAGACGGAAACCGGCCGTCGGTATTTTACCGAGAGTTGCCAAACAATTATCACCCATGCCACAATTACCAACGGATATATTCCGTCAGTGATTACCATTACTATTACCGACGGAATATATCTGTCGGTATTTGACAGAGTTCTGAAATATTTACCGCCATGCCACAATCACAGACGGATATTCTATCTGTGATTACCGTTGAAAATACAAACGGAATGATTCTGTCGGTAGAATTCTCGCGGAAAATTATTTTTTTTGCCGAGCTTCGCCGTCTGTAAGACCGTCGGTGGTTGGTTTTTTTATTTCCGATAGAATCAGCGACGGAATGGGAAATTACCGAAGATCAGTATTTCGACGGACAGATTCCGTCGGTGAGGCCGTCGGGAAAAATGTTAATGATGGATTTTGTGCCTTACACCAACGGAATTAATCCGTCGGTAAAACTGTTTAATGGTGTAGTGTATGATCAAATATGAAAAAGTCATATCCTTTACTTTTTTTTACGTTTTGGCAGGCTACTAATATATATATATATATATATATATGGACAAACACTACAACAATGGATGAGGGGTCATTGAAAAATTTACAATTTATAAAGGTCTCGAGTTTGAATTATTTTTCTAAAGTACTTTTAAAAAAAAACACTATATGTCCTTTTCTCATTGCATATTGTGTTACATAGAATAACTTGTAGAAACCAATCGTTGTGAATGCGTGAGCTTACATATACAGGTGTTGTTGCTAATAGTTGGTATCTCTAATTTCTTGCTTTCTATCTGCTGTAAATGCATTTGCCTTCGTTCGCCCACATACGCACATTCTATAAGAGAAGCGAGGTCTTCGAATTTTGAGAAGGTATGAGATACTGCAAACTTGAACTCTTGACATTAACTTGGGCATCTCATCCTTCATATATTTGAATTCCCGTCTTTTTGTTTTGTCGTTCCATAAATTCTGAAGGGTTCAGCCAATCAAGAAAATGGCGACAGTAGATCAAGAAATGAACATCTCGGTAGAGAGCTCAAGGTTTCACTTTGTTAAACTGTTTCGAGAACATTATCCTTCTGGTTTTCTCAGAAAGGTACATGATGTTCTGAGTTGGTTTTTTTATATTTCACAATCACTTTGTATCTTGTTTCTTTTTCATTTTTTTCTGGGAGAATATATACAGTGCTAGCCCCCCAGGGAACTTAAAAACACATATCCAATATTTTATGTGTTTTACCTTGATCATTCTTCAACTAAATAACCTAACATGAAATCTTGGAAGTACTGCCTTTCTCTGTATTAGAATGATTGCAAATGTGTGTGTGTGTGTGTGTGTGTGTGTGTACAGGTGGTGGCAGAGGTTATAGCAACCTATCTGTTGGTCTTTGTATCATGTGGTGCTGCTGCTATTAGTGCTAGTGACGAGCACAAAGTCTCAAAACTAGGAGCGTCAGTAGCAGGAGGGCTCATAGTGACTGTGATGATCTATGCAGTAGGGCACATCTCTGGTGCACACATGAACCCTGCTGTCACCACAGCTTTTGCAGCAGTCCTAAATTTTCCTTGGAAACAGGTACCGTATTGTAAATTTGTAATGCATCATCAATTCCAATATTCAGAGTCTTTGTTTACTTTAATTTGCTTTACTTAATATGTTTCGAGGTACATATTCTATGGTGAGGTCTGTTTTAGGTCTTTTTCGGAGGTTAATATTCTATGGTTAGGTCTTTTTCGGAGGTTAATATTCTCTGATGTTGTCGGTAAATATTCTATTGTGAGGTCTGTTTTGGAGGTTAATATTATTCTATGGTGAGGTTTTTGGAGGTAAATATTCTATGGTTAGGTCTGTTTCGGAGGTAAAAATTATATGGCTACGTCTGTTTCGGAGGTTAGTATTCTATGGTCAGGTCTTATCGACAATGTAAGGATACGCACAGGATCGGTCTGTGATGGACCCCTGATGAAGTATGGATTAATTTTATTTTTAAAAATTACTTCTTTTTAAAAAAATTAAATAATAATTATTATTTTTTTAGTTATGAATTTAAATTTAAAGAGATTTTTTAATTCATCTATAAATTTTTTTTATCTTTTATATGGACGAATTTTATTTTTGAAATTTAAAAAAAAATTCAGATAATATTTATAATTAATATGTGCAGCCTTACATGATGTTTTTTTCTTCCTTTATTTTATTCGATCAATTTAATTTGTGTTTCTATTTCTATTATCGTTTGCTAAAATAAATAAATATATATTTTAATAAATAAATTTACCAAACACAACCGGGTAAATATCTAGTATTTTGAGATTAAATATCTTGATCTACATTTGTCTTTTGATTTTTCAAGTTTTATTTTTAAGTATCATTAATAACTTTTATCTATTTATTCACACTTATGGTTCTCGATTTATTTGATTATATGTATGCATACAAAAATTTATTTGAACTTAGATTTTTTAAACTACAGAAAGACATTAAAAAAACCTGCATATATAATTATTTTTTATAAAAAATAAAAATATTTTATCCATTTCATTATCGTTTATGGTATCTTTCTCTTCTAACCATGTGATATAATTAATTAAGCCAATAATGTTCTGTTTTTTTCTTAGGGTAATAAAAAAATCAACAATTAATCAAAGCAGAGAAGTCAATTAGTAATCCACATGCATTTGTATCATATATACATGAATAACCAGCTGTATTTTATTTTTTTGCTTCAAATCCAAAGACAAAAGGAAAAAGAAAAGGAAAAGGATGTGTTGTCCTATTATTCGTTTTTAAGAAAATAAAGAAATAAATTTTTGCAGGTCCCATTTTATGCTGCAGCGCAATTAACAGGAGCAATTTCTGCTTCATTTACTCTGAAAGTGCTCCTACATCCCATAAGAAATGTCGGCACTACTTCACCATCTGGAACAGCTGTTCAAGCTCTCATCATGGAAATCGTCGTAACATTTTCCATGATGTTCATCACTTCTGCTGTGGCAACCGATACTAAAGCTGTGAGAATCATCCTCCTAATTAATTAGTGTCCAAGATTTTCAGCTTTGCAAACAAAGCGTGTGTGTTGCTCACATGTGTGTGTGTGTGTGTGTGTGTGTGTTGTATTTTTTTTATTTATTTATTTTTTTGTTTCAGGTAGGAGAACTGGCAGGTATAGCTGTTGGTTCGGCGGTCTGTATAACATCCATCTTGGCCGGGTAAGCTGGAACATATATTTATAAAAATCCTCAATCGTGTCCCTCGCCTATTAAGCATTACCAAATTAACCCGTCACTAAAAAGTCAAAACTAGGTAAAAAGCATGTACTTTTTAAGACAATAAGTTTTCGATTTTTTATTTTTGATTTTTATTATGATATTAAGACAACAAGTCATAACTCAAGTGGCCTAACATCGCACCCTTCTACGTATTTTTGCAAATAAAAAGAAATTGTGATCGCTCATTCTTTGGTGCAAAGGAACCTGCCTAAGCCTAGATTAGTAAATCTAAGTGGCCCCAACAAATGGACCTACCTTTTGAAGGTGCGGTAGGCCTTGGAGGGTCCGATTATGAAATCAAAAGAAATTAAACGTGGAAGTTCAAATGCAATATTGGAGTTTAATTAATGTAATTGATATCATAGTCTTAAATAACCAATAACAGCTATAAGATTATTCATATTCGTATTACAGATACCTAAATTTTCAATTCTAGAATTAATCATCAAATAAGGCCGAAGTTTTTATTAAGCGAAGACACGAAACCAAGAGTGGTAACTAACTAGCTGCCTAGTAATCTTCAGCCCAGTATCAGGTGGATCTATGAACCCAGCAAGGACACTGGGACCAGCAATTGCTAGTCGATACTTTAAAGGCGTATGGGTGTACCTGCTCGGACCAGTGACAGGAACGCTCCTTGGAGCATGGTCCTACAATCTGATTCGCGTGACTGACAAACCAGTTCAAGCAATTCCTCGTCGTTTTTCATTCGGATCTCGTAGAACGAGGGCCATTGATGAGCAGTCTCCGAGCATGGGCCCTCTCGATGCTTTCTGAAGAGATACGGTCGTCGGGAACAATAGCCGAGCTCACACGTGACAGTCTTTCAAAGATTCCACGCCTCACAATGTACTATACCAAGCTTATCCTCTGAGTTGCTTTTCAAGCCTGTTTGTACCATACAAGTTGTTGTCAATGGATTGGAGTTCAGAAATAAAATCACAGAATGCAGTAGAGATGATTCTGCAACTGTATCAGTTTCATACGCAGCAAAGCTTGAATGATTTGATACATAAAGGAACTACTGTCAAAGTGAATTATATTCCAATTTCTAAAGATGGTTAATCTGTGATGGCCCTCTACCCGAGAAGACTTCAAAGCACTGCAGTTGAATAGAATTCCAAAAAATATCAACAGATTCCAACCCTTCAACATCGTAGCACTTAACCAAGGCACCAGCCTTAAAAATTCGAAGCAAGGATCACAAGCCCGGCTCGTAATTACGATCTTCATTTTGAGAATAGTCTTTGATTGATATTTCATGTTTACGTAGTTGCATCTAACTGAAGTGCACAGATATTATTGCGCACCAGACATTACATATAACAAGAGATGCAATGTGGATACAATACAAATAAAAATGTCCGAAAACAAATATCGAGTTGATATTTTCATGCTCTACATATTGGCTAAGCGTATGCAAAAGAAAAACATAATTGCATGGAATCACTCTAATTTATATCATGAGAAAATACGGGGGGGGGAAACATTAAGCAGCATTTTGGCACACAACAAAGCTCCCTGGATTGATGGTAATGCTCTTAGTGCAGTTATCGGTTTTATAAATCCCAACAAGTCGATCCGCCAACTCAAACATGTTGTTCCTTAGGCTGCATACAAAACAAACATTAAATAAAAATGGCTCGAAGGATTGAAGGATCGGTGTCTCTAGTAACAATCTGCTGTGAACATCCTACTACCTTATAATGATGAACTGTGCATCCTTTGTTCGGTCCTTCACATAATGTCCCACAATAGAAACGTTCTTGAAATCTGGCACTCCATGTGAACCATGAAAGTTAATGGAGATAACAGGGAAAACTAAACTACTAAATGATTCTAAATATATATGAACTAAGGTAGTGAGTTTGAACGAAGATTACCCAGAGCGGCATCAATTTCATCCATTACATACAGTGGAGTAGGCTTGTAATGATGAAGCGCGAAAACAAGAGCTAGTGAGCTCAGAGTCTGAAAATAGTGAAAAGTATCATTGTTACCATAACCAAAAAGTATACAGACACCTCTGGGATCCTTTGGGGTAGTACTTGGAATTCATTACCCGAGAGTATAACACAGATATAGAACAAAGGTTTAGGCATAACCTTTTCACCACCAGATAAGTTTGCAATATTCTTCCAGCTCTTCTTTGGTGGTCTGACACTGAAAACAACACCTTCAGAAAATGGATCCAAAGAATCCACTAGCTCAAGTTCTGCATCACCTCCAAGAGTAATCATCTGTGGCAAGAAATGTCAATTAATCAATGGACAACATTTACTGCCACTGATGAGTGATAAGGATGCACTTTTTTTGCATTAAATCACGGTTTTCATTAAGCAAGTTGTGTTCAGATGAATACCTAAAGTGGGGTTTTAAAGCCAGAAAACTTCACATGCAAACAAATGTACTGTGTACATGCTCACACAGGAGAGGGGGGGAGGGAGAGGGGGAGACAGAACAATCATCACACAAACCTGATACATTTCCTTCAGCTTCAATGATATTGTATTGAACCCTGCCATGAATTCATCCAACCTGAAAAGTTACCAATTCAGTTATGTAAGAATCGCCTATATGCAAGGGAGGACAAGGGCATGATAGATACTGGATCTAACAAGAAGGAAAATACTAGCCTTTTCTTTCTCCATTCATCATACTGCCTTTTTATATCATCACGTTGTTGAGTTACCAAGTTCAGCTCCTCAACCCGCTCATTATATGATGAAACCTTTCTCCGATATCTACATTAATCAGTGCATTCAGCAAATTCATGTTGAAGATTAATAATCAAACTTTTATGAGTTAGAGAAAAACCCATACTCTGAGATTGAATCTAAGTTTGGGTTCATATCTTTCAATTGTGCTTCCAACAACACTACCCTTTCAAGGGCCCTTTTGAGGTCACAAGCCTCAGCAAGAGTCTTATCAGCAAGGGTTGCTTGAAGTTTTTCAGGGTCCTCTAGTTCTTTCTGAGTTCTGCAACCAACAATAACAATGTTAGACATGCTTCAAGAAAATACAGAGCCAATAAAATAAATGGCTTAGCCATAAATCAACGTACTGCTCCATATGGTGTAGAAGAGCATTTTGCAAGTCATCAAGCTTCTTTTTGTAACCCTTCCCCTTCAATTCCAACTCCTTGTAGCTCTTCTTCATATCTTGTAACCTGTAATCAGCATCGACCTGTGGTATAACAGGATGATAATTACTTAACTAGTGATGATCATTTGACAAAAAGATAAAAGAAAGTGCAAAAAAGTGGTTTTAATTGACAGAGTACCTCTGATGCCCGCAACTCATCCACAATTTTTTTCACTTTTTCATACTCAGATTTGGCTTTATCTAGCACTTCTTTATGTTGATCAATCAGCTAAAAGAGCAAAAAAAGAAAGGCATATAAGGATAAGGATACTCTTATGAGCGCATCACCATGGCTGAAAGAAAATAAATAAAACAGACCTCCTGTGTCTTTTTGTAATTCTCTTGAACTGCAAATGCCTTTTCTTCAATTTCCTTAAAAATACCTCTCAGTTTTTCCCTCTCCTCTGTAAGACGCTCCTTTTCCTTCCTTGAATCCTCAATCCCTTTGGTCAACTTCTTTATCATTTTATGACCTGTCTCTATTTGAACCTTGTGACGGTTGATCTCTGTGCTATTTTTATCCATATCCTGATTAGTGGGCAACTTGAATTAATTCAAATGCCACATTACAGCAATTCAAATATTTCGGAGTGATTTTGTGACTTACAGACTGAATCCTGTTGACCTTTGCCTTCTGTGATTTCAACCTTTCACCCCCGGCATTTTCTATTTTACTCTGAAGCTCCAAAGCCTAAAGGTAGAGAGAATTATGGACAATCAATCAAATTGAATACAAAGGGGAAGGCACATGACTCTTTGGATTTAAGTACAGTAAGATATGGCAGATAAGAAAATCCACGAAAGTTCAACTGAAATCAGAAAGTTAACCACAGATCAGGAAGGCAACCAGACAACATTTTGTTGCTTGGGCATCCTGAACGATTGGCTTGGAACTTTAATGGACAAAGAAACATAATATTTTCTAACCTTTTCCTTCAGCTTTTTAGACCCCTGAATAAGTCTGTCAATCTCCTTTTCCTCTGTCACTATTATCCTTTTGAGTTCCTCCAGCCTATCAAGCTCATCTTTCTTTGGCTCTGACGCAGCTTTCAGGGAACCAAGTTGTTTCTCCAGATAACTATGTTCTGTATTCAGACTATCAATCTGTTCGGGAGGAAGGTTTTAGAGCATTTATTTCATCCGGGAAAAAAAAAAGAAACATTGGAAAAGCCATAGCAAACCGTTACCTCTTTCTGGCTTTTAGCCAGTTCCATCTCCAGGTGTGCAATTGCTTTTTCCGAGGCTTGGTAGTGTTTCACAGAATCAGCAATTCGTTGGCGTATACCATTTAATCTATCAACCATGGTAGAGAGCTCCTTCTCTGCACTTGTGACCGCTTCTCCAGAAACACTGGTAGCCCGAATCGATGTCCCCATCTTACCACCACGTGGCTTAGTTCCCCCACCACTCATAGTACCAGATTTTTCAAAAAGTGCACCATCGAGAGTAACTACTCGTCGAAATTCCAAGTTTCCACCGTATGCAATTCTTGTTGCCTATAGGTTGAAAAAAATGCAAGTTACTAGATCCTACCTGGATATGCTTCAGCAGTAAATCTGGAAAAAACAAATAATAGATATCCTTGATTCTAGCTATCAAAGGTGTTGTTAAAATGAACCTGAGCACGCAAGTCATGGTAAGAGCTTAAACTATTAGGTAAGGTCCTAGGATATGATTTATATTATTCTCTAACACACCCCCTCAGGTGAAAGCCATTTAGGCTTGAAACTTGCACAGGCTCACATTACCTTGTGTTTAATTTTTATCAAATAAATAGGGATGATGAGATTCGAACTCGTGACCGCTTGGTCATCAAGGCTCTGATACCATGTCAAAGAACCATCTTAACCTAATAGCTTAAACTATTAGGTGAGGTCCTAGGATATGATTTATATTATTCTCTAACAAGAGATTCCTGTTTACATATCCCATAATTACGAGGACTAAGACAAAGAAAAACATGGCTAGAAGTTCATGCTATGGAAAGCTATTCCTTATTGATCAAAGCATCTAGCCATCTCCAAAACTGGCATTACTTCACATTATTTTGGGATTGACAAAGCCATAATTCCCATGTGTCCTAGATAATGGACACTAATACCAAAGAGACAGTGATTTTTCAAATTGTAGGAGTAAGGGGACAGGTAGGTTTAAATGATATGGGCTGAAGAAATAAGGGTTTTAAAATCCAAAACTGGTTCATACAAGATTTGACCCGAAAGAAAAACAGAAAGGAGAACAAAAATCCATGTGGCTTACTACAATGGATTTGGAACAGAGCCTTGGTTGAATTAAGTAGATGAAGCATATAAAGTCAATAGAGTATTCAGCTGACAGACCAAGTTCTCTAGGTGCATCTACTGGAAGCAACAGAGGAAAATAATTCAGATTAACCAAGAAACAAAGAAAAGCATCAATATGCTTTTAGAAAGAATTGAATTGAGGAACGTATAACATGATCATCTATCTTCCTTAATTCATCCATAATGCAGGTGAAAAAAAAGAGAAGATATACAATGAAACTTGAATTTACCTGATCAAGATCCTTTGCTACAACAGTATTACCCAGAGCAGCATAGAAGGCAAGTTTCATTCTTTCATCTTGAACTCTAACTAGATCAAAAAGACGAGGAACACCCTCTGGAGTGCTCACATTATGCTTCATCTTTGATGAATGGTCAACTTGCTTCTCCTGCATTCAGGAAACGGGAGGAAATTATGTTCCTAAAGCAAAGGGAACTTTCCTAAACCAATTAACCAAGTGCTACCACATTGCCCAGAAAGGTTGGCCGCTATAACAAACATTCCATTCAATTCTCCATGCCAAATGAAATTTTTAAAAATTCAAGCTTCAGAATATAGGAAAGTTTAGCTGCTAACAAGTGAAATGTCAACCAACTCTTTTGTCATAGTTTTAAGATTTTATAGTCATGTCCAGGGCATTTAACTGAACCAGCCTACACCTGACTCCCATGCCCACAAGTCCTTTCAGATCTTCCAAACAATTATAAAGAAAAGGGAAAAGGTAGTTTCAAGTATTTTTAGTTGATACCAGTATCATGAAAGTGGCAACCCCAAGCTTCTCTCTTCGGAGCAGCTCCACACATGCTTGTGCTGCAGCAGTTGTCTCCACCACAATATAATCAAGTCCAGGACAAGCTGTTGATATGGCAACATCATATTTTGCTGCAATGAAAACATCAATTTAACAGGAAAATGAGGTCCTTGATCTAAAGCTTTCAAGGATAAGAACGCGGCTTCAGATATGAGTAACTTAAGAGGGAAAGGAGGGAAGAAAGAGATTATCATCCATCAGAAAATGAACAATTGTCTTTAAAAACATGCAAGAAGGATATCACACTCAATATGCAACAATTAAAAACAACAAATATCACATAATTTTCTTTACAAGACAATGAAAGCAAATCCAGATGCAGCAGCATAAAAGAATCCTAATCAGGCTTCCCTTTATTGCAATTTGGCACATTAGTGTCAGAAATTCAGGTTATGTTGAACAAGTTATGTTTATATAATGTAGACACTCACCATCAATGGCACCTAAATCTCCCATTCGCCCATGTATTCCCCTTATTTCATTAGATTCCTTGGCATGCAAAATTGCTTTCAATACTGATCCCTGACTCTTTTCCAAATCAATAATTGACTTAAGTTCAGCAACCTTCTGTCTTGCAGCTTGTTCTAGAGGAATAAGCTCTTCTTGTTCTTTGATGGATTCCTGCAAAATGAAGTGTTCTTGCCATATCCCATCAAGACACAGGAATGTCAAAAGGTAGATGAAGTTCAAAGAATTATCTGCAGAGCAAAAACCTGTTCCACTTTACGAGCTTCAGATGCTTCAAGTTTGTGCTTTTCTATATTACTCTGTAATTTTGCAATGGTTGCAGTTTTCATTTCGATGCTTCCAGATATATTATCCATCTGCTTGTGTGCATTTTCAAAAGCTGCACGACCAGCTTCATGCTGAAACAGTCAATGAGCACCTTTAGCCAACTAATGACATCTATTAGAAAGATATGGACAAGGTATGAGAGTCATCACAAAAAATAATAAATAAAACAGTTGAAAAGGATTTGTTTCTCAAGATATTATGTTATGCATTATTGAACAAGTCATGGTTAAAGGAGATTTATCTACCTTGAAAAATCAAAGCCAAGTTATTTATTTTTCATCAAAAAGAGGTTTAGGTTTAGATAAAAAAAGTGTCCATTATAGGTTTCTAGTCAAAGGTTTAAATTTCAGTTATATGAGTGAATGCTGTAAGCATGGGAAAAATGGTATCCTCTTAGTTACTGCAAGGGATTCTTTTCCCAAAAATGCATGTTGAGTTATTTTCCTTTTTATGAATCAGTCTATTTGGTAATCCAAATTTATTTTGAAGTCGGTATATGGTCTAGTTAGAAGTTTTCCAGTGCAGAGATCTTTTGCTTACTATTAATACCAATAAATTAAGCTTTTAACAAATGTTTGGTGATGAAATGAGTTGAATTTTTAAGTTATTCTGAAAGCCTTGTGCCTAGAGTTCCTCTTCCGTCTCTTGTTCTTTTATTTTTCCCTTTCTCTTTCTGGCTTCAGAATGTCTGCTGCTACAGTGCCACCAGTAGTGTTCACAGCATTAAATTGAACCCTGAATCATTCATAAACAGATCCTTAATCAACTCCCTTATTCACCATTTCCTAACCATAACTAAACCCTAAGATTTTACATTCTTCAAGCTTGTCCTACATCTTTGATCTTATCTAAGCTTATATGTTGACATAAATTCCAATGCAATAGATTGAGGAGAACACAAATCACAGTAGATTTAATTCCAGAGACTGAAAGAAAACACACATTATACACTGTTATTGACTTTGTAATATCAAATGAGGAGACCATGGAAGCCCCAACCTCACCTTTTCATTCAAAAGCTTGCTTTCAGTAAATGCAACTTCAAGTTTTCCTTTGTGATCAATTAGTTGCTTTTCCCACGGTTCTAGTTCAGCACGAACCTTCACGAGTTCTGAGTGATACCTCTCTGTTTCACCTGTTCATCAATCAAAACATAAATTAAAAAGATTAGCTATACAACAACAGGCACACGTTTAAGGATGAGACAAGGTTGATTCTCAGCAACTTCTTATACTCCACTTCTTGCATCCCTACACTTTACATAGAAAATACAGAGAAATATCCATATGACAGTATAAACCACAGGATGCAAACAAACAATGAAAGAGCATCTGCACCAAAATTGCACTAAAAGGGATTCCTTTACCTCTGAGGTTGTATTTCAATCTTTGCACTTGCCCTATCTTTTCATTCAATTACAGAATAATCACCTCAAATATTTTTTAAAATTTGTAGCCAAAACCAACAGCAAATTATATTATAACATAATCCATTCAAATTTCAATCCACCCCTTCAAAATTGTGATTATTTATTAGTCTTCTAGAGAAGAAAATGTCTTTTGTTCTTTCACCTCAAAAGTGAAGCTATTTTGAATATAAGAAATTAGCTGCTTCTGTCAATTCCTTGTAATAGAGATTTCAAAGAGTCAATTTTTCAAAATTCTATGTAGATATTCAAGGACGTTTAAATAATCCATGCATAAAGTTTTGAATTCTCTCAAATTCCACTTTTCTTTATATGCTACCTGCTGACAATGAAACTGAATAATATAAATGCCAACCACGAACAAAGATTCACAATCCCACACTCTAGGAGTTTGCACTTTCATTTAACCATCAGTCTATTTCACCTTCACCGCCACAATTAAATGTTTATTCAAACAATTAAGCACCAGTTTTGTACTGCTAGGGGTGCACGGTCATCGACAAGCAGCAAAACATGAATCACCTAAAATGATGTCAAACATGTATAATATAAACATATTATATCCTATTTGGACAATAACATGGAATATAAGCTCTGAAAAAACTATATTCAATAAAAAATCATTTTCTTACTTGTATCCAAATCAATCAAAAATGAAATTTTACAACCTTTAGAATTTTCCACAACTTCTTCTAGCATCCTCTCCTCCTCGAGCAAGAGTTTCTGAAGTTTGGGGATGTTATCTTCAAGTTTTGGAATCAAATTTGCCGAGTTCTCACATTCTTTTGTTAAGTCATCAATCTTTGACGAATCCTACAAGGGAAACAAAGTGAGAAAAATGTGTGTTTTCAATTGAAATAGGTCACTTTTTTACCGTACTTTTTCAAGTTTATCTTCAAGTTTCTTCATCTTTTGCTTCATGTGCTTCAGATCCTCCCGGTATTTAACATCCTGCCTTTCAAACTCCTTGAACTCCTCTTTACAGGTTCTGAGATCATTGTCAAGTTCCTGAATCCAAGACAAGGTTGGACAGCACATCAACAGATACAATCGGTACAAATTTAGGATGGCACTGTTAAATGCAGTCATGATATGTGGTGGCCAAAATCATAGTTATAAGACTCAACCCGACCCAAGGCTTAAGTCACAAGTCTGGGGGTTGACACCCAACCTTATACTTTTCTTTTTGAAAAAAAAAGCCTAAAACAACCTCATTTTGGTAAAAAAAACAATGACCAGGTTTTTCCTCTAACCCAGCTCAGGCCAAACCCGAGTTGACCTGCCACGCCAAGCCAGGTCTTATAACTACAGCTAAAAGAGCTTTATGTTTGATAGACTTACATTTTCTCTACTCGGCTGAAAAACCAAATATCAATTACAAGTGTTGAATGTACAAGCACAATTATAATATATAGAACTCACACAAAACGAACCTCTTGTCTTTTAATATACTTTTTATGCACAATCTCAAGCTCCTTCATTGTTTTGTGACTTTCTTGAATCTTCTCTCTAGGAAAAAAAAAAACCTTCAACACTTGCAAGTTTCTGTCGTAAGGAAATCTAAAGCTAATGCTATAACTTAAGAAGAAAAGAAAAACCTTTCAGCCTTTAAATTTTCTTCCAAACTAGATACACTAGTGTGCAGTTCCATCATTCTTGCACTAGTATCTTCATGAGCCAATTTTGTGGCTTTCTCTTGCCATTTCAGTAATGATAACTCTTGAAGCATGTAGGCCTCTGCTTCATTCTTCACATCCTATTTCATGGAAAGAAAACAACAGGTTGGTTAAACATGTTTGAAAATGATATGATAAAAAGAGACAAAGAAAACGAACCTCCAAGCTGTCTCTTTCCTTCTCCGCCAACTTAACCATCTGTACCACCCCAGATCTTTTCTCGTTAAGGGATTCCAACCTATGGAGTCAGTAGGAATGCTTGTAGAAGTTAGGAAAATTCCGTGTCTACATGTCCATTTTGGCTTCACAGATAATACATGTAAAGTAAAATTTCAAATATGATAATGGATAAAATGCAAAATGAGTACATATGATAAATATAAGAATAAGAAAAGTACTCACTCCTTGGATGATTCATCAATTTTTTCAACATATTTGTTAGTTCCAATTATGTCCTCTAAATATTCAAGAAAACCTTCATCATGGAGTCCTTGAGCTTTTGGCCTCATCAATGAAATCTGTTCAACCTCACCCTGATAAAAACCAGCAAGCAATTTTCAAAACCTATGGAAACATACACCATGCTCAAATTACAGCCCTGTGGTTAGATAACAAACCTGAAGAATCAGAAAACGATTATTGTCCAGGTCAACTCCTTTTCCCTTCAGTTTCTTGGTAACTTCAGTAAAATTGCTCGAACGATCATTGATGTAGTACTTGGATGAGTTGTCCCGAAATGCAACTCTTGTAATTACAAAATCACTTCCTGAAACAGCCTCATAGGTCCCATCATCCTATAATGATTAAGAACATGGTTTGCAAGTATCATGACATTAGAATCGACCAAGAGATCTTCTGTAATCAATTGATTTCAAAAAAACAAATCCTCATACAATCAACAAAATATACGAGTTTCAAGAAACAAAAACAACATAAAAACTTGAAATCCTGTTTCCTTTTCTTCTACACTGTTCATAAACAAGAAGATGAAAGCCGTTACTTGCTAACAATCAAAACCCAAGTTACCAGGTCAATAATCTCCTGAAAATGAACAGAAACACCAGCGCTGTCCAGATTCTGATGATTGGTTGAATTGTGGATAAGCTCTGAAACCTTATTAAGTCTCATCTGCAAATTCAAAACCAACACAAACATCAAAAATTGAAAAACCAAGATCCAAGCAAGTAAATCAACATACACAGGGTCTCCCTTAAAAAAAATTGAAACTACTCAATTAGCTTACAGAAAATTCATTCCTTTTCGTAACTGCTGAACCTAACAATTTGCATAATAGAAACATAGAGAGAGAAAGAGGACCTGTTTCGCTCGCTTTCCGAATACAAATAGCATTGCATCAATCACATTGCTCTTGCCGCTCCCGTTGGGGCCCACCACAGCAGAAAAACTCTAATCCCCCAAAATTCAAAGATAAACAAACACTAACAAGTTAAAATTAAGCAAAAACAAATTGAGAAATTGGAAGTTCATTAGAAGCAAAACCTAGAAATGGAAATTACACCAAAAAAAAGAAACAAATTTCACAAAATTGAAACCCTAACCAACCTTGTGGAAAGGACCAACGCGTTGTTCACCAGCGTAAGATTTGAAGTTCCTCATGATCATTTCTTTGATGAACAGCCTCGGGGCTTTCGAAGATCCACCAGCAGAAGTGCGAACTGAGTTGGACTCGCTTGTCATGAATTCATCGTCCCCTGATTCCATCCCCATTTCTTTCGCCGAGTTAACTCGGTTCTCCTTGGGGTTTTTTTTTGCTGTTCTTCTCTGTGATTTATTTGTGACTGTACCGATTCTGTACTGAGAGGTCGCACCAAAAGTATCTTAAGGAAAAAAAAAAATTAAAAAGAAAAGGAGAAATAAATAATGTTTATTGTTTTGGAGAAAAAGGAAGAGGGATTTGGCGGGAATTTGAAAATGGTGTAAATTTTCCAAATTTGAAATGGGCCGTTGGATGTTGTTGGGCTTCACATTTTAGTGGATAGAGTCCCTTTTGTGTATTTTTGGTCCCTGCAGTTTGGCCCGTTTATTTTGGCAGTTTGAAAGTTTGAAAGCGTTTTTGTAAGAGTTTGAAAAACAAATTATATTAAATTAATTTTTTTATATTTTTTTTTTAGATTGATGTTAAAATTTAATTTTAAAAAATAAAAAACATGTAATTTTAAGTAAAAATTACTTTGAAAAACAATCATTACTACAATATCAAACAGGCTTTTTATATGTTCTAATTCTCTTGCTCTTGGGCTTTTAGCTTATTTTATATTATATTTATTATTTAATAAACAAGATCTTCAGTTTTATTTCTTATGAGTTTTCTCAATTATAAATAGTTTTATTAATTCTAGTAATTAAAAATAAACTTAAAAAGACAGGTAATTTATTTTTATATTTGTATTTAATAATTTATTCTATTTATTTTTATTGTGAATCAACTAAATTTTATCTTAAAATAAAAATATCAAAATATTCTTTTCATGATTAAAATATTTTTCCAATTCATTGTATTGTACTTGATTTTAAAAACAAAAGACATTAATTTTTTGTACATAACTTATGTGAAAAATAGAAAATATCTTAATTATAATATTTTAGTGATTATTTTTCTTAAGAGTCATTACAATTTACAAGTTATTTAAATCTTAAATATCAAACACTGTAGTTCAATAAACATTTAAATATAAAAATTAAGTATAAAATACTTTAAATACGTCTAAATTAAATTTCAAGCTTGAAAAAATTTTAGGTTTGTTTTGAGTTTTGACTCGTTAAATTTGTTGCAACTCAGTGGCATGTGTAGCCAGAGTGTGTGTCGTGGTTTTTTTATTTTTTTAGAAAAGGTCACACAACTAGTCAGTAGACCAGTGAGATACTAAAGCTAATATTATGATTTCTAGAAACAACAATTTACCAATCAAGAATAATGGATGTAATCATTTAGGTGGTGCCCCAGTTGTAAGAGTTTGGGACCAAGAGGTTTGCTCCCTCTGTGGTCTCAGGTTCGAGCCCTGTGGTTGCTCATATGATGGTCATTGGAGACTTATATGGTCGTTAACTTCAGGGCCAGTGGGATTAGTCGAGGTGCGCGCAAGCTGGCCCGAACACCCACGTTAAACTAAAAAAAAAAGAATAATGGATGCAAATAAAAAGAGATGCGGGAGAAAAGGCAAACAATGCTAGTTTATTTGGAAGTGAGTTTGACGCTGCTAGTTTTAAAAGTATTTTTTATTTAAAAATATATTTAAAAAAATATTTTTAAATTTTTTTTATATCAAAGTATCCAAACCGTTTAAAAAAATTAAAAACATTAATTAAAAAATAAAAAAAATTAAAGATTTTAAAAAAAATATTAGACCGCAACACCAAACAAGAGTATTTGGTAATGCGGTTGAAGGTTTTTAGAAATTTGAATTTTTTTATATAATTAATATTTTTTATATTTTTAAATTATTTTAATATCTTAATCTCAAAAATAATATTTTTTAAAAATATATTATTTTAATATATTTTTAAATAAAAAATCACACCATAACCGATATTTCCTTGAATTTACACATACCCTCTCATAATAAAAGTTTGAACCACGGGTAGATGAGCGAACAACGGCCTAGATAGATCGGATTGGTGGTTGCATATGGGAGAGTCATGTTTGGGAACGCGGTTGAAATCGCGTTTCTAAAAAATTCAAAAATTTGTTTTGTTAAAATTTAATATGGTTTGTATGTTTTGGATCGTTTTGATGTGCTGATGTCAAAAATAATTTTTAAAAAATAAAAAAAATCATTGGCATGCATTTCAGCACAAAAAATTATTTGAAAAGTAACCGCTACGTAGGTGATAAAACACAGAGTCTCTCGGAGGACTCCATCCCGCTTTCGTTGTTTACAGCGTTGGGAAACGCAAGTCAATTCGAAATTTTAAAATATTTATTTATTTATTATTAAAAATTAATATTTTTTTATATTTTGAATTATTTTAATTTGTTAATTTTAAAAATAATTTTAAAAAAATAAAAAAAAATATTATTTTAATATATTTTAATATAAAAAATACTTTAAAATACAAACTCGCAGTTATATTTTCAAACAAAGCGTTCGTCTGCCTTGAGAATTGGGTGTGCAGCTATTTGCTGTCTTC
>Ga0307514_10001677_pt1 | contig 25684 bp, 19 predicted proteins | sample 16_EM_MG_FD_203088 | JGI IMG/M metagenome (GOLD analysis project Ga0307514, IMG submission 203088) | Populus trichocarpa ectomycorrhiza microbial communities from riparian zone in the Pacific Northwest, United States - 16_EM | ecosystem: Host-associated > Plants > Roots > Unclassified | place... | reverse complement strand
AGCGCGCGGGCCACCCAAATGGCCTTGGTAGTGGAGGTAAAGGAGGGAGGTGTTTGGGGAGCTGCGGTAAAGGGTGCCATTCTCCGATGTATGTGTATCCATCGTAGCGGAACAAATGAAAATCAAGGGGCTAAGGCCATGCCAAGAGGTTGCATAACTGCAGTTACTATTACGCAGTTTAAGAATTGACCACCCCTACTAAGCTTATGAATTAAGCTTGAATGTTAAGGTCATTGCGAAGACCCTTCCTAAGCCGGTCTGGGTATGTATATATGTAGAGTACACGTTTGTATCATACGTATCACCAGTGAGGATGAGCTCTATGTAATGGGAGTTTCCTTTTGATCCGACTCATCCGAGACAGACTTTTGCGATACTCTCTACGGAGTACCCACACAGAGAAGGGGTACTAATTATATTTATTAATATTGTCACCACACTGGCCGAGAAACATCTATGTACATATACCTATACACACGGAGTACATAGGTGTATCAACCAAAGTATGGACATAAGTACTCTGTGGCAAGCATCGCATCACAGCAGTGATACAGTAGCACATGTAACACATACCGACATGGCACTAACCTATGTTGAGTAAAAGTGTTAACTTGTCTGCGAGGTGAATGCGGTTACAGCACCCTCCCCCCAAGAAGAGATTGCGAAATGTGAGATGCCCTTTACAAGGGGTGCTGGGTATGTACTAGTAGGTACATACAGTGCATACTCCGTATGTATCCTGTTAGTACGGAGTATTGTAAGTACATTACCAGCAGTCAAATCCTCTACGAAGGGTTGTGTAACCAATCAATAACCAGTCCAATCTGGAGGTACACACAAGCAAGTACATAGGTACCTAGTCTGGTTGACACTAGTCTGGTCGGAGAGGGCGTCGTGCTAACTAGACTAGGTTGACACCACAAGAAGAGTTCTGTTTTTGGGAATAGTGCGGGTATGCAGGAATAAAGCTTGGCAAATGCATAGCCTATGCACCGCATGCAGTGCCATACTTTCCCCTGGCCTGGATCCATCGTGCATAAATATGATTGTCGATGTTAGATTTGCGCCGACTTTTGGTACAGTGCCAACCAGACTAGGTAACGGGGTAGCGAAACTATCTAGGAAGCGAGCCAATAAGGGGCTTAGCAGAAATTGGTGGCGTTAGGAGATGGGGAGTACCTAACAAGAGCAACCAACAGTTCGCAGCTCAGTCTTGGCATGGACCTTTGGTATGCACAAGTGAGCAGGCTTGCGACTGCTATACAAGTTTATGAGGAAGACAATTATAAGCATTACCTAGGAGCGGAGGAAACAGCTGACGGAGTTTCGGGTTCACATTCTCTTAGATATTCACCTTGCTGCTAGGTACCTTCTTGTTGTGATGTGTGCAGCTCAGATTGGCCTTATCGGCTTCAGCCTCGCTCCACCTATGTTATTTTGTTACTAACAAACATACGACAATCGTATGGCCTGCAAGACTAGAGCAAATAAGGTTTCCGCCAGCTACAATGAACGACAAAGGGTGAAGGGGTGGGCATATTTATTAGAGAGTGCAGTCAACTTGAATGGTACCCTAGATACATCGAAAAGTGCCCTCGTGCAGGCTTTGAGATAATCTACTTTAGATTTAAGGTCTGTTTTTTGCAAAAGGGTACATTGTGTATTTTACATGTCACGTTTGTAACTATGGTTGGTTATTAAAAACCAACTTAAATCGAGATTACACTCAGGGTAATTCAAAATGACCTTGGCAGCATGTAACTTTCGCAATATATTCAGGGTTTTTTTATTTTATTTTAGTCTTTAGAATCTGTACTCACAGTTGGCTTACCACATGAGCCAATAGGGTCCCTATGCAGGCTTTTTGAGCGGAATTTGGCATTGGGTTTCATTCAGAGAGGGGAGTGGTTTGGCTCTTTGGGCAAGGGCTTGGGTGTCTTCCTAGAATCATGCGCGGATAGGTATTTATTCTGAAGAATCCGAAAATCAAAGCCTTTCCCCCTTGAGCGGTGAGCTGATGTATCTCTGGTGATGCGAAGGGTACACCTCGGAGTAAACTTTGCCTATTTGAAGGCGATTTGCCAGTTCCAAGGTCATGGAAGAAACATATATCTTTGAAAAGCGTATGCAAACCCGTATATTCAGCACTTTGATAATAAGACAGAGATCAGGCATTATCTTCAGGGTAGCCATTGCCCTTGGGTTTGAAACTCTTCCCGAAAAGGCAAAATCAGTTTACATTAGATAAGGGTGTTCCGGGGCAAGTATCTTTGTGGATGGTGGATATCCGACAATGCATCATTAAGCTCCCGATCACTCAACTATTCCACTTCTATGGGAGAACCCGCGATCTCTGTCGCGGTTGCAAAGAATCCGCATGCCGTGTACCCAGCACCTTGAGTTTCGGATGGTAGCCTTGCAGCTGCTCCAAAGACATATAGGTCCCAACTTCGGTTAAGCATTTCCTTTTCGTATTCTAGATACTGCAATAAGCCGCAGAGCTTAAATGCAACTTTTTCTCCTCACAAGACAGCTTTGTTCCAGTATCCATTTCCAAGGACACCAATCACACCGAGTCTGTCCCAGTCAAAATCCTCCAGCCTGAGTACTCCTTTCGACTGCTCGCTTCAGCCACTCTCTGTCCCTGCCTCCCACCCTTCCAGAGTGGGATGAAGACCATTTAGGGGGGTGGTCATCATCCTTTTCATCAGGAGGCTCATAGCCATCCACAATAAGGGGTGGCGACGCTGGAGGAGAAGAGGGTTGGGATTGTGACGTATCAGCCACATGATATATACGAGACATTGTAACAAGGTGGGGTTGGTAACCGTATTTATCACAATTTCTGATATGAGGGGACCGCCGGGGTTGTCCTGCGGTTTCCAAAGGTACTATGCTCCTTATAAGTGCCATACTGAAACGGTTATGCCCCATGTATCCGTATATTTGCTTGATTGGATCGATTACGGATACTGGCTCAGCGCGACGCTCCCCATCATGTTGAAAAGGTAACCTCGGCTGGGCTGCTACTGTACTAGCGTTATCATGTCAGCGGGCACAAGTACTCAATGTCGAACCCCAGATGCCCAATATGACCGCGCTGAATGCCCTATATAAGTACCTACATGAATTTTGATATGATAAACGTACTTATGTAGGTGAGCATTGGCAAGACACTGTGACGCTCTCGAGCTGATCAAACTAAGCCATGGTTCTGGGAAGTTTGAAGTCGGGGGCTAGATTTGTCGTGGCAGATCAGGGAGGCCTGTAAATAGGTGGAGCACACCAGGCTAGCTGTGAGGGTGCTGTGCAAGTTTGGGAGGAAAAAGGGCAGGTGAAAGGGCAGGTGAAAGGGCAGGTGAAAGGGCAGGTGCCTGAGTTTAGGATGGGGGAGGGGGGGCAAAGATGATCGAACCAGACTTTTTTTTTTTTTTTTTTGAGTCTATACGCCTTTCCCCCGAAGGGAGCCTTAGGCTATGAGGCGGGATCGAACCAGACTACCTATCACCAGTGGGACGACAGGATATCCCAAAGCGATATCTATAAGTATGTGTTACCCCTTCCCTGCTGATCTCGTACCCAGACTCTCCCTGCATGAAAGAAAGCCGGGAGCATACTGTAGGTACCCCTCTGGCCCCCCCAGAGGAACCCCACCAGCCCCACCCACACCCTCCACACTCCGCCCTCATCAACTGCACAATCATCGTGCTCACTACACCTCTCTCCATGCTTAATCTCCTCCGTGGAGTAACCATGTACAAACCCCGTAACCTGGTCCTTGCATCCACGCCAGCCATCATTCCCCCGCTAAGGAGTACGATATCGCCAGAGCAAACTCAGGAGCTACACGGTTGAGTTTGCAACTTTTGTAAATAAATTCCGAGGTGTGAATCTGGTTCAAGGGTATAGGATGACGGAGGCAGCGGCTTGTATAGCTACTAGGTACCCCATATGATCTTGCTGAAGGTTTACTGAAGGGCTTGGTAGGCAGGCTGTTTGGCAGCAAGCAGGTAAGGATTGTTGGCGAGGATGGCGAGGGAGTACTAAGGTGGGGTGAAGGGGTTAAAGGATCCAAGTGAATGGCTCTAGGGTACCTACGGGATACGAGATTCGGTGAAGCGTTATGCGACAAGGAAGGGTGGTTGAAGACAGGTGATTTCGGGGAAATAGATGAAAATGGCATCACTGAGAGAATGGAGGTATCACCACTTCTCAGCAAATATTCTTAGCCACCCCCAGGCCCAGTAGCCCCAGAAACAGGTGAAAGTAGTCTCGGAACCGCTACGTTGTGTAGCTAAGGTGAAAGACATCCAAGCCGCCCCCGCAGAACTCGAAGACTGTACCCTCCGCCACCCAGCAAACTGTAACTTTCCCCCACTCCCCTTCCTCCGTCGTCCTAAAACCTGGGACCACAAATCCCAATCCAGCGGAGCTCGAGAAGGAGATAGTGAATGTGAGGAGTAGGAATAAATGATTGAAGTAAAGGTGAATTTTGTCGGTGAGATCTCGAAGAGCCCTAGTTTAAGGAGAGGAGAAAGGTAGAGGAAGATAGAATGGAGGGAAATTTTATATCCAATTAGTGAAATATGATTTTACTGTGCCATGGGCCTCGAGGATGATGGTGGATAGGAACACCACAGATTAACTTACTTATAGCCTTTAAAAACAAGCACCTATTAAACTGTTTGGCACTGTCATGTACTTGTCTCCAGAGAATATACCAATGTCACTTACACCTAATTGATGGTGGTAAGCTTTTGATAGCTAATCCTGAATTTACAGTATGAACGATAGAGTCTATGGCGTGCCCAGGCCGGTTTATTTTTGGGATTTCTTCAGAAACGGTCTCATGCTAACATCTACTATATGACTCGTAAGTTATCTCGGGGCTATCAGAGGAAAATGGCAGTTAATCGCATATACATTGATATAGAATTTGGAATAGACGACAAGGTTAAGCAGCAGGCAGGCCCTTCTCCATACACCTCCATCCTCCCTCTTCATACAATATTTAATAATCGCCCACGTTTGATCCATGGCAAGCCATACTTGTTATATGTATCAAGATCGGCTTTCTGATCCAGCATCTGCTTCAGTGCCTTAACTGATTTCGCTCGCGAGATTTATAGGACTAAGGATTATGATCTGAACACAAAGCCTCAAATGGGTTGTATTAATCTCCTAAAAAGCAATGGTTTTGCTACCGAATATAAGTTTCAAGGCTCATATTGAGCAATTTATATAATGCTTATGGTGGGACCTTTCGCAGCATATTCAGAGCAAAAATCTCCATTTCTCATGTTGGGAACTTAAACTGGACTGGATTGAAAGCTGAATGTATTGAAGAAGTCACAGACAGCATTTGAATATACTACTGACGACGAGTCCTATTTAATTGAATTTCTGAAATATATGAATGATACATTATTTGTTTAAAATATCTTAGTACCTTACATACGGTACTCGAATTCTACCACACGGGGCTCCCAATCAATGGTCAACTATTGCGTAGTCGTTTGAAAGCCGCTTACCCCGTAACGGGTTCCCCACCAACTCGAAACAAAAACAAACAGGTCTACCTGACCGGACTTCCGTCCTCTTGCCCCCGCCTTCACATCGTGCCAACCAGACTATCTCACACCGCACACTTTATCACCTGTTGCACCAGCCCAAGGCTCGCTTCTCACGTTTCTTCTCGGGAATTAAATAGAGCTCCCTCTAAAGGTCAGTTCAAGTCCCACCAGATCAACATTCACGAGCTCAGAGTGATGCTTGTGAGTTTGCGTTCACTGATATTAAGAAAGCCCTCTCCACCAGAGCCGGAGCGATTAAGGCCGCTGAATACCCCCAAACTTGCCAGTTAACACAGGGGCGGTCGGATCCAGAATACTACCAGACGAACATGCCCTCTCCAGCTCCAGTCCACGCGCCTTCCTCCCCATTTACCCCACGATCTAGGCGCCTCTCAAACTCACCTGCCTCGAATTATGCAACTCCCACACGAGCCACCCCCTTCTCCCAGCACGTTTCTTCTTCCTCCACATCTATCGCTCATATTGCCCCAGCACAAACAAATACAACAGATGAGTTTGGTCTTGATGATGACATTGATGACGACTTGATAAGCACTGTAGGTGGTGGGGTGTACATAGATGAAGATGTCGATATGGAGAAGGAGGGGTACCTCGATGACGAACAGAATGGAGAAGGAACAGGAGATGCCACAGGATTTTCAGAATTAGATGCAGATATGACTATCTTTGCAACCTTGAAGAGTAATGAAGGTGGCGCGGTAGCACAGACACAGCAGGATGTACTACCAAACAGTAGCCAGCTCAGTGGTGGGGGGGTGAGTGTTTCAGCAGGAATAATAGAGGAAGACGAGGAAGGCGAGGAAGACAGCGATGGTAACGATACTGGTACGGAGATTTTGGATCGAGAGATAGGCATAAATCCCACTCAACACTTTGCAATTTTAGGAAACGGTGAAGCTGCAAACGCAAGCCCAAGTGCTATTGTAAGTCTCTTATATCAAAGTCTTTATTCTTATTGTTGCTCAAATGTTGATGAGCTGTGGCTAACAGATGTTGCCAATTCGCCCATATCAGCGCCCGCAAACACCGACACGATCACCCATTACCGGTTCACCAACCCCTAGAGCCCCATCTTCAATTGCACGTCATAGTCGTGCCTCGAGTCGAAGCTCGGCCTTCTCAATGATTTCACCATCTTCACCCAGTCGACATACAGCAAGCTCCTCGATGCGGCCTTTCCAAGAACGAGACCAAACCACTCAATTACTTCTTGACGACTTCACTGCTCAATTCAATGCTGTGAATCAAGTCTCCCAACAACCGCAGACACCGAACCACCATACCCTCCAAAACCATCATGACTCGAGAAGAGGGAGTATCAATAGTCTTTTTTCCCCTCACCCCTCAAAATGCAGGTCTGAAACTACAGAAACACCCACCAGGCGCTCTACCGCCGGGACTCCGGATAACAACAACCGATTCCTCATTGATTTTGATATCCCACCCCCTCCAACGCCCCGCTCCATTCCCAGTATCACTCTCCGCGAGGTTGAAAAGCTCAAATCACAGTTCCTAACTCAGCTTGGGGAGCTTAAGGCGCAGCTCTCCGGTAAAGATGCTGAAGTTTTGAATCTTAGGGAGTCACTTCGTGAGGCCGAGAACCGCTGCGGGGATCTACGTGAGGAGGTTGAGACATTGGAGCACGGAAAAGCAGATTCCGAGGGGATGTTGGCACAGTTCAGAGAGCAGGCGCAGGCGCAATTCGAAGATGCGCGGAGGGAATGGGATGAAGAGAGGGAAAGAGTAGTGAAGGATGCAAATGAAGCAAGGGAAAAATTCGAAGCAGAGATCGAGATGGTGCGGGTACAATTCGGGGAGATGGAAAGGATGACCAATGAGGCGAGGGGAAGGGAAGAGGGAATGAGGCAAGAGTTGGAGGCAATTAAGAAGGAGATGAATACTGTAAGATCAAATACTCCTGCGCCAGCATATACACCTATCGATCTGAATACAAATCGACTGGCACCATGTGCAAATTGTGCGAATGGAGGCGGCGGTGCGAGTGGTGGGGCAAGTAAAGAAGAGGTGGACAGAATCGCGAAGGAGTTGCATGTGCTGTATAAGCAAAAACATGAGACTAAAGTTGCAGCGTTGAAGAAATCGTATGAGCAACGATGGGAGAAGAAAGTGAAGACTCTGGAAATCGAGATTGAGACTCTCAGGGCAACTCCCACTCAAACTCAGCCTGTTGGGTCCACTGCGCCTACCGCCGGCTTGGAAGAATTGAACTTGAAAACCCAAACCCTTACCCAAGAGCTGGAAGATGTAAAGGTGGAGAATGAACACTTGAAGGGTGAGAACAAACAGCTCAAACAAGAAGTTCAGAAAGAGCGACGTGAGAAGGGGGAATTAGTTGGTGCAGTAGAAGAGATGCTCGCCCTGCAGATGCAAACACTTAGTGAGGCTGTAACTGCAGCTGAGGAGGAGCACCACGAAGCTACATCTACACAGAAGACTAACACTCGACCACAACCTCAAGTGGCACATAGCGCGGGAACAGCTCCTTCCAGATTGAGTGGGCTTGCGAAACCAGGGACTTTGAAGGTTAGGGATGTGAAAAAGCTAGAGAAGGGGTGGGAAGGGGTTCGGCGAAGAGCCAGTGGAATTGGAATTACACCACTTGGAGAGAATGATAGGACAGGAGGAGCTGGTATTGTGGCCCCGAGGGCAGGGGCGAGTGGGCTAGCGGCCTCGAGGACGGGCGGAGTAGGTGCCCTGAGAGGTGGCATTGAGAGGATGGGAAGGGGGGCAGGACCCACGAAGGATTAGTTACGCGGACTCCCCCACGCCTGACGAAACATGTACGCTATGATGGATTCTCCTACGGTGAAATAGAAATACCTGTGGAGGTTGATAGTTTTTGGATTTTTACTTTCACTGCTTGCTAATCATAGGGTCGATGCCACCCCTGTTGCTGATCATCAGCTGCATTCTTTGTGTACATAGGTCTTTCTGTATATCACTTTTCCTTGCTCTGATATTTGCGCATTTGTGTGCGTATATGTACATGTAGCTCTGGCCATGATTGGGTATGTATACCAGAACCCCGGATGGTTTTAATCCGCAGTGGCTTCTTATTTAAGAAGGATGTCCGTGTATAACCTGTAGCGCCCATCTCGGGTGCAGTTGAGCGGGGATTCTCAGGCATGAATGACCAAAAAAACTGAAGGAGAAGACCATGCCATTGCTTTATTTCCTGAATCCTGAATCTGGAGATCTAGATTGCCATTTCCGCTTTGAGGCCAGTATTGATACTTGTATGCCTCAGCCTTGACGGAACCTCCCGAGTAATTGATGAAAACACTATACACATGATGCTTCTGAGGCGTTTCGAACCAACAAACCCAAATATATATGGTACAAAGCACCGAACGCATCCGGCCAACAGACGCTAAGTATATGAAACATATTCCCAACCAGATGGGTACCATAGGCTATGGACACAGACATGGGGGAGGTACCTAGGTAGCGCGAAAAAAAAAGCCCCCAATGTTAGTTCAACATCCTTTCAGATCGAAAGCCACGGCGCATCTGGCAGATTTTTTTCTGCGACACGCCCAGGTTGTCGGTAGGTCGGTTGCGGTGCTGTCCAATTCCCAACGTGCCCAGTCATGCACTAGGGGTTTGGAGCTGCTGATCTGGACCCAATCTGGGGTCATCTCCTGCTGCAATAGTCTATTTGCTGCTTTGAGTCTTGAAAACATAACAAATGAGGGGGTTGGGTAAGTACCTAAGTGTGGTTGGTGGTTGGTACGTACCTATCAGGGCGTCAAACCTGTTACCACCAACCAGGAAAATGCCGTACCAAGCTTTCTGCACCAGCCAGGGAACCACGTTCACCGTAACCGGCGTAGGCACCTAATATAACAAACGTTCCTAGAATTCTGGGACGGTTGTATGTACTCGTACAGGATGTATGTATCATCATCGGCATGCATTATCGAGATTTCAAGGGTCCAGAACATGTCCTAAATCTGTGCTTCTGCCCGTTAACAAGCCCCACGAAACTCGTATTCAGACGTGAAGTGTAGAGATTGAAATTTAGGCGGTAATTAGTCAGGTTGAGCAGGACAAGCTTTTTGGGTGCGTCAAGCGTGGTAAGCGGTGCGGGCCGCGGCACACGGTCGGGTCGCTTAAGTTGGCTGGGGTCGTCTAAAGGCGGCAGCGTCATTGGTGGCTTGAGGCCCTTCCAAAACCGCAGATGTAGCAAGAACTTGATTCGGGTTATTTGTTGCAGCTGCTTCGGTTGTGAGCCGGAGGCAGGGTTGGGTGTGTTTACTCTGTAATTTCATTGGTAAATGGCGAGAGATAAACAGGTGTGCAGGGTGGACGGCAGATGGTGTTTGTTTGCGGGGGTGGAGGGGTTTGTTGAATTGTTTTTTATTTTTGCGCTTTCCCGCTGGTTACGAAACAACTACCGATAGCAGTATAAATACAGGTGTATCCAAAGACCGAATTTTCATCAATTTACTCATTGCCCATATTTTTTCCCCACCTATTTCAGTATTTGTCCATGCTTGTGCAAATTATAGTACATACAATCTTGGATGAGGGCAATTAGGTGATGAAAAAGTATAGCTTTGCTTAAGAGAGTGTGGGGTCGGTCGGGCTTTCATGAATGGATCGTTCCCTGTGCCGGTGTAGGTACAGTACCTACTGGGATACCCACAGTTGGTCCTTTTACCCGGCAGCTGCGTAGATATCACGCGCAGGTTTCTTTGTTAATTGGATGCATACAGGCAGTACCTAGTCTATCCTCGGTGTGGACTGTGGTGATAAGTTTCTGTGCTGTGGCAATCTGGCCCCACCCCATTGGCTGGAGCGGGGAACTTCCAACCTTCGGCCAGGCAATATCCACCTCGGTATACTTATGCTAATCTGCAACCAGTATCGTGCGGACTTTGGGGCTGGCTCCATAGTGTCAGTACTTTGTCCAGAAATCATCTAGATTTGCAGCGGATCAGCAATAAAAAGTGTGATGAGCGGACAGGGAAAAGCTTTGGCGCACGTATTTAGCTCAAACCGCCCATCCAACTGTGGTGTAGTGAAAAAGTTGTCTCCTGAACAACAAAAGTGACCAGGCAAAAAGCAAGCGAAACAAATGAGGCCCAAGACCATGCTCCCGGGTCTCCCGTCCTCTCGGGTGCTATATAAAGCCTGAGTTGCCCACGAACGCTGGTCGTGATTCCACCTTGTAGAGATTCCCAGAACTCAACTAAAGCTGCAAATTCCCAGCTTGTTTTGTGGAAACATCAGCATACCTCCAGAATGAGTTTTCCTAACCCTCTGCCGGAGCTCGACAATCATCCTCTGTCATATGCAGAGTCGCTACGGTTGGGGCAGGTCGGGGCTTATCACATCGAGCCAGATGAGGATGACTTTAGTGCAGTGAGTGAATGAATGCCCAGCTCGGCCGCAATCCCCCCAGTTTCTTAGCAAATTTATTGACTCTTTTCTCTCCAGATAAGTGCCGACTCGGATGAGGACAGCTATGCCTCACTGACGGCTAGTGTAGTAGATTATCAGTACGAAAAGTCAGTGAAGAGATCCAAATTTAACGATTGAGGGCCAGGAGTGTTGACATTAGTATGGTAAATTGAAGTGGTCGGCGATATCACTCTTACCGCGAGGGCGAATATATGTGAGTAATCGCTCTTCGCACGATTGTCTCAGGGTGTTGGCTTGCTGAACTTAGGAACTGTGTAGACTCCCGAATGATGAGAAGGAACAAAATCGTCTAGACCTGGTCAGTGAGCTATAGACTCTTGCGAGAGCGCAGTATAGGTGAATTCTGTGACTAACATACCTGGACAAAACGACAGTTTCATCACGTCTTCCGCATGCTCCTCAATGGTGATTTATTCACTGCTCCCGTAGCCGCTCGGCTTCGAGCACCAGTAGGGCCTGGGATGAGGCGGCCCCGTGTGCTAGATCTGGGTACTGGGACTGGGATATGGGCAATTGATGTTGCAGATGAGTTCCCGAACGCCGATGTGATTGCAAATGATTTAAGTCCAATACAACCGGAAAACGTTCCAGAGAATGTAGCGTTTGAGGTGGATGACGTTGAGAGTGAGTACCCCGCTTGTTTCTCGAGGCTCTACATTTGTTAACTCAATCACTCCAGGTCCATGGCCGCCCAAAAGGGCACCGTTTGATTTCATCCACTGTCGCACTTTGGGAGGGGCTATTTCGAATTGGCTTGCTCTATACAAACAAGTATATCAGTGAGTATTTCTACCATAGCTCTCGGGACTGGGGTTAATCGCACTGAAATCTAGGAATTTAGCTCCTGGCGGTTGGTTTGAGGTTACTGATTGTAAGAGAGTCGCCCTACTTCATATCCTACACACGTACCTAATAAGACCACTCAAACAGTGCGGATGAGGATGGATTCCGATAAAGCTATTGACTGGGAAAAGACGACGATACAGTACATGACCCGGTTATTCATCCAGGCGCTACATTTAATTGGCAAGCAAGCAGAGGTGGCACATCTTCATCGGGGATGGATGATTGAGGCCGGTTTTACCAACGTCACGGAGAGGTTAGAGCGAATACCAAGCAGTCCATGGCCAAAGGATAAGAAACTCAAAGAGCTGGGCTACTATCACATGCATAACTTAGTTGATGCTATGGACTCGTATGGATTAGCTCCCTTAACTCGCATTCTGGGAATGGAGAGGGTGGAAGCCGAGGTGTTAATCGCGGCGGCCCGAGCGGAGATTCGTAACAGGAAGAATCATTATTATTCTGTGGTGTAAGGATCTGTTTGCCCTTCCTAGGCGTTGTGGAACATGCTAACGTGGCTTTCTGGTAGACATCTCGTCTTTGGTCAAAAACCATACAACACATCCGCTCCACCCTCTGCTCCAGCCTCCTCGAGCGGTAGCAGCAGCAGTTCATTCCATTTCTATACCTCCTAGGTCAGCGGTAGTGGTGTTTCATACTTTGCTTTCATTTAGTCTAGTCTACAAATCCTTGGGTAGATAGGGTTATGTATAGTAGCCTTATGGCGTTTTTTTTGTGGTGTTGGGGCGTCCCGAGTATATTGTCCAGCTCTGTACCTACCTCACGGTTGTTTAATAGCAATATCTTTTTCCCTGTATGTGACTTATCTTCACGTATTGCTTTGTTTTACACAATCTTTCTTCACAGTTTACGGATGCTTTTGTTCTGTTATCTCTTGTCAGCCTAACTTTTTATTTTTTTTATTTCCCTTTTGGGGGAGGGGAGTTTAGTCTGGCGGGCACCGGGTAACGTATTTTTATACGTCACTCTCTCTGGATAGGGATTGTTGAGCCGGAGAGGAGTGGTTTTATGGTAAGTGAGCTCAGAAATTTGTTGATAGGTATGATGGCTATTTTAGTTGTGGGTTACTCCGCCAAAAATTTAATTCTATATATTACGCTACCAAATTCATACTAGATTACGGTTACGGTTACATGTAAAGTACAGTGACTGACTTGATGTCGCGCCCGTTGGCACGGGTATGCTGTAAGTGCAGTATCCCTTCCTGCATGAGCGGAAGGAAGCTGCTGTCAAAGTATCGATGAGATGGCATGATGAGATGGCATTATGATCTCGTACCATTGTGAGTCGGTGCTGTCCCAGAAGGGACACATATACCATAAGCAATATTCCATATCAGACCAGAGTGGTGCCACAATTGAACCGTTATGGCTCTGGACGAGCATTTGAGATATGATACCTTTATCGATCATGCATGAGCTGCATGCTTATCCGTCGGTTCGAGCACCTCATCGTTATTGTAAGTTTGTGTTGCTGATATATATAGCTCATTTCAAAATGTATAATCAAAGTGACTGGGAGAGGAGGCGGGGAGGGGGGAAAGGCTGAGCGAGCGCTTCCCCATATACTAGGTAGGGGTATCGATACTTCAGCTCACAAGTTTGGTTGCTTTAAACCGTACCGAGCAGCCCCAAACCTTATATAGTGTAGCTTTTTGCAAGGCAAGGCACAAGTCGGTGGTTTGCATCCTGCAATAAGTACCTGCTCTCATGTGCATGTCGTGAGCTTCATTTCTACTCACAGCAACTGCATGACCCGACCAGCCATTTACGATCTGACAAACTATCTACCTTCTCTTCTCGTCTAGGCTGCCTTGATCTAGAAGTAGAAATCAATTGGGGAACCCGGGGGTGGTAGACCCGGTGTATGAACTCGCCCCCCCTCCCTATAAATGAAACCACCAAAAAGTATGCCCGTCAGGTGACTTTGTCTCAGTCGAATCGAGACTAACCTACGAGTAGCGTTAGGGTCCTCTTGTCAGTCAGGGTAAGCTGCAGGATGCATTTGAGAAGTTACTAGTAATTGGTCCGAGGACACACCTCACACATTCATCGTACAATTAGAACAAAAGGAATGAGTATACAGAAGCCGGTAGTTAACTACCCACGCTCTATGGAAACACCTCCAATTACCCAACCAAAATGCCCCTTCATACCAGTTCCAAACCTTTCGTGCATCTGCCATGCAACTGTCCCTCCCAAGGCCATAAACAGGCTAGACGAGTAAGAAAATGCGCCAATATCCAAAGAAAAAATGGCCCCAATGTTGCCTGCTGTCCAGTGCCTCCCAAAACCCTTTCCCGAGTTCTTGCCAATTTTCCGTCCCATATTTACAATCCTAACCCCCCCTGTCCCGTTAAGTACCGTTCCCATGAAATGCCCTTATACAAAATGCCCAAGGAAATAATTATAAAATAAAGATGCCTTGTTGTACCGAAAATAATACATGAAACGAGTCGTGATGTCGTAAAACGTAAAGCGTGCGTATATCATATGCTGTCGATGCACCTGTTCTTGACTCTGACCCAGAAGTCGGTATGAACCGCTACACCCATATTTCGGTAAATACAGGGCCTCTTCGGGTTCACTAATTCAGGTGTAAAGAGCCGGAAAAACTGTTGTGAGATCAGTGATTAGCATGCGATCCACCACTGAGAATATGTTTTGAAACCCACCTGAACCAACCCCTTGTACAATTCCATCAACGCAATACTCTTTCCCAGGCAACTCCTATCCCCATATCCAAACTGGAAGTCGTACTTGTCCATCTCTTTCGTCTTCTCTTCACTTTCCAACCACCGCTCTGGCCGAAACTCCTCTGCATCCTCTCCGTATAATTCCTTACTCCGATGGATAATCCATGGGTTTGCTGCAACCTCTGCTCCTCCCGCCACGTACTGCCCACAGAGCATGGACCCCCCCTCGGGAACAAGCCTTGGGAGAAGTACGGGTGCTGATGGAGACAATCTCATTGCTTCACGGAGGCAAGCCGAGAAGTATCGAAGTTTCTTTGCTTCATCAAAGGTGACCACGGGGGATGATAATGCATTTTGATCCACAGCGGTGTTGATTTCTTCCATGAGTTTTTCATAAACACCAGGAGTGGTAAGGATATATAGAACGCAGGCACGGAACGCAGAAGCGGGGGTGTCAGAGCCGGCAAGCAATACAATAAGTGTCTCTGCTTTGATCTGATCCACGCTCATAGCAGGTTCCCCATCTGTAGTTCGTTGATCAAGAAGACTATGGGTGGGTTAGATGTTGAATGTAAAGTTGGATCGAGGCTGCAAGGAAATATAAGGAGGCCTACTTCTGGAGCAAATCCTGACGTGGGTTACTACCGGCGGCTAGACGTTGTTCAATGCATCGATCCCGGAACTAAATTTCTTGCTACAATCAGCTATGTTCGAACCCATTACGATATTTTATGAGGGGAGTTACTTACAGCCATGACTGGACCAAGTCCATACTTGTCTGTCGGCTTTGCAGTCACCCAATCCCAGCCCACAACAGCCTTTGTCAAAATAGGAAGCCTCGCTAAAGATCCAATGGCAGGGAGCGCATAGTGAAAGCATTTGATTAGGCCTCCAACATCCTGCCCTTCCCTTACAAAACCCATTGCCTCCCCAAAGCCTAGCTCAGTGATAACGTCGTATGCAAGGTATCTAGTGATCAAAAATTCAGTATATTGTGCAGGACTTTCCATCAAGAGATTTAGAACCCACTGTGACCACATGGATAAATCCAACATGTCTCCAGTATCAGCAAAGGTCCTCCCTAGTTTGGCGGTCCACTCCAAAATACGTTCCCCAACTAGAGTTTCCATTCCCTTTGTAGCCCTCAAATGATACTTTATCCTTGTGGTAATTAGTGCGATGTAGTGTTTTTCATAGTTGATGGGAGTTCATACGGCACCAGCAAGCCTCTTCCTGAGGTGGTAGTGGTCATGGTGAGCCCGCGTATTGAACACTGACTCTGCCCCCTTTCCTAAGGTACCCGTGATATAGAAGTCTGTCTTGTCTGCTTTCCGTTGGCTATTCGTAGCAATGTTAGTGGTAGCTCACCCCCGAAGGGTTCTTTGAAACTTACTAGATCACTGGTAACATTCTTGGGTCGCTAACTAGCAGCAGGTTTGGAGCAATCCTGACTATAGGGCCTGATCCAGTTAGCTGCCACCCCTTCATGGAAGACATACTGAGTGTTATTCAAATACCATATCTCTTGTGAAATTTAAACTCCATTCTTTGACTCTCTCCCGTTAAAATCATAAGAGAGCAATATAGATTTGTTATACTCCCCCAGAAAGGACCAGGGAATTTTGATAGTGGATGGAAGTATCGATTTTTCACCACATGGCCCACCAAAGCAAGGTACATTAACCCAAGTAAAACCAGTCCTATGTGAGCCCTGATGAAAGAGTGAATATCAGAGATAAATTCCCAAATATTTTCTCCATTGATGTCGATGACCTGCGTCCGAGGAGGAAGCGTGCTACCATAGTGATGGGTTGGTAGGCTGAGCATGATATGGGAGGACTGGCAGATAGTTAAAGAACTTGCAGAAATATTAATTTCGGGTATAAATCAAGCCTCAAGCGCTTGCAACACCTTTGGGGAATCCTTCTGCAGGTAAAAGAATATATTTTTCACAGCGGTGCCGCGCATCCAAGATATATAAGCCTATAGCTAGCACTACTGCTACATCCATCTGAGATCAACGTTACCTATTGCCGACGGTCGCCGGACTAGGCACCACGTCAATGAATGGGCCGGTGGGGCGACATATCCGCTCTTGTACTGTACAATGTCTTCCTAGCAAGTACCCGGGTCCTCCGCTTCTAACGCGCGTGAATTGACCTAAGTTGGAGTGGAGCTGGAAAATAAACTTCCCTCGCAAGCCCAGATTGGAATGCTGGTATAGTGCATGCGCATCCACCCCAGTAATCCGGGATTGGAAGCTAGCTAGCAATTGCTATCTGACGCGGATGTATAATACATCTCTACTCATGATCAGCGGAGAAGCAGGCACCAGCACTGGTTTTCGCAGACTCGACTGGCAACATATGCATGTGCCTTCTCGGGACTGCACACCAATAGCTCACAGAGGTCGGTACCAGCCATGCTGGGTGTTGGGCTCGCTGCTGGTGCTCATGATGCCCTAATTTGCACATACATTTCATGGAGCAGTAGGCATTCCCTTACACTGCTGGATCCAGGTGAAGTACTGGGTACGTAGCCATAGCATATAGCTGGGGACACCGATGGGTACGTATGAAACCATCGAATGAACATGGGTATTCCCGCCCTGGCAATAAGGCGCTAAAAAAGTAGGTACTGGCACTTCGGGTATTCAGCTGTCGGGTATTAAGCCATCCTGATGGGATGACAATTGCAAGACCAGGTCTCTAGAGCGCAGGATGCTTCCCTTTGTATCCCACGAGGACAGTAGCGCATAGACGAGGATGCTATCACGTACATATGCATGTGAATGTGATTTTGTTCTACATTCCCCACAGCCAGTGACGTGTCAAATGGCCTTTGAAGCCATTGCCTTGCCGTTATTGTTTCTTGTGACGATGGCTGGACCCATAGCACTGGTCGGTACCATACCCCAAGACTGGGTAACGCCATGGTACCGGAACAAAATTCCCAGCTATCTGGCCCGTTGTGATCGAATGACTTGCGGATGGCGATTTCATACCGGCCCTATTGGGCCCGTGGCTTCCTGTAGACCGGTATTCGCTATTTTGGACTTCAGGGAGGTGCATGGGCAGTCCAATTTTTACAGCGGTTATAATTGAGCAATGTTCGGGATGTTTGCACCAAGTTTGGCTATTTGCCGGTATAGACGCTTATGGCTCGCGCACATCCCACCCATTACCGCGCATACTACCAGGGTAGGCAATTGTAACACCTCCCGTTTGCAATATTTATCTGCAATGGGATTGATTATCAATAATGGTGCGCAAGGTGAAGGATCACATAAATGGCGCATGACATGCGCAGTCACCGCGTGTAGTGCAACAAGATGATGTTGACTTTTGCTACCGCGCCGTCCGCGCGCATGTGTATATTAGGATGAAGTAATTGCTACTACGTGATTTCATCACATTTGATACCAGGTTTAACGATCATGAGCTCCACTATTCATGAAGTCCGAAACAGAACGTACATATACATTAGTAGTATATACATGAACACAACTAGTTTCTCCCCCGGTACTATTGCTCCTATGCTCCAAGGTGCAAGGCTGCCTGCGCCAGGAGAGATCTGTTATATACAATTCAATTATCAGTAGCGTAAGCGCCTTGGAGCCCGATGAAACCATGTTTTTCAAAATTTTAGTATCGTTTTTTTTTCTTTTTCTGATCGCCTCGCAGGACACTCTGGCGGCAAGTAGTTAGTGGCTGTGTACCCTTGAAGCTGTTCCGCAGTGCAAGACATGAAAACAGATGGGTCCCGATTATATTCAAGTTCTATCAAGTGTAAATCTAGGATAGCAGTCATGGCAATTGCAATTGCAGTTACGAATTCATTGAAATGTTTGTTTAGGACTACCGTAGTCTGGTGCAGAGCGCTCGCAGGTTTGTTCTATGCTCTAGCTCAGCTGTGTAAGAGCGAGTGATGGTAACCAGACCATAGTAATGTGACCGATGACCTCGATGCTTTAAATTTCCAAGTTCAACACTGACACATACTGAGTACTCATAATATGATAGCTTGAAGCGCTAGTTACACGCCGCCGATGTACTATACATATTTTTTTTTTCTGAGTCTATACACCTTTCCCCCGAAGGGAGCCTTAGGCTAATGTACTCTACATACATTCTGGTGTGCTGGGAAAGATGTGACCAGCCCAGTTCTATATGCATATGTGTACATGTGCATTAGTACGGCATTTTGCTATATGATTTCAAACAATACCAATAGCACCACAGCAACCACAAGTGAATTGCTTCCACTCATGCCCATGACAAGTGCGCTCAGCAGCTTACCCTAACCATAAGAGCCTCCCTGCTCCGAGGTTGTCAGTAGGTACTAGTGGTGGCCAGACAGCTGCAGCTTTGAAGCGGCTATGGTGCTCGAATCCGCGTGGGTGGAACCAATTATGGAAGTGCCGAGCGATTTTGGGTTTTGCAATTGAGGGGAACCTATTATGAACCTATGACAGATCTGGAACGTAGCTGCGTCAGTCACCAGCCGTTTGGCCGCTCCACACTACTATGATTCAGTACTATTATGGGCCGAGTTGCTTGCTATGGGCATACGTATCCGCCGCGCGCGCTTCTAGTATATGTAGCTGGGTGGGACAGCTTATCAGTAGGTGCGGACTCTCGCCATAGTCTAGATAGACTGAATATGAGTAATGAGTTCCCCCCCAAAAGAGGTATATGTAGCTAGAAGCATAAACTGGCCGCGGACCAACCAGTTTTTTTAATTTTTTTAAAGAATCATTAATCGCATTCATCCTATATATATAGAATATGGCGAGGACCAACCAGTTGACTATAACTACATAAGTCTGGTATGCCTAGCCCGGTTGGGGGCTCGGTTAGAAAGAGATCCGCACCAGTAGCCGCGGCCGGGCACGGGCCCGCGAAGACATTGATTTTAAGAAGCATGCATGGCTGCACAGGAAAAAACGGCTAAACTTCTAGGTACGTAAGAATATTCACTCATCAGTGCATTAGTATCTCTTCTGGATTCCGTTGAGTGTGTTGCTGACAATACTAGTAACTCAAATGACATTAGTTAGCCTTGTGCAGCTGGAGTCCAAGTCTGATATGAGCATTCGAACACGCGTGCCACTGGCATGCAGTGCAGTCAGTGTAAGCCCCTACATAATAGGTATGTAGTAGATCTAGGGTCTCGTGCACCTGGTCATTAACGCTGGTTCAGACGCGCGGCAGGCGAAGCTAGCGCTACACCGCGGCTAATTAAGAAGGCTTCCCCTTGAGACAGCACAAGCTGCAGCTTCAGACTCTCTATTAGAATTTACTAGAATTACGTGATTGTATGACGGCATTAGAGATGAGAGATGGGAGATGAGAGATGAGGCTAAATTTAATCGGTTACTATGCAGCCTGGGGTTATCGTCTCAACCTCCTGGTAGGGTTCGGGGTACTGGAGCAAACAAACTTAGAAACCGAGATTGTACTTAGTTTCGGGATTATGGATCAAATGCAGAGGTTCTCCGCTCTAGATCTCCGGGTTTGCGTTTGTTTGCGGGCTCTAATTGCAATTCAAGGTCATAAAACCCTATCCAGTTGAACCGGACTAAACTAGCTATACCCTAATTATAATCACCAGCTGTTAAGCACATATTGTTGAGGTGGTAAGATCATAAACTATTATTACGTAGCGAACCCTGCTGACACTGAGCTGATATAGGAGCTAATCATGATCATGACCTGCAAGTTGCTAAACTTTTGTGAACCATATGCGGGGGTTTTCTTGGCGGTCGTTGAGTGCCATGCCTGGATGGATACAGACCGGTTCTAGTGTGTCTTAGATGTATGTACGTGGCGGCACAGAAGTCCCGGGGCTAGTGGCATCGTGAGGGTTGCACGTTATGTATACGAGCCCTAGGCCTGGTACTGTACATAGCATAATCACTGGAGGTGAACTACCTCACTTACAATTCATGATCATCACAATCATCCCATGACCATGGTCGAAGGGCATGTTTGGGAATAAAATCCATGCCAGATTCCCGCCGCCAGGATCCCTTGCAACCCTCCAATTTGATGGATGCGTGGGATATCGATACAGTGGTCACAGTGTGTTGGAGTACCATTGAAAGTGATTGAATATGTGATTGGTGGGCCCAACCTATTGGTGGTACACTAGTGCCCCAAATTGAGACGAGCGGTAAAGTCTCACGCACACGTTTCCAGCAACGTGAACGGAGGTTCAGTATCCCCTTCGTATATCCATATATAGGTATCAATATCGATAGCTCTAGCCATACTAGTAGGCTAGGGGTGTGGATTATATTAGAGAGCTGGGTTCGAATGCACAATTTGCGAAGTAATTCGATTCCCACGCAATATTTCTACCGCCTTAACGAGCCGCCATTTGACCTCTCTTCGTGATCTGGTTACTACAGCAAAAATTGTTTCAACACAAATACCAGTTAAATTTCTGCGTCGAAGCGCTAGCAATTTCTATTCCCTGCCGTGTTCGTCCTAGTTTCCACACTGCTACCCAAATGAGACAGATACCAAAATGGGCTAATGCCAAGGAACACCTTGCGTTGCAGTACTTCCATGGAGGGTACAATTACAAGCTTCAGCTGGGCGGGCCCTGGTCGTGAGACCTCATCTGCGAATTAGCAAGTTAAATTTACGCCTTCTACATGAGGCTGGGTTCATGGTTGTTTTCACTTGTAACATCTGCAATGGGGTAACAGGGATATCATGAGAATATCAATTATATGGGCAAGGCGTATGGGCGCGTATTGGCAGCAGACATTGATTGGTAGAGTAAAAGTATACATTTGTACGACTAACATTAGTCTGGTTACCTATAAATAAAATTTGCATTAATATCACATGTATCGTGAATATGTGACCTGGCTTCCACTCTCTATCATGCTCTTGCTTTTTTTGATGTGATAACTTGACTACACACGCATGCAGTCGCCCCACTTGTTTACGGTGACCGAAGGGCGAATGAATGATGGAGTAAGACGACCCAATCATTTATATGTATATATAAAAGATAGAGTCTTGTGAAGTGGGGATGGGAGCGCTGTTCACTGATATCAGATTGAATAATCGTCTGATCTTAGATTAGGCCAAGCCTCAAAACTAGTACGTAAACATAATGTATGGAGTATATTGGGGAGGCCTAGATCTCTACTCATGGACTGTAAATTTTAGGCTGGTTCAAATTATTCCTGGCTAGGATTTGAACCCTATCATCTTTTGTATAGCGAGACTACATTTCTTGAATGAAGCCGAGTTACAAATGATACTTGTTTTTCTACTGATTATATCTCTGCCAATGAGCCTATAGCTATTTGTATATCAGAATCCGAAGATTCTTTTCTGTTGAAACGCACACACTGCATCGTACTGGATAACTTCAGCTACAACACTTGTTTCGAAACTGCTGACTATATTCACTTAGTACAGGGGGTTCGTTTTCTAGATCTGTGCATGGCTAGATCCATGCTTACATTAGCCTGGTCGTGTCAAGCCTCGGGAGCTGGCTATTTCGTGATTCGTAATTATATGTTGTATATATGCTACATTTCAGCTCTCATGAAACTGCAAATACATTGAGATATATGCTAAGTATATAAATCTCAAGTGGAGGGGTGATCACTACCACTTTACCACCAGTGGACATCCAGCGGGAGGTGCTGGGGAGACATACATATAGGTACTAGATAGTAGAGTCCGAGAAACCCCTGTTGAGGTGCAACAAACGTGCACTGGCACACTTCATGGGTGCACGAGGATTTCATACTGGCGTTTGGTACTGGGAAGACAAGCCCCTTGTTAAGCTAGTTTGCAAATGCAAAGTCATTGTCATTTTCGCTGGCTGGTCGGCGACACTGCGCATGTTCAGATCTGGATGATATGACAGGCCAGTCCTACATCCAATCTTTTCAGCTATATTTGCGCGCGCATACGCGCATACGTCATGACCTATTACTCCAAACTCTCAGCCTCGTGACATCAAACGAGCCTGTACAAGGGGTGGGGGTTGTGCCAACTAGGCTGCCACATGCGCAACAAGCTTATTTATCACAAATATCGATATATCAAGCCATGGCGTGATTTCAGCCAATGAAACAAACGCTAAGCAATATTCGATAACCGCGTATGTATACGTATATACCTGAGGTCTTAACCTATAGTTGACATTCTAGAACAAATGACTCGGCTAAGAATGTCGATGTAATGTATATATGGGGTTAGGTATAACGTTGCGGTGTTCTGGTCCTCAAGCTGGATAGATCGGGTGCCTTCGAGTTGAACACACTATATGAGGGGATCGACTACTAAAGAAAACGACCTCCCCATACTATAGCTGCGAGACAGTCTCTGTACGGTACATGTCTATGTCGGGCTTTTTCACATGCGCCCAGGCGCCTAGCGATAGCTGTAGTCTACGCGCCTCTGGGCCGCTTGAGCTGAGAGTAGTTGCAGATCATATGATATCAGATATAGAGCTCTCTGAGTTGCTTGTTTGGTTGATGTGATAAGGCCTAGACTAAACACCAGCTACGTGCATTAGCTGATTGACATGCACTTACATATACTGTAGTCTTGTCCCATGTATTGCACGTGGTTTGTGAAACTATTTTACATCGTGTGATAGTTCTAGATATATAGCTACCCATGGGTTACGGGTTGTGACTGGTGGGTGCTCATAGAGCTTAGGAACTTCATGATCAGCACTTAGAGCACATGTAAGTATATTGAGCTAGAAGCTTAAGAGCCCAATGATGCTCGGAACTACTGTCAAGCCTGGCCTAGTTATATCAAGCTCATGATGACTCGAATTTGGTCGGCTGCAGCTGGTTGGATAGCCGCTCCTGTGGAGTCATGGAGAGTCTCTGGGTTGCAACTAGCTGTAGGCCAGCTTCAATCCCCATTCTGTAACGTGATCACTACTGCACCGCAGGTGTGGCCAGTGTCACTGCAGCTGAGCATCCCACGCAGGCCGGGTGCGGCTCGGTGCGCTTACATCTCTGTAAAAAGAAACTACAAGCAGTTCTCGCAACCGCTAGTTAGGGTTTCTAGTCTGGTTGGCACAAGCCCCTCGGCTCCCAGCAAGCCAGATCAGGCAAGCTCATGGCTGTGCATGTGACTACTGTAGTGTAGCTCCAGCCTAAGAGTGTGATTGATCGTGCAAGAGGCCCACAAGGTCCACCAGGGCATCATCGGGGAGCGAGGAAGTGGGAGGATCTAGACGCACCACACTGGGGGAATGGGAGAGGCGAAAGAGACCAGTGGGGCAGCATCGAGGAGCTCTTTCACTAAGTGTACCGGGAGCTGGTAGGAGGCCGTTAGGTAGGAGGAACCATAGATAGGAGGAACTAGGGCCAAATTGTACGCAACGAACCTCCTACGTTTTGCGTGGGCGGCAGATTAAGTTGCCCTCCCTTGAATCTACCCAGTTTTCCGAGTGGCTCATCATGCCCCTAGAAGTGCACACGAGTAATGAGTATTAAGAGGAATACAGGAGGCCCAGTCTGTACCGCGAGATACAGGTTAGTAGCCCAGTGCATTTTGAAGGACAGATTGTAGAAATTGAAGTAGTACGCCGCTTCGTCAAAACAGTGCAGTACCCAGATGAATTGGGAACCAGCTTATGAGACAGTACGTATACCTTCCCACAAAACTTTTGCCAAAGATATCTACTTACTGGTATGAGGCCATTTTTCCTAAGGCCACTACTTACTCAGCTGATGAAATGTGTTCTACACCCACCCCTCGGGCTCTAGGGCTCACTGCAAGCCAGGTGTCGCATGCATGCATCGTGCTTGCACACGCGTACGGCTATGTTAATGTTGCATGCCAAATTCGAGTGGGGGCAGTGAGGGCAGTAAGTAGTGGCTTGTGGGCTGTTATATGCGGGGGCGAGATCGATGTGTATATAGTATAGGGCAGTAACATCCGTACATCCCCTCTTGGATACAAACAAGCAAGGAACATGGAGCTCGAGCTGGAGAGGGGTAAGAGCTAATACAAATCTCACCATAGTCTAGATGGACTGAATGCGAGTAATTATTTCCCCACCCCGCCCCCCAAAAGTAATACAAATTTCTCTTTTTCTCGTTTGATATGTGAATCGAGAACTAATATATGGTGTTGCGAGATTATATTATCCACGAGTCGGGTCTCAGAATCCATTGCATACGCAAGCTGTCTTCAATTCGTTTCGTGACTACCGTAGCCGCTAGCTAGTCTCTGATATCGGGGTTGGATAGTTACTGATGCTGTCGATCCCGCTGAGTTGAAAGTGACCTAGCATGCCACATAGCTACATGGCCCATGGCAATCATTTCACTAACACTTCCCCACAGGATGCATAGTTATGTACGCGTATGTATACCGCGATCAAGTGGACCTCGGTGGTGGGTCTTTGGGGCACTCCGCGGCCACTCAGCCAGACACTATGTAGGGTTTCTCATGATTACCAATTGCAACCCATGATCTGTGCACGCCTTCATGGTGCAAATTGGGAATTAGTGACCAGAAGAGATGGTCAACCGACTACAAAATTGAATGACCATGATTCCCCCATCATAGTTTAGATAGATTGAATACAAGTAATGATCCCCTCCCCCCCCAAAAAAAATGACCATTGTTGAATGAGAAGGCCTCTGCCCCCTCAGTCTCACATAGTAGGGAGAGATCCTCATAGTGTCCAGACTATTATCGATATCATAGGCTATAGCAAGACACGTGCACGTTCTGGGAAATGTTATAAATCCAAGCTCGGGATGAGACATGCAGCTTCCAGGCTGCAGGTCCATGCTCTTGGTTCCATGGTACCGAGCTGTTCCGTACTTCACTGATATAATTGACTGGACACCAACTCACTGGATCTCTTAGTACAGCAATTAACATATTCCCATGCATGGCCTCGCCACCTTTTGCGGCATCCCAATGCCTGTCGCCAATGGTTATCGGTGTACTCGGGGCAGGCAAGAAAGAATCGGAATGTGGCGTTTTGGCTGCAGGCGGGACAGGGGAGTTGGTCAGGGGTTGCTGAGCCTTTCTTCGTCCCTCCGTCACAGTTCTCATGAGTGACCATA
>Ga0307514_10001676_pt1 | contig 25689 bp, 18 predicted proteins | sample 16_EM_MG_FD_203088 | JGI IMG/M metagenome (GOLD analysis project Ga0307514, IMG submission 203088) | Populus trichocarpa ectomycorrhiza microbial communities from riparian zone in the Pacific Northwest, United States - 16_EM | ecosystem: Host-associated > Plants > Roots > Unclassified | place... | reverse complement strand
ACCCGCCCACAACCATCCCTGTCTCCAGCCACTTTAACTCTAACGCAAGCAGCATATACCCCTCCCAGTCGGGCACATCCAACCTCCTGAGCTGCTCCGCCGAAATATGCTCAGTGACCAACCTCTGCATCACCGTATCCATCGTCAATGGACTCGGTGGGCCGGCACTCACCCGAGTAGGTGCGCATAGAAAGCGCGGTTTGGCATAACACATATTCATTAGATGGGGGTAATTTGATTTCGCAAACGCCGCAACGGAGTCGTAGCCTAGGCAGTCCTTAAGCGAGGCAATTAGGATTGTAAGTAACGGGCCTGAAGTTGGAACTGCAGCTGTAGTAGCAGCTGTATTTGTTAGTCTCGAGCTGACCCTAGAGGAAATCAACAGCCCAGCTCGATTTGCTGCTGCATTGATAGCAGCATTATGCGCTCTACTTGCCGCTGCCAATGTAGATGCGGTCTGCGCTCGAGCCTGTCCGAGTGCGTATGCGTGTGTGGAGGCAGTTACTTGCCCTCGCATGCGCTCTTGTGCTGCTCTGTATTCTTGGAGGAAGGAGCCCATTCTTGGTCCACCGAGGACAGAGGGGCCGGGGCCAGGGGCGGTGTTGTCACGAATTGGGCCATGAGTGGTGTGGGCTGTAGGTGATGCATAGTCCCGGTGAATTGATCGTGCGGTGTGGAAGCCGTGGGGGTCGGCAGGGGCTTGGCCGAGGATGTTGGTGCTACCTGGACTCGTGAGGACGTTGCCGTTTATTACACTGGTGTTGGTATTTGTATTTGCACGTAGACTGGGGAGGCTATTATGGACGTAGACTGGTGTGCGGGTACTTGCCTGAGGGGTAGGACCACCAGGTATAGCTGCAGCTGGAGAGGTCGGCGTAGAGAGAGTAACTGATGTTCTCACGACCGCTGGACTGCTTCGACTGCTCGGGCTGTCAGCGCCCTGTGTACGTCCGGGTCCCTGCATAGTCGGCTGCGGTGTGTGCAGCGACGGAGGCGGGATGGACCGAACAACGTTATCGCCATACCTCACACTAATATTCATGCTCCCAACAGGATCCTCACTAGCCGAGCTCACGCTCATACTATGGCTATAAATGCCACCACCCGTAGGCGGCCCACTTCCCAAGCCTATCGCTGGTGGAGGTGGCCCTGGCATGGTCAAAAATGGCACCGGCCCCAGCCCTGGCCCTATTGTTTGTGGTGTTCCAAACCCATGCATTCCTAGCTGCATATGCTGGTGGTGGTGCTGCCTCATCAGGGTCTCATGGTAGCTCGCTAGGCTTTGCTGATGCTGGCGAACAGCATCCTCGTATACTCTGGGTGGTGTTGTGAATAGGGCCGGGATGCGGGGAAACTGTGCGAAGGATGGGGGCGTGGGGGCAGGGATATAGCTTGGGGAGCGGTGCCCGTGGGGGGAGGTGTAGTCGTACGCGTGGGCACGGTTGCGGTTACGGTTGTGATTGTGGCTGTAGCTGTGGTTGAAGTTGTGGTTGTGATTGTAGTTATGGCTGCTGGGAGAGGGAGACCTCGAGGAAGCCGGGGTGCCCCCGTCGTCGGACATGGCGTAAAACGGCGGCGGGGCCGTATGCTGCAGCAGGTGGTGATCGTCGGTCCTTTCTTTGTTCTGCTTCTGCTTCTTTGTTGGCGGCGATATGCGTGCGGGCAGCTAGCTGACGGTCCGCAGCCGTGTGTTGGTGCAGTGATACTTGTTGTTGGTGTGTGGAGACGGGGTGTGTTTGCTGTTTGGCAAGAGTACGTGCAAAGCCAGCAGAGATGCGGTGTACAGTAGAACGCAGCAGCTATGTATGGAATATGTATTGTATGTATGGAATATGTATGTATGGAGTACGTACTGTATGTATGTACTCCACGGTATGTGCTGTATGTACAGTATGTAGAGTACAGCCAATTGCCAGCATGGTGCTGTCAGCAGCACACAGGGATCTTCAGCCCCACCACACTCGCAGAGCCTGCGGATTGATTGGCACCAGGGCCCACGATCTGGCAAGTCCGGCGAAAGCTGGGTGCAAACCCAGTCCTGCTCCAGGGATCGAGTCATTTATACCGTGCTGTGAGTATATACCCGCACCCCCTCCCTTACGATTGAATGACAGATCGGAATCGCCAGTCCCAGAGGCTGTAGTGGAGCACATGGAAAATAGAAAACACGAGCATAGTATTGCCTTGAGCACAGCGGTTCTAGAAGAATATACTGTACATATCAATGGAAATTAAAGTCGCTGTCGTTTCGCATGCCCGGACCAACCAGGCGCAGGGATACTTGGGCACCCAGGCACGATAACATGCGGTGCTTGCCATGTTCGGGTATCTGCATGTACCCCATGGAAAGTATTTGAACACGTACAGGCGTCAGTGAGTGGTGCGGAGCATGGTCTCGCCGTTTGGTTTCTGTTTACCTATGGAGGGAATATGGTCACGAGACTGGAATAATACTGTAGCACGCAACTACAATATACAGTCACATTCAGAAAGTCTTCTGCATGGGTGCGGCTGAAACAGAATTGTGCGGCTATTGGATGTTCAAGCGCACCCAGTAGACTGCGGCACAACGGCTGCACCCAATAGAAACATGACAGCCGCGCCCAATGGAAGTACAACAGCCGCGCCCAATAGAAACATTACGAGTATGCAGTTATAAAAGAGGGGTAGGAGATATAACCATTGCAGTTAACTGCCAGACCAGCAGTATTCAACATAGCATTACTACAGTCGATCTATATATCAGCAATGTCAGCCAATATCCCTCCCACTAAGCAGCGGCGTGAAATGTCTGATCTAGAAAAGGGCAAGATTCTGGGATTTTGGGCATGTCAAATGCCAGTTTCTCAAATTGCAGCAGCTGTTGGAAGAAACAGGCAGACGGTAAAGAGCTTCCTAGATAGATATGAAAGTCGAGGTAGATTAATAGCAAGCCTTGATTGTTAATGAAATACTAAGAGAATTTTTTAATAGGTACACATGAGAACGCACCTCGTAGTGGACGCCCTCCTAGCCTAACGCCAGAACAAGAAGACGCTGTTGTACAATTTGTGAAAAAGAACCCAAAAACGCTCAAAGAGCTCGTTCTGCCTGCCGTACTTCCAGATCAGAAGGTGTCAGCTACAAAGCTTTATACCCTTCTCCGTGGAAAAGGAATTCGGAAATGGAGGGCAAGAAAGCGTCCACCGCTTAATGAGGAGATTGCGGAAAAACGACTTGCTTGGGCAATGAAAAGAAAGGATTGGACTGCTGAGGATTTTGAGGGATTTATTTGGAGTGATGAATGTAGTGTAGAAAAAGGCAAGAAGGCAAGCACTGTTTGGGTATTTCGTTCGGCAGGTGAAGAATATCTTCCAGAGTGTGTGGAACCTCAGAGGTATGTATTAAAATCTTATATAAAAAAGTATATTAATTAATTTGTTTATAGGGCTGCTCGTGATACTACAGTCATGGTATGGGGCTGCTTTTGGGGTTCAAATCATGGCGGTTTTACAGCGCTCTTGGAAGGACGAAACAATGCCAAGACCTATCTGAAAATTCTTGAAGATCATCTCTTGCGAGTCCGTGAAGAGATGTATGCTAAAGGAATTTTAGACCCGGTCTTTCAGCATGATAATTCTCCTGTCCACACTGCCAAAATTATTACTGCTTTTCTTGAGAAGTATAATTTTGACGTAAGTGATCACCCTCCCTACTCCCCAGACCTCAATCCCATTGAGCATGTCTGGGTTGAGCTCAAACGCCGCCTCTATAAGAAATACCCGGATATTATTCACACACCTGGGGGACCATTAGCTGTGAAACAGAGGCTAGCTACATGCTTAGAGGAGGTTTGGAAGGAGATTCCGGGATCTTTTTTCAAAACGCTCTATGAATCTATGCCACGTCGAGTGGCAGCTGTGATTAAGGCAGGCGGGTGGTATACAAAGTACTAATTGTAGAGATAGCAGGCTTGGTGGTATTTTTTTTCTTTTTTTTATTAAGCTGTACTATGGGTTTTTTTTTTTTTTTTTTCCATCTTAGGCTATGAGGCGAGGTGTTTTTTTGTAATATCTGTCGGCAGTGTTGTATTTCTTAAGCTGTACGAGTACTATGGGCTTTTTTTTTTTTCATCTTAGGTTATGAGGCGAGGTGTTTTTTTGTAGTATCTGTAGGCAGTGTTGTATTTCTTAAGCTGTACATCTTAGGCTATGAGGCGAGGTGTTTTTTGCGTTGTATTAAAATATATCAGTCAGGTATTTTAGAGTAGGTAGATAACGAGATCAGGAAGCAGTATACTAAAAAAGAAAGAACAACTTAAGGAAATTAGTAGTGATTATTTTGCAAGGCATTTGTCAGATTCGAACGAGCTTCACTTCGCACGTTCACCGAAGAGCACACTGCAAGCAAACCACTAAACCATAGAACATGGCTATAACTCCATCACTATCTGGTAGTAATATATACTATAGCTAGAAACTAATGTGGCTCTTGAATATCCAATGGGATATCATGAATCGTGGGCCACTTGAAATCCGTATTTCATTTCAGGCGGGTGTGCAGCTTGCATTAGCTTGCATTAGCCGCACCCTTGGCACTGCGCGCTTATAGGCAGAAGACTTTCTGAATGTGACTGTATATGGCAACATCGCCTATCAAGTATCATACTTACCATCGCCTCATAGAAACTCCCAGAGGTGTTGCAGATCCTCTACCGAAGGACTTGTGCCAACCAGACTAGTTGCAGGTATGGCCCCAGTGCAGCGTGAGAAGATAGTAAGAAGTTCCCAGTTTTTTTCTCCCTCCAATCCGATTAAATCTTGCAACATGGAGAAGCTCAATCTAGACTTTGCACGTGGCAAAGAAACCCACGTCATGTCCTCAAAATCCACGCATAAACCCAGAGCCCATAAGTGTTTGATAATCCACACGCTAGTTTTCCCAAATTCCAAACCATAACTGAGAAAGGTCAACATCTTACCAGGATAATGCAAGGACTTCGTCGTAGTGGACAACCATCTCGTCAGGAGCCATGCAGTCAACCGACTCGAAGGTACTGTAAAATCGAAACACGACCCAAACTTTTCTAGGCAATGGGATTAAGCATATGGGACAGGAATAGCTGAGAGCAATCCGGTGGAAGTTCCCTTCAGCATTCAGCAAGCATCAAAGCGTACTATAATGGGTCTCGATGGAAAATAAGGATTGTTGAGGCTGCAGAGTTTAGAGTGCAAGCCCTGACCTGAGTATGGAGAAGGAAGTTGGAAGGATCTAACTGATTATTCTACATTGTGTACGTCTATTTTTCTTTTTTCTTTTTTCTTTTTTCTTTTTTCTTTTTTCTTTTTTCCAATCAAGGATTTCCATCACTACGAAGGGCTTTGTTATCTCTACGGTGCTTGGCCTAGAAAATTAATAGAGAGCGTGGGGGTGCATGTAATTGAATGGATGTGTAGAAATGTTGCTCAGACGATCAGCGCATGGTCTTGGTCAGTGCACGCTTCTTCTCTTTTTTTTATCTTTATATATGGGCGTCAGTGCGCATCGCTCCACTTGCAGAGACGGAAGCATGTACGAGGGGGGGCATCCTGAAGCCGCACATCCCAAACATCGCAGCTGCCTTCTGGAGAGGGGAAACAACCAGCACACTCGCCCTGCACAGCGCGGACTATGCGGGACAACCCGCACCTTGACAACTGCCTGACGTAAAGCCACCTTCATAGCACCAGACTGTGCAGCATGGGAAGCATTAACCCAGACTTCCAAAGCCAATACCATGGCCATGTCTGCCATCATCTTCAGGCATTCGCAACCCAGAATCAGAGGACCAAGAGAGCGACGGCACACTCCAAGAAATGATAGGATGGTAAGGTCTCTGGACATCTGCACCTCACTCACAATAGGTACAGCCCACAAGAAAGCGGAGGACAGCGAGTGCGAGTGCGGGGTCACTCAGAACGCGGTGCATCTGTTACGATTTCCACGGGCGGGAGATAGAAGAGGGAGGACGGCTGAGGAGACAGAGCAGGACCCAGAATGGTGCTGGGAAGTGGTGAAGCACCTGAGGGGGGTAGTTAGTCATTTTTGCATGTAGCTAAAAGGGACACCCGGGGTTGGATAAGGGCCAGGATAACTACTACAGAGTACTCTCGATACAAGCATATCGTTCGGATGGGGTGAAGTATGCTTATAACCAATATATTCTTATATACAGAGAAATAGGGGAATATGGAATCAAGCTCGCCAACAGTAGAACAGGTTGCGGAATAAGTAGATAAATACAATAGGAGCATAAACAGACAAATGAAAGTAGATGAGGGTACTAGAATCTCAAGGAGCGGGGGAGGGGGAGGTGGCAGTGGCTCCGGGAGACACCAGAAAGTCAGTGATCCTGCGCTGGATGTGCTGCTGCCGGCGCCGAATTTCCAGAGTCCCAATGCGCTTTTGCTCACGCTTCAGGACCTCTTCTAGCTCATTGATATTTGCTGTTTGAAGTGTGAGAAGAGAAGTAATCCTTCAATATGTGCGAGAGCTTCATGTGGTGCTACCAGGGGTGGTATTGCCAGCGGAATATCTGCTTCTGGCTCACCAGCTCTGACCAAGCCTGGCGCTGGGAAACAGACGATGTGGAAGGAGATGACATGATTTCGTCTGTATTTGATAGAGATCCTATGTTATATGTTGCCGTCTTGCAGGGTAATTTCTTATAGTTTAGCACTTCTCCATATGCATGGTGACTAAGCAAAAAGATAAGAATATTCTGGTTAGTCTGGTATCTATATGAGACCAGTGAAGGTATGCTTGTAACCAATATGTTCTTACATCTGGTATGCTTGTATCGAGAGTACTCTGGAATAGGTGCAGTATCTCGTCATAGTCTAGATAGACTGAATACGAGTAATGGTTTGCCCCCCCCCCGCCCAATTAACGTAAAAGAAGATCCCAAAAAAAAGGACAAGCCAGCAAGGATCTCAAACACCTGATCAGGAGGTAGAAACGCAAATGCTAGCACAGGCTCTTACAGGGGCAAGGCGGCAGAGATCCACTGGTAGTTATGGGAGGTGGTCCGGCTAGCCAAGGACTCGCCGAGGTATATTGAGGTCATGGACAAGCCAGCCGACCAAGATGGTAATGCCCCATCCGCAAGCGCCACAGCCCTCCAGCAACACAACCTAGTATACGACGGCCGGATCACTCCAACAATAGTGTAGGGACAGCTGTACTCCACAAGCGTACCAGGAAAATGCCAACTACAGCAAGGCCTGTACGCACTGCCAATAACATTAAACAGCTCAGTGCCTGGACCCGACAGCATCACTTACCAGCTTCTGAAGCTGTCCTCGAAGACAAACACTGGGTATCACAGTGGGCTCCAAGCTGATCTTCACCCAACCAGGGCAGACAAGGTGCGAGGGCTAATGGCGGTTATGGCAAGGCTGGGTCCTACAATCTCAGGTCTTTTTTTTTTTTTTTTTTAAAGAATCATTAATCGCATTTATCCTATCTAGAATATGGCGATGGACTGCGGCTTCCGGGATACCGGGTGGCTTCTCTCTCCCACACAGGCCAGTCCCTGCCTTCCCCAAGCTATCTGTCTAGGTATTTACATGATGAAATCCAATACTACGATGCACCACCCTGCCGAGTGTACTACACCGTTCTCCTGCATGACTATCTCCCTGCCATTATTGCAGGTCTTTCGTCTGTGTTGTCGATAGTTCCGGCCACAGACGGCCATCTGGTAGAATGCCAATAGTCTCAACCCAAACCTCGAGCTGCAGTCCCTGCCCTTGCTTACCCCAGTTGCATTTCGACCCCTAAGGGCCCCCAACAGGACTCGAAGGTAAGCGTAACAGTTCATGGCTAAGGCAGGTAAGTAGTTTGACGAGTGGCTACCTACTCCTTATATTTTCGGAGTACATGCATTTGATATCGTAATTTTTTTTTTTATAATATCATACTTGCATTGTCCCATTCCTATGATATCGTAATTGACATCATACACCTTGTGGCTACACGATATACCCTTGCTATTTAACATGTGAGATAGTCTGGTTGGCACAAGTGTAGTCTGGTTGACACCATGTGAGAATACTAATGATAACTTATGTTTGAATATCCAGGGTAATAGGAATTCCAACCCATAGAATGTGGTTTTGTGATATTTTGTATGGGAGTGGCATATCTGCATACAGAGTAGGTCACTTCCTTGCAGCCGTGGCATAGCTGAGACGGCCCCTGGTTTGGGGGCCTTACAACCAGACTCCCTTAAGGTGAGTTCCGAATTCCATGCATGGGCCAGCATGGCGATGTGTGATAAAAAAGGCGTCCGTGAGTTTGCTCGGGATGCTCCCTACCCGGCCCCTATAGTTTGAGATAGTGTAGGAGTTCTTATAGTTTGTCTGATCAGAGTGACCTCGTATTTACCCAAACCTTGGCCGATGATACGCCAGCCCCGTTATTGCAGTAGTAAGAAAGTCAAAATATGAGTTATTTTCGCCTCTCCACACACGCCCTATAACCAATTTACACCTCCCGTCGATCCTCCCTTGCCAGCGCCCAGCCACTATATAACCCTGCTACCTACTCTCGGACTCACTCATAGCTACATACTGTAGGCCCTGACTGCCAGCACAACGAAGTCCCGCAGGCAATAGTAAGTTGCAAAATTCAATTACATAGCCACTACCCGGCCACTCAGCCGCAAAGAAGTGAGTTGTCCACAAGCTCCCCGCGCCGCCAGTTGCTAGTTTGGTAGGTATGCTTCTGCCTGTGTGGTCAGTTATAGCGCAATAATATTGAGCAACGCCTAAAATCCCAGGACGACTCGGGGCAGCACGCCCATGCGCCCATAGCCCTCGTACCCTCAATGTTCCTTACTATTCCTCGCTCTCACCCCAGGTACCTTGGTATCCACGGTATGAGATCTCCATTCAGGCTCATCACTCCAGGCCCCCATGCATGTTGTTCACTTCTACAACTCCCTCTACCTATACCCTTAATAGCTTGTAAGTTTAACTCTCAGCAAAGACTCTGGTCCTGATTTACAATCTTGAAAATGCAATGCGGGGGCTTACTTCGCTCTATCTATAGTCTAGTTCAAATTGCACGCGATTGAGCGCTATACATCAATCGTATATATCCAGTCGAGACCATGCTTGTACCACCACATCAGCAGCACAAATTACATTTCAGACAAGGAACATTACTATGGAAGCCTCTAGGTAGTCAAGTGGAATACAGGAGCCTGGCTGGCATCTGGCAGGTATTATACTACATGTACCTGGTCGCATGACTGCTTAAGTGCATAAAAAATACCCCACACGTCACTGAGGAATTCCAAGGGAGCTCCAGCATGAAACCTGAAGAGCATGATGAATACTACTACTTTTTTTTTTTTTTTTCGGGGGGGGGGGGGGAATACTCACATGTACTCGTATACATCCATAACGGGAGGAGTATTGACAAGCCACTCGGGCCTGAGTGGGTTCAAGGGAGGGCAAGTTAATCTGCTGACCCTGCGCGGTACAAAGGAGATTCGTTAGGTACAATACATCCGATATCCTTCTTGCCTCCCCTTGAACCCACCCGGGCTTCTGGGCAGCTCGTCGTGCTCTCTCCTAGTAGGGCACACACGAGTAATGAGTATTTGAAAAAAGAATTCAGCACTTGAAACCACTTTGGCTTGCAGGACGGGTGCAACAGCAAACCACCATTGCTAACCCCAACCCAATCAGGCCCTAATCCAATCCTCAAGGCGTCAGAGTGTGGCCATGGGGCCTACCCGGGCGATTGCCATAGGCTAGATTGCTTAAATATGAGCAATCAATTACAAAAACGGGATAGTGGCTATGGTGAGCAGAGGGCAACCCCAAAACTGAAATCCCAAGACATACAAAGGCCACAGACTACTAAGTACCTACTGAAATCTCTAGGAAGATATGCTTAGGATCAAAAGACCAACTAATATCTTGAGGAAACGTCAAAAAGTCCCTCAAACCATGATCAGCCTCGTGAGACTAACGCGCAGATCTATAATCATCACCAGTAAGTGTGTCATAAAACCCCCCCCACCTGCAACCAGATTATGGCCCATCATATGGTGCCCGTGGCCGAGTAACTTACCAGCTCATGGGTAATTTGCCGGGCAGGTGGCTCGGTTACTGATCTACGCCTAACTAAGTTACCGATTGGTAACTAAGGGTGGGGGAAAAAATCTCGCAAATGGATATGGTGATCATCTACTCTCTATAGAGAATCACATACCAGGGCAACTTTGCTAATGACTGATCCTGGGAGTATGCCAAATACGGTGATTTAAGGTAGATGGTGGATACTTTTCCACAAAGCCTAGATTCACTACTGTGAACAAAAGGCAGCTCATTATGTTACACCAACTTCTTGAGCACCCAAAGTGTATTTGTATACCAGTCATTGATCAGGTGATCTTAGAGTGCGTGAGACGTTTGGCAATAGTTGAGTGGCAAATTGTCAGCATGCGCATTCCCGAGTGGTGCCTAGGGCAAGCTGGGGGCCCGACTATGCCTATAGCTACTTGGTAATATAGGCGCCGGCGTGGTCATGGGTCGAGCTCTGCTCAATATCATGGGGATCTACGAATCTTCGTCAGCATTTGAATAACTAAGACGTAGTTATTGGCTAGTCTGGTTGGCACAACCCCCTCGGTAGGTTATTGGCCAAATCTGGGTGTAATAGGCTCACCGGTGCAATGACTGATGTATATACCTAGGCAGTATACTGCCCCTAAGCTCCTCTCGCGGGCTACACCAATTCGCTATAGATTTACTCCAAGTTCAAAGTGCATGTTGGGCCAAGGAAAAGCAATCATATTTTGGGCAGTAGTTATGTAGGTTAATCTTACACCCACCTTCACCAATACCGTAACTATACAAGACAACACCCACCCGGTGAGGAGCCAGCTGATGCTGGATAGTTTAATTCTGCTAAATATTGTCCACAGTAACTCCTGTTGGGTTTAGAGCTGGTTAATCGCTCACCACAGTTGGTTGGCCAATCTTCAGCCCTACATGACTGATGATTTTCGGCCTAGATCTCCATGTTGTTGTGCATGTGGACCGGGTTTGTCAGTACTTCAACATCTAGATAGGATCTTGTAACGATTTGGTACTGGAAACTAAAGTACCACTAATCCTAGCATTGGTAGATACCGTGCAGTCAGATACTGGAGGGGCAGTACCCATGGCGCTCCTTAGGCTCTTATAGACTCCCAAAAAAAAAGAGGGAAAAAAAAACTATGGCACTCACACACAATAAACCGGGCTATGCAGTGTAAGAGCAAAGATGCCCATGTCCACCAAATTCTGCTACCCTGCCCCCCCAGCCTGCGGATGCGGATGGCATAAACTATGTAGTCAGCCACAAGCGAGCTTACACACAAGCTTTTGTTCTGGGAAATCTGGAACACGCCACACTCAGGCCAACAAACTGTTGCGCCGCAGAACTACATCCTCCCCCACCACGTGCTCAAACTTGAAGAACCTTCCTTTCCGTGATCCCCGGATTCTGTATGCTTGTATAATTAGACTGCTGACAAGACCCAAACTTCTATGTTCTTTGGTCTTGGTATTCCTCACCGGACGCTGGTGTCGTCTACCATACAGCAAAATGTCGATATCGATGCGATGATTTGATTCACACTGCCATGGGAAATGGCAAACATGAGCTGAACAAACCATGTGCCGCCGGTGAGAGCCTCCGTGCTTGATCATATCTTCTTCTCGACTGTCGTAGGTTCGGCTGTAAGAGTCTTGGTGCATGTACTAAGAAAACTCTGCATGATGCCCCTCTTAGCTTCCGGCGGCTCTGTCATCGTTCTTGATGCCCTTCTGTGTAACAGAAAGCTGCGCCACAGATGGTTGACTTTGCAACACAGCGAGTAACCCTGATTTGTTGAGGATGGAATATACTTAGATTTTGCTAAATTTCTTTTTGCTACACCACCAGCCAAGTCATGTGTTTTGGGGACCGTACTCGAGTACACAGAAAGAACTTGAAGAGGGAGATCCTACGTATGAAATTCATTGTATGGAGTGACAAAAAGGCGACCAGCAGATCTGATTTAATAAAAATACGGCCACGTGGAAAGCGACCTAGTCGCGCCACTCTTTGACTCATTGGTTCAAGAGGTCTTCTGGCCAACCAGACCAAGTCTTTTGCCCTCCTCATGCGGCAGAGCAGGGGCAGGGCAGTGCAAGCCAGACTCCCGTGCAACCGCGAGACCGCTTCCAGTTACCACGAATAAAGGAGCCTCCTTGGTCATGGAGTCATGCTCAGGAAGTCCAGGTGGGAGGACGCAGGCAGCAGCGCGCAAATGTGGCCGTGGCTTTCTTCACCGAATCCCCCATACTGGGACGAAGATCGACCCCCTTAAGCCCTGGTGTGGACCGACTTTCGATGGGTGGCCAAAAAAAAGGTCGGCTATGCGATGGATTTGATCATGGTCCTGTACATGCAGCTTCTGGCCTGACAAACAGGTGGGAATGTTCTGCAGAGAGAGCGGATATCGAAGCTTGTTTATTCCCTGAAGCCATGAAACATCTACTGCACCGGACAAGATATGCAGCATCTCGTGTGGGAAGCAGCTTACGGGCTCTGCCCAATACGGGAAAGTGCCTTGCGGATTTGGGTCGCAGCTTTGCCAACAGTATTATCCTGAGGTGGCGCGGTCATCGGTATATATACCGTTTGGTGCCCCTCCAGAACCCACGGATATCCCCCACTTCACCTTGCTGCAGCCACTGAAACAACCTGCATCCAATTACACTTTTCGATACAGTGAGTATACTCCATCTTTCCACCATCTATCTACCAATCAACAACACTACAACCTACGACAATCAATATCAATATATCAACATATCTTCCCGCACATCTACACCACTCTTGGGCGACCCCAACTACTAGAGATACCCAGCAATGAAGCAGACTCGGTTCCAAGAGGGACCTCCTCCAGCCAGACCAAGGCGTAGCTCCTTTGCACAGCCTAGAACACCGGAGCCAGAGTGGCATTCCTGGGATGCTTTTCCTTCAGGACCTCAAATCGAAGTCAACAGCTCGGGTCATAGGCCAGACACCAGCAGGAATCTACGGTACCATGGTCACAATTGGAACGCCAGTGGTGATATCGATGCAGCTGATCGAAACTATACCCTGAATCCTTCACCTAGAGGTCCAAGAGGAGGGACTCTGGGTGAAAGAACACTGGCGCACAATAAGGACGGTATCAGGATCTGGGGGGAACCGGAGCAACCACCGTCACAGCAACCTCTCCGAGAATCGTACACAGCCAATGCACGCAATATTCCACCACCCCCTGAAGTCCCCCGGAGTGCTCCCATTAGGATCCCCAATAATGCACCTAGGCCACCCCCTTTACATACCAGCTTTCACACCACACCCCCAATTTCAACCCCGTCTCATGTGCCGTATTCCTACGGATTTAGCCCACACAGCTACCAAATTCCAGAGCCACCTACCCAAGGATTCGAGGGTTTGAGGCTCTCATCGGAGCGGTCCTCTCGAGATACTTTCCACAGTCATTCTACAGATAATTCAGGTGATAGGAGTGCTGGGGCTCGGCGGCCCCGTAGAAGTTCGCTCCGTGAGGAGGAGTTTAAATTCCCCGCCGGCTCAGGGGGCAGAGGTTCTGATGCCTACATACACAGAGAGGAGCTAGGAAAGCGTCACCAAAGAAGGAGAAGCTCCAATGGACCAAAATTTCTTAATCCTGGTACATTCAGCGCAAGCCACTCACGCCAGACTTCGGAGGAGAGCATCTTCCTCCCTGCAGAGGATATATCCAGGCCTCGCCGCAACAGCCTAAGGGGGAGGGATCACCCCACCGACCACCCAGCCCAACAATCTTACGCTCCGACTGTTAGAGGAGGGGTCACAGTCCATCAAACCGCATACAGACTTGCGGAGGTAACTGGGGCTCTTGGGAGCGGGGGAGAAATCCGCGATGAAGGCCCGCTGCCCGTGGTTTGGATCGCTGTTATGGGTGTCACGGGATCCGGAAAGTCCACATTCATCCAAACCGCAACAGGGGATAGGTCTGTAGGGGTGAATCATGGACTTCGCAGTTGCACGAGAGAGGTAGAGGTTCACTCAACCAGAGTCGACGGTTTCCTAGTCAATCTGATTGACACTCCAGGGTGAGAAATACCATTGCCGTCATGAGTGGCCTTTTGCTAACCGTATTTTTTTTCAGGTTTGATGACAATAAGAGGAGTGAAACTGAGGTCTTACAAACAATCTCCACCTACCTCGCCAAAGCATACTACAACCAAGTCTTCCTCAATGGGATTATTTACTTTCACTCAATCATGCAAACTCGTATGGGAGGCAGTGGAATCCGAAGCCTTGGCATTATGGAGAGACTTACAGGAGGTCACAATATGGACAACGTTCTACTGGTTTCCAACATGTGGGATGCTCTCAAAAACACCGTCAACAGCGATGGTCAGCGACTTACCGGTCAGGAGGTGGGCGAGCTGAGGGAACGTGAATTACGGATGAGCCCGGAATTCTGGAAGGAGCTAATTGATAAGGGAGCCCATACCTCTCGACATCGCGGTAGCTCATGGGAGTCGGCACATGAATTAATCCGCCGGTTCCTCTACCCTGATGCCAACAGGGGTGTTGGAAGACCTATGAAACTCCTGCTTCAAGAGGAGCTTGTAGATCAGCACAAGCGCCTTGAAGAGACTGAAGTGGGGAAGTATATCAATGCCAGACTATATGAGGGGCAGCAAAAGCTGGAAAAGGAGATTGCGGAACTGAGGAGGAAACACCATCGGGCATTGGATGGATATGGAGCCAGCAGCAGTGCCTCAGCGAGTGAAATTGGGTCCCAACTTGAGGAGAAGAAGAAGGGCCTCAACGATGTTAGGAAAAAGGCAGAGATTTTAGGAAGGAGAGTCGACCAGTTGGTCAGTGACCAGGGAAATAAGATCACTACCCCGATCGGGAGGACCAGTGGGACACATGCAGGCCTTTGCAATGTGATGTAATTGAACGACAGAAGACTGCGAGTGATGTGAGTTTCAGGACCATTAACTCTGCGGAGGAGATGGCACCTTCTCTTTTTTTTTCTTTTTTCATGACACTTTAGATCGTTTGGGGACAGTTTTATCCCCTTGATCTTGGGACAGGAAAATCGGGTCTTTCTTTTCTAGCTATTTAGATTGTCTTTTTTCTTCTCACGGTTAGTGTTTTCTGGGTTTGACTATATAATATACCCATCCTGATTCGGAAGATAGGGAGGTAGGAGTTATAGGTTCATTTCCTGTCTGACGCAATGGCAATTTTTGTATTCAAGTTATCTGTCCTGGCTTTCTTCTATACGTTTAGTTGTTTTTATGTATAACACACTCTAGTTTTTATTGTCATTTCCTTTGTTGTAGAGTGAGTAGTCATTGCTTTTTTTTCGGTAGAGTTGGAGGGGCTCTCCTGTATAACACTCTTAACTGTATAACATCGGTCTAGACGAGGGATGGAGTTAATGGAGTATTTTTGGGGGCGCTTTTGGAATCTCATCAAGTGACTCATTGCCCCACCTTTATACTATTATATTATTATCAGTTTCACACCAGATGCTTGCCCTTCGGCTTGACATTTTGTTGTTACAACTGCTGACGCGTTCCATTCCCAAAAATAGTGATCACGTGCTTTCTAGATTCGGCAGTCATGACTGATTTGGTAGTCTGATCGTATGTAGGTACTCACAGCCGTCTAGACATCCATCACCAGACTCCCTAATATGATCATAAGTGTAGACGCCTTTGCTCAAAGGGTATCCACTGACTGATCAAACTATATATCCATAGACATACTATAGGCTCCCGTTCCTACATCAGGTACAGGATATTTACTGAGCCAAGATATGAGTCGACGTCCGTTTCTGGTAGGTAGGTACTGACGATCGTATTTATATATTGGATTTGTCACTATAGTCAGGACAAAAAACGCACTGTGCATAAAGCCATTGCGCAGGGAGCTTGTCTAGAACCTATGGAACGATATAGTCATGAATGGGTCATGAGGTAGACGCATTACCTCGGGATCCTGCCGTAAAAAGGTGATACACGAAAAGCGGGGACATGTGGGAGATTCTGAGGGCCAGCTGCAAGTACTCTGAGTCTTCGAGGAAAGTCATTGCGAAGTTTGCTGAACCCTCAAGCTCATCTCATGGGCAAACGCCACTACCCTATTCGAACCTAAGAAAATCATAACCTGAAGACCATATATATGCATTGGGTCGAAAACCCCAAAATCGGCTCGGGTCATACTAAGCTAGTACCTAACTACTAGTACAGCAGCAATTTGATATGAATCGCTTGGACACTAGTAACTCAGGAGGGTCATGATCAAGCACTCCGAGCTGGTGACAGGGAGTTGCTTAATGAATCACCGAACAGAACCCAGAATTAAGTCATGAGCATATGGATATTCTGACGTCATGGCTACAAGTTCAGTTTAGTGGCAGCAGAGACATCATACATATGTAGCGTCATAACTCAATTGACATGGCGGAAAGTCTGGTTAGACATGGCAGGGTTTATGTACAGATCTGCTGTGGCTAAGTAGCCCATCATATCAATAGGTAGTGGATAACCCGTTTGGGAAGTATACGTGACTCACGAGCTTACGATGGCAATCTATAATTTATTTTTCCGACGCGACTCATATTTGCGACTGCAGTGCTGGGCGACGCGATAGATTTGATTTTAGTTCCGGGAATGGAAGAACATCCGGTGAGGGACCCAATCAAAGTAATGCAGTTTTTGAGATATAAAGGTGTGGCTCTCCCTCCCGCACTTACACTCCTTCGATTCCCTGATTTCTAGGAGAAGCTATCCCACAACACACGATACTCTTTCTTTGTTCACCGATACAACTATTTATATCTCTAACTTTTCAGAGGAGGCTGCATGGCCGAGTCGTCTCATCCTGCATGCACAGGCTTCAGTTTCACTTCCCATGGCTAGGTTTTAATGCTTTGAATGCAAATCAAAGATCACAACAAGTAGTGCTGGAGTTGGTCATATTTTCCGTCTTTTCCTTCCTCACTCATTATATATTCTCGTTTTGTCTTGATATACCTCCTTATACCTCTTCACCATTAGTCTAGTAGCATTAAAACAGTCGGTCTGTGGCTTCATACCCATGACAAAGCTCAAAAAATAGCGAGGGGGATCAGCAACACAGCATGATCATGCGCAGGGAATCGACCACTCCAGGGACACAATGCCACACCAGGAACTTGATAGAGGATCCTACATACTAACCAAGTGCTATGATGATGCACTGTCAATAATAATGTACAGCACACGTTACTTCGTGACAGTCTAAACGAAAATTCGGTTCTCGAGACACCACACACAAAGGGCCAGAGCCAGCACGCAGTAGCACAATGCTTGTCGCACCACAACCTAACCATGACTCACGCAATTGAAATAGGGTCCCACACTACTCTGATCATTGCCCATCCCCCAATCACCTGCCCACAGGGAGCAGGGTTCCATGAGCGCTTCGTGCCGTTCCCCCGCAGTGTGCTGCACGCATCCGCTCAATTTAGACTCGGATGAGGAAAGCTCTGCCCGTGGATTATCAGCAGAACCGATTTGAGAATTGGTTACCGCATCCTCAGAATCACACTCGTGGCAGCTTTGATTTATCCGCCATCATGTCGAATGGTAGGCGACCATGCTGATGCGAACATTCAGAACTCACACTCACTTGCCACATTTCGTCCTTTCTTGGAGCTCGTTTGGTGGTACATACGCCGCAGTTTTCGCTCAGTGTTTCATCTCGAAGGGTAGGGGATGAGCGCAGATATTTGCATAATGTCATGCCTATTCCTGCGGGGGCCTAAAGTGGTTTGCTGAGTCGCTTTTGTATTCCTTTTGCGCCTTGGCTAGGCGACAAGCCTGTGGAAAATGATATATATGTGCGTGGTGCAACTTACCAATTTTACTCGATTTCCCCCACCTCCTTTCGTCATACCACCCTCGATCCGTTGCTCAATACCGTCGAACCAGAGGATCATACATAGCGACTGATCAAATAAACTCTAGACTCTGTGTACATACTATTGTGGTTGCCACGGTAACGGCATTGAGTCCAAGTTATTGATAATTTTTGTGTTATGCGGCAGCAAGGCAGGACTGCCGCCACACCTCCAAGGCATACATTTGGTAGGAGATCAGTATCATCAACAAGCTCGATATCTTCCTCTGATGCATCCATTTTCTCGAGATCTCGGCCCGGGCCAGCTAATTCGAGCCAGGTAATGCCCTTAACGTCCACGCAAAACAGCTTCAATGGTGGACGGGACTCGGTTTATCAGTCACTCTACCCAGACCTGTCAGGTCTCGTGGGGGGGTTAGAGGAGCGGCAGCCATGGGATTCTTCTGTATGGGTAAATCTGCTTCGGAGTGAACTGCCAGGGGAGGAGGAATCCCGGATATGGGGAACTAAAACCGACGAATACCCGTCACCCGAGCCAGTGCGCCCAAATTTCCACCCTCATCTAGAAGCTCCAAATTCTTCTGCTCCTCCGACAGAAGCGGACAGTTTCGTGTCGTACTCGACAGACTCCGACGAGTATGATGATTTCGATATAGGAGGTGGGGGGGTTACTCTCGACTGTTTTGAGGAGCTTAAGGTGGAAGAAGTGAGGGTTGCCGAGGCTGTAGAGATTGCAGAGATTGCAGAGGTTACAGTGGCGAAACTCGCAGTGCCTGAGTCTTCAGCGCAGGAGCCTGGTGCAGAAGTTGCTTCCTCTGCTATTTCTACCGCTGACACTGAAGAGGACTATGACGGTGGTGATGATCTCGAGATCCTGTTACAAGGTACTTAGCCTACACCCAAAGGGCCTCGATTTTTCTGGATATTTATGGAATTGTTGTGTTCTAGAGCTAGACATGGATCGATTCGATGGCCCGCCAACCCAACCATTGAGCCCGACATTATACACATTGAACAAGCTCCCGCTTTGGGCGCAATATGAGGCGACCCGTGTCGCTCTTCATTGTCAGGTTCCGCTATCAAATGAAGCACTATCAAGTGCTCTCTCTCCCTATCTTAATGAACTGCAGATAGCATGCCAGGCTAAGGATCTCCAACGATCGTGGCACAAAGTCATGGGGGAGTTTGCTTCGTCGTACAACAAAAACTCCTTACCTCAACAGAGGATATCTACCGGGCTTTGGTCTATATTGCAGAGAGGCGAATGGAGTAAAACAGCCTACATGACTGGATCCATTCAATTCAATTCGTCACCTGAGCGACCTCCCTTTATTATGACGCTTAATCCCCTCACATACCAATCCTCAAATCGTTTCTGGAGAAAGTATGGGTCAGACCGCTTCCTCACGGTTCGGCTTCCATCTCCCCCAAACCCAAAGCACCTACCACATGCAATACTCTCTGCCAGGAGAGCATTGTGTAAGTCGCCCGCGGTATTCAACGAGTCATTGGTCAAGTTTTTGATGCGGGAAGAGGGTGTTGAGTTGTTGGGGCGGATTTGGAGATTATTTTATGTGAGAGAGGGGAAGGATAAGAAGGATAAGAAGGACAAGCAGAAGCCATTCCAGGGAATTCTATTTGCCGTTCGAGGGGAGGGTATCAAGCGAGAGGATGAATGTGAGGTTGAGGAGCTGCTCAACTGGCATATCCCCTTGGTTCCCAAAAATCTAGATTCTACAGTTCCAAAGCTGTGGTCACGGGTATCATTGGGATTGACAAAAACTTCGGCTACAGTCCAATTCACCACAGACCAGATCTGCCCTGATCCATGCAATCCCCGCTTGCCGGGCGATCCGTACACCCCAGACCCCAATGTGCGGAATACAGTTGGAAATGTGAAGGGTGAGGTTATGGATGATGGGTGTTCTTTCGCATCCCCTGCTGTTTTCCGGAAAATTCAAGAACAATTAGGACTGAAAGAAGCACCAACAGCCGTTCAAGGTCGATTAGGCGGAGCGAAAGGTCTCTGGATTGTGGACCCAATTGCCCTCAGGGAAGTCTCGCAGGGCAAACGGGACCCGAATGAAATTTGGATCCGGGTGAATGAATCGCAGGCGAAATATCAAGAACACCAGGTATCAGAGCTTGACCCTGCATGGACGACATTGGATCTTGCTATGGTTTCCCACCCACCAAAACCAGCAAATGTCAACCTTCAATTGCTGGCGGTACTTGATCACCGCGGCGTCCCTTTTGAGCCGTTAAAAGACCTGGTTGATGAGCATTTAGAGGTTATAATCCAGGAACTCAATAATGCAATTGAAGATCGGATTTTATTGCGGGACTGGGTCTACTCTAATGGCAAGCTATCCAACACCAGGGCGATAGCTAAGATTGGGTATATAGGGCCTTGTCCAGCAGCCCCAGCTGAGAGACTTCTGATGTGGTTGGATGTAAGTTCAGCATACCTGCAAGTATTCATTGTTCAGGGCTTATCTTAATCCAGGCTGGATTCCGTCCTCAAGATCAGGGACATGTGAGGGGAGAATTGACCAAGATGATAGAGGGATTTTGGGAGAGCTTGAAGGAGAAGATGCATATCCGTATCCCTCTCTCCACAAATTTGTTCTGTATCGCAGATCCTACAGGGACCCTAAAGGAAGGAGAGGTTTCCCTGCAATTTTCTAGAGGTGTTGAGGATCCAAGGACTGGGAGGCGCCGCGATATCGTGGAGGGTGATATCTTAGTAGCCAGAAATCCGGCACATTTACCCTCGGATATCCAGAAGGTTCGTGCTGTAAGTAACGAACAATTGCGGGAGCTCAAGGACGTTATTGTGTTCTCGAGACAGGGTTTGAGGAGCCTTGCGTCTCTTCTCAGTGGTGGAGATTATGATGGAGATAAAGTGAGTTATTCCGGTTACGGCCGTATCTTCATTCATCTCTAATTCCTCATAGTGTTGGATCTGCTGGGATCCACGGATTGTCCAACCCTTCCAAAGAGAAGGCCCTATCAATACTGCTTTTGATGGGGAATCTGAATGGTTCACCAAATACCAAGAACGGGTTAACAAACTCCCCCTTCCGGGTTTGCCCCTCCAGGTCCAGCATGGGGGGAAGCTTACTCTCTACCAAACACGAGTCGCGAATGCATTTCTACGTGCAGGGGCCCTTTATACTCTTAACTCAGAACCAACCCTGTTGGGGAAATACTCCAAAATCCACGAACGGTATACAACACGATTCGGCCTTGCGGACGACCTTGCCGTTGAGCTGGCTAAAGTTTGCGCATCGTTGGTGGATGCACCAAAGCAAGGGTTGACCTTGCGGCCAACCCACGTCTCCATGCAGAGGCAAAAATTCGCTCAGAAAGGGTATGAAGATAATCCTAAGTGTCAGTATCCGCCTGCAGATCCAAACGATACCACTGCGAACATCGTCGCTAGACTCGACGGGTTTGCTCAACAGAAGATCGCGGAGCGCAAAGTTGACTTTGAAAAAAAGTACAAACTTAAGGATGCTCCTTTTTCAGATAGCAGTCTGACGGAGATGATCAGAGCAGAGGACGAGAGGGCTCGGCTGGATCCAGAGATCAAACGCTGTCTCCGGGACCTTCGCGCTGAGCTAGATAGAGTCCAGGGGAAATGGGTGTCAATGGGAGGAGGCAGTCGGGGAAATTCTTCTTTTGGTAGGGGGCACAAGTACCCCCAGTTCATTTCCCAGGCTGGGGAGAGCGATAGCTTTGGGGGTAGAGTCGAAGCCTGCTACGCAGAGTACTATATGATTCAACCTCTCCCTGAAGGTCAAACGACAAAACACCCCACTATCTCCCGATGGATAAAAGACGGCAAAGCGCCAAGTTCGGAATGGCAGTTGCTGAAGGCATCGGCGGCGTTTTTGAAGTGGGGTGGTGATCGCGCTATTGTATGGTACTTGGCTGGACAACAACTCTGTGAATTAAAGGCCCGAGCGACTGGGGCTGTGAGGTATGTGATCGAGGACATCTATCAGAGCCTCAAGTCGGACCGCAGATTTATGCGGAAGAGAGAGGAGGACAGGCTCATGTTTGGAGCGGGTGGGGATGAGGAGGAGGGGGAGGAGGAAATTTGGTATGACTTTGAAGATGACATACCTTCTTGATATCCCTCCCCAGAGCAAAGCAAGCCCCAGCCAAGTTAAGATGGTAAGCAAAATTGGGGCTGTGGGAAAATATATAGTGAAACTGCGAATATCTCATTAACCTAGTTTCTTTTAGCATGGTGAGCAAGGAACTGAAAAGTCGGGTGAATTGGACTCATTTTTTTTTGCATTAGGGAGTTAAGGGTACGAATTTGCTTGAGCGGCTTTAAGCGGATATCCCTTTTGCAACTTGATTACTCTTTCTTGGTAGTTTGGGGTGAAAGGTTATATTTGGATGTGCATATTTTGGGGGTCGTGTAATGTTTTCATTTTTTCCTTTTCTCTATGGAACTATTACTTTTTTAGGTTGCCGGCACAACAAACACATTTCAACAATCTATTAACATTGCCATTGTTAGTTCTCTCCCCTAAGTATATAGTATCTTGGCCTATCGTTATGCTGTCAACTCTTCTTACCTTTTAGGCATCATAGGGATTTTGTTAAGCTAGGTTACGTCCGAGAACTTGACACTCTGTTTATAAACTTAAGAGAAATTGATACCTATTTCACCATATACCTCCACTACTGTCACTATATCAAGCTTAGTGTTAGAAATCCGAATGCTGTGAGTTTGATGGTGTATCCTCTGAATAGGACGGACACGGGACACGGGACTTGGGGACTTGGGGGCTTGGGGTATCAGACTTGAAACTGCAATTTTATATACTTCACTTCAAGCGAAAACGATCTTCACCCAGAATGGTACTTTCAGCAAACTAGGACTTGAGTCCATAGCCGCAGTCTATGCTATACGATGTAAATTCCTAGTTTTGGGTGTTTGGAGTGGGACAAATTTCCATTTTACGGGTTCTACTGTTCTAGTCTTAGCTTAAAGTTTATAGGGAACAAGACTGACCCAGCAGAGGATCAATTCTTTAACAATTTTGTTTGACTCTACGAACTTGTCATGGAAATCCTCATGGGTAGAGGTACTACGTCCAAGTGGGAGAACTCCTACCGCGGCATACCACCCTCAAACTGACGGAGAATGGAATGACTCAACTTCTTTATTGAAGGGTACATTTGAATATATATGTGTTGACTACTAATAGATTAGCAAATCCGCCAAATCAGAAATGAACAAAATTAAGTCGGAACCTGTGCATACCTGAGTTTCCCGTACAGCAAAACACCTATGGTGCGAGGACTTGAAACTCGAATCTCCCGTGACCCTTGGGCCCGCAGGTCCTGTCGGAGTTTATTGACAGTTGGGCGTGCTACCAATTGCACCGCACCAGCTGAAGGACGCTTAGTGTGGTAGTGGGGGAGCTTATGAAGAGGGAAGGGTGGCTTATGGCTTATTTTATGATCATGGTGGTGAGTTCAGGGTAATGCCCACCGCTACAATATATTAATAAGTACAAGCATACAGGTACTGGTATCCGATTGAATTCTGCTATCAATCATAAGCTTTTGATACCCAATTCTAATTTCCCATATGCATGAGGCACCACGAGCGTGTAGATCACAGTGGCTTCCCGTTATATGCAACATCCGGTACTAGTTCCTTTAAAAGGGAGTCATCACAAGCAGCTACTCATCGGCTTCCTGCCCTTTGTGTCTTGGCTCTTGTGCTGCCAACTTTGCCCGCCGGCGGTCGGTCTGTTTAGGCCTAGATTGGCCATTGTTTCCGTTCTCAGGCTGGCCAGAGCGGCCTCATGTTTATTTAAGTAATTTAGGAGCTCCAGCCTCGGAGTAGCTAGTTAAGCGGTAACTCCGCAATTGCCATTCTCACAAGCCCTCGGTGAATCATGCCCCAGATTGTCTATAATTAAGGGGCTAGCTCTAAGTAGACTATTGAGGCTAAGAAACAACAACCCAAAGGCTAGGATGTTACGGCGTACAGCTCTTCGTTTGTTCGTGTGCTTGGTTTTGTGATGATTCGTCCTCCTCAGATGAGGGGCTTGGGAGAGAGGCCCTGATAGCTAAGCTAAATCTTAGCAAGCCCGCTCCCCGCTTAGCTACCCATATGTAATGTAAGTACGTCATGCTATAGTACGTCATGCTATGCTAAAAGCAGTGCTATAAGACCAGCATAGAATAGGTAGTCTCAAAACCAGTAGCGGGTTTGAAAATGCTATAAACCCCCCCCCCTGTTTTATCCACCATCCATTTCATAGTTTATTCTTGCTGGTTGGCCCGACGATGCTTGGGTTCGATTATTTTGATCTTGAAAGGCTGTACGTAGAGATATGCCAGGCGGGGAGTCAGGAGGCAGAAGCAGCAAAGCAGCAAAGCAGCGAACAAAGCCTCCATCTACTGTGGGTGCCTAGGCTTGGGTTGGGCTCCTCTCCGTCGTATGTCCACCCGTATCAAAACAGCTGCAACGATCGATAGCGTGGGTTGAGGCAAGGCCAGGAACAACCAAGTCCATGGCAAACCAAGCAGTGACGAAATACCCATGGCAAGGAGTTCTCACAGGCTTTCATGATCAACACTGTGCTCCAGCCTGTCATTCTGATACCATTTTTCAATCATACAGACTGTACCCTGGAATCACGATCAGCTCTCATCATACCAATCCTAGTATCATGCCAAGGCCTGCTTGCCCTGGGTAAACACTGAGCATGTCGAAGGGTCTTGAAAGGAGAGTCAATGGGGTCGAGATCCGGAATAGTCTATACCAATACCCCAGGGGCGATAAAGCACCACCTATATACATCGAGGGCTGTATTGTGGATTGAATTTCATCCCGAAACTACCAATTATAAGTCACTGTCCAACACTGCATGACACCAATCTATCAGATTTCGTCTCATAGCCTCAGGCTCTACAGTCGTATAGACTCAAAAAACCAAAGGAAAAAAGTCTATCAGATTATGGCCTACACCTCTACAACACTTTGAGATACCTAATCTTTCAAACATACGTCAAACCTCACTCATCTTGCATACTATGGATAAAATGCATGCTTCCAAACAACACCCCTCTTTGAAGTAACTCACTCAAATTCTCCACTATATCAATCACCCTACACAAGCGCTAGAAAGACAGAAGCAATTCCCTGGGCAGGAACGTGCCAACAAAAGAGAAGCAGCTTCTCAGAACCTGGTGTTTAGCAAACAACCACGGAGGAGTTTGTCATGCAATCATTAACTTGCACTACGCTAGTCCTGTCTCAGATGGTAGCAAGACTAGTCTCGGCAGAAAGTATAGTTAGTGTACATAATCAGAATTCAGGGTAAATGAACAACAAGCGATGAGTCCAATCCAATACACTGTATTAGGTTCTCAAGACTGTGTGAAGATCCATAGAAGCAGCTTCGTGCTCACGTACAAAGTATATTCGCCACCCACTTCCCCAGTTTTTATCACCTGGATTGTTCCTGTTTGCTACTACTAATCTCCACTCCTCTCTCTACTAGCGAGTCCACTTCACCAACGGACTTTGCTGCGACCAGGCTCCAGATATATGTTCTGGGCCGCCCGTGGGCAGCATATGCCCCCCGCGGGCAATTTATTTAATTCCTTAATTTGGTAAATAAATCTGATGTAGGATAGCTGGTTTGAGATATAACT